>Ga0209390_10007647_pt1 | contig 13747 bp, 26 predicted proteins | sample BON01_FD_187212 | JGI IMG/M metagenome (GOLD analysis project Ga0209390, IMG submission 187212) | Freshwater microbial communities from Lake Bonney liftoff mats and glacier meltwater in Antarctica - BON-01 (SPAdes) (version 2) | ecosystem: Environmental > Aquatic > Freshwater > Ice > Glacier... | reverse complement strand
GAAGAAGAAGAGACAAGCAGCAGGTCAAACACACAAAAAGAATTAAACGAATCGAGTGATAGAAGCAGAAACAAGAAAGGAAGGAGGGCTGAAAGCAGCATCACCCCTCCCTCCCTCCCTCCCTCCCTCCCTCCTTGCTGTTGTGCGTTCGTTTGTTTGGTTTTGTTGCTTCAGTCTTCTTCTTCTTCTTCTTCTTCTCCTCTCTCTCCATCCTTATTTTATACGGTCCTTTCTCTTCCCCAGCCTTCACACGCACACACCCTCCCGCCCTCCCGCCCTCCCGCCCTCCCTCCCTCCCTCCCTCCTTCCTTTTTTCTTCTTCAAATTATTTTAGCTCGGGCAGGACGGCAGTGTTGGCCTTGGCGTCGTCTTCGAGCTTCTCCCGGATGTAGGTGTAGACCTCGCGGAAATTGGGGACGGATCTAGAGGGAGGGAGGGGGGGAGAGAGGGAGGGAGGGAGGGAGGGGAGGGAGCGGTGAGTTGACCAGCTTCTCCCGGATGTAGGTGTAGACCTCGCGGAAGTTGGGGATGGATCTGGAGGGAGGGAGGGAGGGAGGGTTGAGTTGATGAGCTGAGGGAAAGTGTAACGAGGGAGGGAAGGGGGGAGGGAAGGCAACCATCCCTGAGGAAGAGGACCATGTCGCCCGTGGCAGAGAGGGAGGGAGGCGAGAAGGGAGGGAGGGAGGGAGGGAAGGAAGGCAAGGAGCACTCACCGCATCTCCACCTTGGCCCCATCCCTGAGAAAGAGGACCATGTCGCCCGTGGTGCCGAAGGCCCGGAAGACGTAATTTACGCGCTCGATGTCTGCGTAGATGACCTGAGGGGAGAGGAAGGGAGGGAGGGAGGGGTTGGTGAGTGTGTGGTGGAGAAGGCGGAAAGTTAAGGCTTGGGAACACGCATAAAAACTGGGAGTAAAGACACGCAGGCAGGCTATTGACGGACAAACTAGAACATTCTTCTCTCCTCTTCTCGCTTTCCTCCCTCCCTCCCTCCCTCCCTCCCTACCTCCGTCAAGTCCTTGCCGCCCACGCCGCTGGTCACCGACACACGGCGGGAGGTAATCTTATACTTCACCTGTGGTCGATGAGAAATGAGGGAGGGAGGGAGGGAGGGAGGGAGGGAAGGCGAGGAGGCATTTCATACTTGTATAATTGTAACTTCTTTCCTTTCAGGGGCCCAATTATTCATGCATGCCGCTGCATCTTCGAATGAGCCCTCCCTCCCTCCCTCTCTCCCTCCCTCCCTCCCTGCCTACCCAGGTCTGTCTGGCGACGGAGGAGGCGAAGGGGATGATGCCGATCACGGTCAGGATGGAGATGGCCGGGACTACCATCTTAAGAATAGGGAGAGGGAGGGAGGGAGGGAGAAATGCGTCAGATTTGGCCATCAAACGTTTGCTGGTGCCACTTGTCTTTCATCCCTTACTCCCCGTCCTCCCCTACCCAACCCCGCACCAACCTTCCCTCCCTCCCTCCCTCCCTACCTACCTCGCTCCAATGCGGGGCACCCTCAAAGAAGACAGTCTCCGGCTTCAACTTCATACTGTCCTTATCGCTCAATGCTCGGCGGGCGGCCTCCAGGCCCTCGCGTTTCTCCTGCAAGAGGGGGTGGAGAGGAGGGAGGGAGGGAGGGAGGGGAAGAGTGAATGAGATAGAATCGTTGGCCGGTGGAAGATGAGATAGATTCATGAAACTCGATAGAATAATGCTATGGGAAGGCCTGGTGAGCAGGCGGGAGGGAGAAGCAAGGCACGAGAGCGTGTAGAGGATGAGCAACAAAATACATACCTTGCGTTTGCTGCCTGTGCTCTCGGTGGGGTTCTCGCCATCGTCCAACTCGCCTAGGCCTTTAAGGAGGGAGCGGACTTGCTCCTTGCTCTTCTCCTTGCGTGACAGCTCCTCAGAGGCGGAAGAGGCCAGGGCGCGGCCGCGGGTGGAAGAGAGGGGCGAGGTGGAGGAAGGGAGGGAGGGGAGCAGGAAGGCGCTCGACAAGGAGACGAGCGATAGGAGGGGCAAGACACGCATGGCTGTCTGGCTATGTTTTTGTGTGGGGAGGAAGAGATAGAGAAGCAAGGTAAGCAAAGCGGACGTGCGTGTGGGGTCGGCGGTGAGACGGAAGCAGAAGGGAAAAAGGGAGGGTGGCAGGTCTGATGATGATGATGACGTGCGTTCGGCGCCGGGTGCCTACGTTTGCTCTTTTGCCTGCCTGGCCACGGCCCCTGCGTACGTGCTTAGGTGTGTCTTTGGCATTGGAAGAGGGCGTCCTGTGCGTATATATGTGTGTTTATGGGGAGAGAGTGTAGAGGGTAACGGCCAAAGCCCGGTTGGACAGCACAGAGAAAGCGTCGTGCGTGGATTCGAGATCGGTCTGTTGAGGTGGCGGCTTTGAGGCCACCGTGCCGAGCTGGCCCATGCCTCTCTTTTTCCTCCTTCTCCTCCTCCTCCTCCTCCTCCTCCACCACCACCTCCTCCTCCACAACCACCCCCATTGGTATCCCCTCCTCCTCCCCCTTCCTCCCTCCCTCCCTTCACCTCCTCCCCCTCGTACCCCCTCCCTCGATAAACCAGCAGGCTTCATCAATCCCTTGTATTCGTACGTGCGGATGGAAAGTAAAGGGATTGTGCCACCCAAAGTAATAGCTAACTTAGTTAGGGTGTTTGGAAGGCAGAATGTGGGAGCAAAATGTATGTCTGTTTGCTGTCTTTTTCATTGCTTTGCATACGGCTACCCTTCGTCTTAAGCTTTCAGTGAAAGAGTTCTTCTTCAACCCTCTACCCCCTACATTCTCCCTTCTCGCTCACTCCTCCTTCTTCTTCTCCCCCTCCCCCTCCTTCTCCCCCTCTCCCTGCGCCTGCTGCTCCGCCTCCTTCTTCTCTACGGCCGCCTCAGCCTCTACTGCCGTCTTGAGCATTTCCTGTGTGCTGTCCGCCAAGGCCAACGGCGCTTTGCCTGCCACTTCCAACGCCTTCTTCTCTTCCCCGGCGTTGAGAAGCCCGCGGATGACGAGGTGGTAGGTCCTGAGGGAGGGAGAGAGGGAGGGAGGGACGGATGAGAGAGAGGGAGGGAGAAAGGGAGTGTGAGTGGATAGCACAAAATCACGCGTGAAACTTGCAAACAGCAATGCAATTGATCGCATTCATCTCTGCACTTTCCCTTATACCCTCTCCTCCCTCCCTCCTTCCCTCCCTGCCGCCTGCTTACCTGGCCGTATGATCGATGCCCATCAACGGGCCCATGGCCTCAAACAGCGCCAACAGCCGCTCCGTGTCCTTGGCCCCACCCAACCTAGTTGAAGATAGAGGAGGGAGAAGGGAGGGAAAGGGAATGGGATCGCTAGTGAGTACATATTCCATTTCCTAGTCAGATCTACTACCTCTCTCTCTCCTTCCACCCCTCCTTCCTCCTTGTCCTCCCCTTGCTCCTCCTACTTACTTGTGCAAGGCCAAATGCAGCGTCTTTCGTTGCGCCCACAGCCCCATCCTCTTCTTCTTCTCCAGCCACAGGTCAACCGCTTCCCCCATCCCATCTACCCGCAGCATAGACCGGAGGAAAAGCGCGGCGGACTGCTCGCTAAACTCCACGTTCTTGTGCAGAAAGAGGTTGACAGCCGCGAGGATCAGGCGTTTGTTCTCTTTTTTGGTGGCGGCCGGGCTGGAGGAGGAGGTGGAGAGGAAGATGGCGTGCAGGTCTTGCAGGCGAGGGAGCTTGCTTCCCTGTGGTGGGGAGGGAGCGAGGGAGGGAGGGCAGATGGAATCAATGTTAGTTTAATTGTGTATCCGAATTATGACGTGCGCTTCCATGTCTTTACCCTCATTGATATAGAGTCGGATTTTGCTTACAATTCTTTAGGCGCATTGCTTCCTCTATCATACCCTACTTCGCCCTCCCCCCCTTCCTCCCTCCCTCCCTCCTTCCCTTCCATCCTTACCTTGCACTTCTCCTGGAGGGCTTCAAAGAGGACGCTGGTGGGGGCTCCGCTTTTCCGAAGGTTAGTGAGGAGGGTTCGTTCGCCTTTCCCGGCAGCTGTGTGTGTTTGCGAAAAAAGTGTAATGAGGAAAGAGGGAAGGGAGGGAGGAGGGGAGGAAGGGAGGATGAGATCTCGGATTGCACTCAGGCCTCTTCGATGAGACAACAGGTGCTCACCTTTCTTGGTCTTGGCGGGCACCGCCTCGGCAGGAGAAGAAGAGAATGCGCGTTGTTGTGTTGGCTGCCTGTACTGCTGCTGCTGCTGCTGCTGCTGCGGCAACGAGACGAGGATGGGGCGGGTCGGACCCCGTGCGATGCTGCTGATGCCACTGCTGCTGCTGGTGGTGGTCCCGCTGCAGCATGCTCCTCTTCTGGCGACGACCAGGAGGGAGAGGGCTGTCATGTCGGTGCCGGCGACGGTGCTGCGGCCCAGGAGCGTGCGAAGGGCAATGGAGGAGGGCAGCATGATGATGTGGATGATGGTGGGGAAGCTGCGGCTTGGGTGAGGGGAGGTTTGTGTGCTTGCCTTGGCGCGGGGTCCTTGCCTGTGTCTTTGTGTGTACGATAAGGAGATGGGCATGAGGGCCTTGGTGTCTGTGGTAGCATTATCCTGGACTGCGCAGCACTGGTAGTAAGAGGGGCAAGGGGCGAATGCGCCTCGAACCTCGGAGGAGTCTCCGGGTAGGGTCTGCAGGCCTTTTCACAACACGGCAACGCTCGTTGACGTTGCCGTTGATTGCAATTTGGCAAAACGTATTCATTTTGTTTGACAATATAGATTTGATAGCTATGAGAAATGGCATTGCGTCCTGAATAGGGAGAAAAAAAGAAAAAGCGCACATTCAAGCAAACGCAAGCACTCACGCACGCAGTGAGGCGGGCCGGGCTTGCTCTAGCCATGCCAACGAGGCATTTCACGCTATGTTATATCACCATCTCCTTCTTTCTTCTTCATGAATGCATTTCAATATAAATACTGCCAACATAGGCAATGACACACAGGCATACATACATACACACGCGCGAGACTGGATCCACGGGCTCCAAGGGCGCTCCCGGCACCGCGGGCGCCAATCACATATTAAATGATAATACTCGCCGGCTCTCGCTGCTGCGCCAAGTGCTCACGGAACTCGGCCCAGCTGATGCCACCCACGCCATCCACATCAATCTCATCAAACATCCGCCGGACCTCACCCTCCGTCAAGCCCTGGCCCCTCCCCGCCGTAAGAATCGGACTGCGACTCCCTCCGGTCTTCCCATCAAAATGAGCTTTGAGCATAAACCAAACCTCATCGAAACTTAAGTGGCCGTCCCCGTCCACGTCGCCGTCGCGGAAGGCCTCCTCGTGCGACATACAGATGCGGATGAACTCGCTCACAGACACAACGCCGTCGCCGTCGTAGTCGGCGGTGGCCATGAGGTTCGCGAGCACGAGCTGTGAGAGCGCTTCGCCGTAGCATTTCTAATGTGTTGTGGGTGTTGTGGGGGGAGAGAGAAGTGTGTGAGAGGGACTTTTGGTTATTTGATCGTTTAGTAGACAGGAGATTGGTACGTGACAGCCGACAGCCGGACAACAATGCAAACAAGTAAAAATACCATGCCTTACTCTTGACTCGCGTCTAGCACTCCATTGCCACCAGAGCAGCGACAAATCACGCGGACATATTCAAACTTACCCGCGTCGCAGCCTCCACCTCCTTCCGGCACAGGACGCCGTCCCCATTCGTGTCGATGGCGTGAAACCCAACCTGCTTGGCCAGGTCCCACCACAAGGCGCGACTGTGATACGTCACCAGCACTTCCTTCAAGCCTCGGCCACACTCAGCCGAGGAGGGAAAGCCAGCCTCCGGGTGCTCTTTGATGTAGTCTAAGCGAAAAAAAGACGAAATCAAAAGTAGTAAGATTGTGTTTCGCTCTTGGTTTCCCTCCCCTTTTGCCCGCCTCCATTCCTTCTGTCCTTCCCGGCCACCTCCCCTAGCCTTCTCCTCCCCCCCAGCTATACATACCTAGAAGCGGTCGGAGGTCATCAATGCCCGAGACCACGCCCCAGGTAGTAGCCATCGAATAGAGCTTCGAGGGGTCCAAAGGCTGGTGCATGATGTGAGTAATCGCGTGGGTGGCCGGGTCGGTGCGGACGCCGTCGTCCACCTGAGGATGGAGGGAGGGAGTGAGGGAGGGAGGGACGGAGGGAGGGTTTAGTGGCTGAGAACGTACGCGTGATTCGCTCAAGAGGGACCGTTTTATTAGGTGCGATCGTAGCATTCGGACACTTCCTCCCTCCCTCCCTCCCTCCCTCCATCCGCACCTGCAAGAACCCTCCTTTCTCCACGGGCGGGTCGAGCAGGGAGAAGCGACGCGAGAACTGGATGAGGGCAGAGGGGACGGCGCCTGGCACACGGAGCACCACCATGTTGCAAGGAAAAGGGACTTCAGCCTGAGGGAGGGAGGGAGGAGGGAAGGAGGGAGAAGAAAAAGGGCATTTTTAGGTTATGTGAGGGGATGGAAGGTGGACGGGCAGAGAGAAAGGGAGGGAGGGAGGGAGACTGGCATTACCTTGAGGTCTTTGTAGGTGAAGTGTTTTTGTGTGATGGGGTAGGCTACGCCGGCTCGGATGTTGCCTCCGTTAACGAAGCAGCAATCCACCTAGGTACCGAGGGAGAAGAGGGAGGATGGGAGAGTAAGAAGGAAGAAGGATAGAAGGCGTGGTGGCAAATGGCCAATCGTTGCATTTATTTGATCCCGCCCACAATTCCGTTCTACTTTATTTCCCCGCCTCCGCCCTTCTTCTCGCCCTTGACTCCCTACCTGCAAGGCCTTCCTAGCCGCCGTCAGAAGCATGGTGCCCATGGAGGTTTGCATCTGTTCAAGGAGGGAGGGAAGGAGGCAGGGAGGGAGAGAGCCTTAAATGTCTGTATCGATGCATGCGATTGTCGAATAGAATTGTCTCCTTCCTCCCTCCCTCCCTCCCTCCCTCAAAACCCACCTTTCGGATGCCCTTGGATGAGAGCGGCGTGTGCGTTGGGACGGGGCAAAGGTTGGCGCGCTCCAGCTCCTGTGATCGTGATTGTTGTGATGAACGTCAGTCTCCTTTTTTGTTTCTATCCCTTTCTCCCTCCCTTGCTGCACCGTGGTAGTATGTGTGCGATCGAGACTCTCTCCTCCCTCCCTCCGTACCTCTAAGACCCTCAAATGCACAACCACCCGCTCGCTCACAGACCGGTCCGAGTCAAAAGACGTGGCTTCCTTGGTCGTCACCTAGCGGGAGGAAAGGAGGGAGGGAGGGAAGGAGGGAGGAACGGAGGGGTTAGAGATACGTAGCGAACATCTCGTCAGCCCACTCCATCTGTCGACGTACCTTGACTTCGGGGCTCCTCCAGCTCCTTGTGCTTTTGCTCAACCCGCCCTCCCTCCCTCCCTCTCCCTCCCCCTCCTCCTCGAGGGCAAAGACCACGTCCACAAAGCCAATCGACTTACAATCCATCCCCACCTTCACCAACGTACTCTTCTCTGACAACCCCTTCCTCCCTCCCTCCGTCCTTCCCATCTCCTCCAACGATGCCGAGGACGGGATCCAGCTGCTGCTCCAACCGTTCTCCTTCCCGCCCTCCCTCCCTCCCTCGACGTATGTCTCGACATAAGGGTCGTGGTCGTGGCCTCCCAAGATGAGAGGGAAGAGGCGCTTCTCGGCTAGGGCACGGTCCATGGCGATGGACTGGAGCGGAGGGAGGGGGGGAGGCTTTGTTGATGAGTGATATAAATGGGGTGTGCACCCTTCCAGTCTCCTTCGATAGAGTCCCCAACCTTCCTTCCTTCCTCCTTCCTCTTCCTTACCTGGTGCGTCATGGCCAGAACACAATCCACCTCTCCTTCCTTATAGAGCTGCTCCCGCAAACGTTCAGCGGTGGGGAGGAGGGGGAGGATGGGTGCTGACCCAAAAGAGTTGGGCCGGTAGAGGGAAGGATCGTCGGTGAGGAGGCCTGGAGGGAGGGAGAGAGGGAGGGAGGGAAGGGGGGAGGGTTGAGTTAAGTGCAATGACAAATCGCGGGCTGCACTGAGTACAATGTTCCCTTTTTCCGTGCATCCCTCCCTCCCTTCTTACCTAGCAATGCCACTTTCAACCCTCCGATCTCAATCACCGCGTGCTCCGGTAGCTTGGTGGCAGCGTCCAGGGGCACGTCCAGCAGGGGCAAGGCGGGCATGGAGGAGTTGATCTAGGAAAAGAAAGCAGGGCGGGAGGAACCAGGGTTGGTAAAAATGACATTTGACTGGCTGAGAAAGGGGCGGCAGTGAGCAAGAGAGGCGGACTGCTAAAGGAATGTCTCGTCCTCCCTCCTCCCCCTCTCCCTCCCTTCCTTCCTCCCCTCATTACCCAAACAAAATTACTCTCCGCCACCCGTTCCAGCATGGCTCGGTGGGGGATATCCGTCTCATGGTTGCCTAGACAGACGTAGTCAATGTCGCAGGCGTTCAAAACGTCAGTCATGCCTGCGGGGAGGGAAGGGAGGGAGGGAGGGAGGGAGGGAGGGAGGGAGGGAGGGAGGGAGACATGAGTGGATTTGAATCATCAATCATCGAAGGTTCCCATGTTCGGTACACGTCATTCTTATACATAACCCGGAAGAAGAGTGCGGGGAAAACTTGAGCGCTACTCCGCCCTTCCTCCTTCCCTCGCTCCCTCCCTCTCTCCCTCCCTCCCTCGGTCCTTCGCTTACCTCTGCCATCGTCCAAGCAGGACAACAAGGACGGCGCAAGGAAATCGCCCGCCACAACGGCCAGCACCTTGATCACGACATTCCCTCCCGACTCCTCCTCTTCTTTACGCGCCGCCGCACGTGTCTATTTTGTGATAAGGGAGGGTTTTGTGGGTGGGTTTGAGAGGGAGGGACTAGCAGACAGACGACCCGTCCTTCCTCAATGTCAACCTCAAGACCGATACACACACAAGTCACTCCTTCCCACCAAACTATGTCAAAACCCTCCGCCCCTTTCCTCCCCTTCTCCCCTTCCGGCTTCCCTCCCCCCTCTCCTCCCCCCCCTGCCTCGTCCCGACACGAAAGGAAAGATGACCAGAATTAAAACATAAACGAGGAGTTACCGTTCCTGTTTTTTCGTTTACTTCAATATTTGTAACCTCACCTCGCGGACGGCCGTGGCAAATCGAGGGAGATTTTCAAGCTCGTAGACGTCGTTGATGGACAGAAAACGGATGACGGCACGCTTGCTGCTGCCAGTGGGGGTCGTGCTGGTCATGGCTTGGAAGGCAGGCAGCTTTTGAGCTTGCGTGGACGGGCACGGCAGACCGGCAGAGAAGACGCTCGCGGGTGTCGTGCTTGGCCTGGCCTGTTTAGGTATGAACAGGAATCGGAGAGGGTGAGTTCAGGACAAGGCATCCTCTCCTGCAGACGTGGACAGGACAGGCGGCTATTTCGCGGCACTGGCTTCGTTTTCGTCCAAGGTGATTCGACGCGACCAGGCGTTGGGTTGTCGCCGTTTGAAGCCCGTCATTTGTTGTTGAAGTCTCGTTTTGGCACGTACGTACACGAAAACCTCCCCAGTTCTTTGCGTTGCAAGCGTCGTAATTAGCTTGAAAGGACGCTGCGAGGCGGTCAATTGTATCCACACAAAAATGTAGGGACAGCGCCTGAAAGAACGAGGCCGGCGCTGTTCCAAAATCGGCACGAGACCTCAAAATACCTCCCCACCCTGACCCGCCCACCAAACCACTGCACAAGCAAAATGCGTCTCGGGATAGCCACTGAACCATTTATGCTTTCTTTGTTTGTTTTTCTTTCCCTTGACCAGAATCTTTTGGTCCTTTTTGACCCTTTCTCTCGCCTTGTCATCTTCGTTCTCCGTTCAATTCTACTCTCTCGAGTTTTTTTCTTCCATGTTTTCCCAGAACCGCCAGCCGTACCGCAAGCCTAGCTCCATCGGCACCTTGTTCTGAAACGTGATAGCTCGCCTGTTATGGTTTTTATTTGAAAGGAAAGGAGGGGGGAGAAGGCGAGGGGGGATGGAATGGGAGAGTTTGTCAGAGGAAGAAATGCTCTTTTCTTCTAGTTATTCGTCACCTTTCAAATGTAGTATCCTCACTTCTCAGTGTATGCAACAAAACCACCCTACTCTTCTCCCTTCCTCCCTACCAACCTCCTTCTTTCCCTCCCTCCCTGCTTACCCAAACGTCACGACCGGTCTTGAGGGCACCACCATCTTCTTCTCCTGATCGTACATGACGCGCCACACCAAGGCGGCGATGTTGCCCATATCTGAATAAGAAAGGAAGGGAGGGAGGGAGGGACGAGGGTGGAAGGAAGATTTGAGTTGATTGGCAAGATTCTACATCCAATACGAAGGAGGGGAGGAAAGGGGGAAAGGGAGGGAGGGAGGGAGGGAGGCAGCTCGTCTTCACACACACACGTACCTGAGGCGTCCTCGTACTCGTCTTTGCTTTTGGGAGGGTTTGGCCCGCCGATAGCCAGGTCGTTGGCAAAGAGTCCAATAAACGCAGCTTTGTTGGGTAGGCCTTCCTTGGGCACGAAATATCTGGAAGGAGGGAGGGGACGAAGGAGGGAGGAAAGAGAGAGAAAGCGATGTTAGTCATCCTGGATCGAACACCTTTTGTAGGGTCTGGGGAGGAAGGAAGGAAGGAAGGGGGGGAAGGAGGGAGGGAGGAAGGCGTGCGAAACTATCATTTGTCAGCCTCGTACTTACTTCTCTCCCGTGTATTCGGGCAGAGGCTTTACTTCCATCGCACCCTTGTGGCCGATCGAAACGTCGTGCCTGTGTTGTTGGTGTGCAGGTGTGATTTGCATATATATCGTTTGTGTGAGAGAGAGATAGAGGAAACAAATTGTGTATTTGAGAAGAGGAAAATCCACGGAAGTTTCTCTCCTTTCGTACCTTCGAACCCTCCCTCCCTCCCTTCCCTTCCCTTCCTCCTAGTCGTCCTATGCCGCTTCTTCATTTCCATTCAAATCCTTACCCTTGCAGGCCCGTGCCGTCCGGCAGACTGGCGAGCACCTCGAAAATGGGCACTAGCTGTGAAGAGAGGAAGGAAGAAAGGGAGGGCGGAGGAAGGGAGGGAAGGAGGGTTGGAATGACATTCATATATCAGCTTCCCTCCCTCGTCCACGCCCTCCTTCCCTCCCTCCCTCCCTCCCTCCACCCCTCCCTCCGCACCTCTTTGTTATAAAACACAGCTGCTTCCGCCGTAGGCAGAGAGAAGAGGACACTCTTATCCCCGGCTCCTGGCAGAGGCTGCATGCTCCCCTCCCCGTAGCCGCACAGAATGCTTCCCCACTCCACTGTAGATTGCTCCACGTCTTTGCCAATCAGACGAATGTACAGCCCGCGCTCTCCCTGGACGACGGCAGAAGGACCGATCTCCAACGCCAACATGTACTCCTCCAAAATTGCGCCTACTTCCCTTTTTACTTCGCCTCCTTCTGGTTTGGGGCCATCGTAGATGATTGGCACCAGCTTAGGGTCGAGTGTGACGGGTCGGACTAGGTGATGGGTGGGAGGGAGAGGAGGGAGGAGGGAACGGATGAACAAAGCCGGCGTCGACTCGAAGCATTTGGCTAAGGGAAAGGAAAAGAAGGAGGCAAAGGACCAAAAGGCAAGCAAGGACCGTCTTTGTCCACGTACCGGGGATCCCGTTCTTAGGGGGGTGTATGCTCACGCGGGTGCGGGTAGGACGGGAGGATGACGATGGCGGGACGAAGGCGAGTCCGGGAGCGGCCAGGGCGGCGGTCACTACGACGACGCGCACGAGGTCACGCATCGTGTTTTCTTTCGTGCCTGTGAGAGGGGGCAGGTGGGTATGTGGGGGTGGACGCATTGCTGGGTGGCTTGGGTGGGTGGGTTGGTGGGTGGAGGCCGCATGTGAGCCTGATGATGAAGCAAAAGGATAGCCAGGGCAGCGGACAGCAAAAGCGACGCGCAGGAGGCGCTGCATCTCGTTGTTTTTGGTGCATGTGGACGTGTGTGGGTGGGAGGGAGGGTTGGGTCGGTGCTACAATGGTGCATTCAACAGGGGGAAGGGCCAGCAAAACCCAGTAGAAGTCACCAGGTCTTCGAGTATCCAACGGGCGGGCTACGCACGACTTTCATTTCGCACCGCGGCTCATCCATTTTTGCTGAATGAATGCTTTTCGCAGGCACAATTTCGAATCGGTCTGGCCGCATTCGGAAGCATTTAGACAGTCTGGTCGCAACCAAGGGCATGGTATTTATCACGGCGGTGACTGCGCCGCACTGATTTTTTTCCTATTCGTACGCTCCCATCGACCAGCCACTACATGCATCCTGCGCACAGCAAGCATTAGCCACTTCCCCGCCTTTATCAGCCACACATCTTCTCGATAGGATAGAGCTCCCATATTTCTAAACCACGATAGACCCCTTGGCGTGCGGTTGTCGTCATAGAGCTTTGTGCAAGCCTGCGCCTTCCGTCAAACTACCCCAAGCGCTTTGCTGTCCCAGGTTCTACGCGCCGGGACGCAAACGGTAATCAAAGAATACTGAAAACAAAAGAAAGTACCTCAAGAAAATTCAAATTGCTTATATCTTGCATTTATGTACCATCGGAAAAGAAAACGATGACCCATTGGCCCTCAGCTCAACGTCTTTCTTGATTCATTCTTGTCTTGTTTTTCTGCTTGTACGTTTAGTATGTATTTCATGGCACAGCTATCCAATGACTTAACATCTGCCGAAAGGAAACAAAAGAGATCATTACTCTTTGTAAGCACGCGTATTGCCTTCTCTTTCCTTTTCGGCGCAGATTGTTTAATTTTTCTTCCTTTTCTTATGTCTCTTAGTCGCAGACACCGCTGCTTAGGTGGTGCAGATTTTTGTAAGGCAGGTATATGAATTTTATATGTACTATTGTAGGTGTTCACAGGGAATAAATAGATGGTCCTTTCGCGCACAGGATTGGGTAGAGCTGCGTGTGTGGACCTTGGTGGCTTTGCCTGGCTAACAACGACGAGCAGCAAGTCAAGCACCAACACACACACACATGCACATACACCTGCATCCTCCGGAATGAAGGCAGCGCCCAGACGCACCTGCATACATACGTCTCCTCTTTCTTCTACTTATGCATTTCTACATACATTACAATGCATGCTCTCCCTAATTCTCTTTCCATCTCGCTCTGTACCTAAACTTCTCTTTGGCACTCCGATCATCCACCCCTCCCACCCTCCATTCCTCCCTCAAGCCCTCTCTCACTCTGTACCTAACTTTTCTCTGTCACTCCGACCATCCAACCCCCCCCTCCTTCAACCCTCCCTCCTCCTTGCATTTAACACCTCACATTCCACCAATCTTTCCATCCCTCTATCCCTCCCTGCTTTCCTCTCTCCTACCCGGCAGCCGGGAAGACCCTCTCCTGGGAGTTGCTGCTGTTGTAGGCCTCAATCCCACTGTTGCCCTCCCTCCCTCCCGCATCTCCCAACGCCCAGGGATGGGGCCACACGGGTCCACCCTGCTGCTGCTGCTGCTGCTGCATGTGATTGTAAGTCTTGCGCGGGGAGGGAGGGGAAGGAGGGTAGGCAGAAAGGAACGCTGACGGCGAAGCCCCCTCCCGCTGCTGCTGCTGCTGCTGCTGCTGCTGCTGCTGCTGCTGCTGCTGCTGCTGCTGCTGCTGCTGCTGCTGATGCTGCTGATGCTGCTGCCGACGAATGATCTCCTCGGTCGTCATTCCCTGTCCAAATGCATGCACGGCAAGGAAAGGAGGGAATGCGGCTCGTTGCTGCTGCTGCTGCTGCTG
>Ga0209390_10007641_pt1 | contig 13759 bp, 16 predicted proteins | sample BON01_FD_187212 | JGI IMG/M metagenome (GOLD analysis project Ga0209390, IMG submission 187212) | Freshwater microbial communities from Lake Bonney liftoff mats and glacier meltwater in Antarctica - BON-01 (SPAdes) (version 2) | ecosystem: Environmental > Aquatic > Freshwater > Ice > Glacier... | reverse complement strand
GCCTTTGGCGACGGCGGATGCAGGTGAAGGCGAGGAGGCGTTCGTGGCCACAATCGGTGCACTGGAGGCGGGTGAAGCCGGAGGCGAGGTCGCCGCAGCGGAGAAAGGATTGGACGGTGGCGACGGCTGCGGGGTCGAGCGGGCCGAGGGATTTGCGGTGATGTTTTTCGTAGAGGGCGAGGAATTGGTCCCAGCCGTGGTGGAAATTAATTTTGGAGTCGTCCTTTGGCTCATTCCAGGCGACGACGCCCGAACGGAGATCCTGCGCACTTTCGGAGCTTTTTGGGTCATTGGGGGCTGGACCGCCAGCCGAGGCTGGCGGCTAAATGCCTACGTCCCTTCGGGACTGCGGGAGGGGAGTCGCATGTTCGGGCTGGGGATTCTTGAAGGTTATTTCAAGACGGCGGCGAGGAAGGGGGCGGTGACGGATTTTTTGTTTTTGGCGACTTCTTCGGGGGTGCCTTGGGCGATGATTTGGCCGCCGCGGGGGCCGGCTTCGGGGCCGAGGTCGATGAGGTAGTCGGCTTCGGCAGCGAGGTCCATGTGGTGCTCGATGACGACGACGGTATGGCCTTCGTCGGCGAGGCGGTGGAGGACGTCGGTGAGCTTCGCGACGTCCTGTTGGTGGAGGCCGATGGTGGGTTCCTCGATGAGGTAGAGGTGGGTGTTGGTGGGGCCGACGTCGGTGATTTTGGGTCGGCCTTTGGTGAGTTGGGTCACGAGCTTGAGGCGTTGGGCTTCGCCTCCGCTGAGGGTGGGGCTGGGTTGGCCGAGGGTGAGGTAGCCGAGGCCGGTATCGGCGAGGAGTTGGAGGGGTTTTTGGAGTTTGGGGTGGGCGGTGAAGAACTCGGCGGCGGTTTTGATATTGAGGTTGAGGATCTCGCCGATGTTGAGGCCGTTGTATCGGATTTCGAGGGTGGCGTCGTTGTAGCGCTCGCCTAGGCAGGATTCGCAATCGATCCAGGTGGTGGGGAGAAAGTCCATTTCAAGCTTGATGCGTCCGTTACCTTTGCATTCGGGGCACTGGCCTTCCTTGTTGTTGAAGGAGAAGCGGGAGGCGGTGTAGCCGCGCATGCGGGCATCGGGGAGTTGGGCGAAGAGGGCGCGGATGTGGTCGAAGAGTTTGACGTAGGTGGCGGGGCAGGATCTGGAGGTTTTGCCGATGGGGGATTGGTCGACTTCGTAGCGGTATTTGAAGGTGTCGAAGCCGGTGGCGGATTTGAAGGGCTTGGTCGAGGGAGGGGAATCACGACCGGGACGGATCGTACCACGGGCGGCTTCGGAGAGGCAGCCGCGCATGAGGGAGGATTTGCCAGAGCCGGAAACGCCGGTGAGGACGGTGAGGCGACCGAGGGGGATTTTGACGTCGAGGTTTTTGAGGTTGTTGAGGGTACAACCTTTGAGCTCGAGCCAATTCTTTTTGGCTTTGAGGATTTTGCGGCGGGAGCCGCGGCTTGGGTGATGAAGGGGATTGTGAAGAGCCTGGAGAGTGGGGGAATGAGGGTGTTTTTTGAGGAGGCTCGGGGTGATGTTTTTTCGTTTTTTGAGACAGACAAGTTGACGGGATTCCGAGGGAAAGGCGTTTTGCACCGACTCTTCCGGAAGAACCATTCATAATCCTTGCGACCTCGTTGTCCGTTCGCGTTCCGAACAGGGCTAGATTTTAGGGAGTCCATTTCAGCCTTTTTGACAGGCTCGAAGGATCGATTTCCATGGAAGCGCGTTTCTTGGAGACGTCGGCGGTTCAGGTCCCGATGCGGCGGGCGAGTTCCGCATCCGAGAGTTCACCCAGCAGCTTTGATACTTGGGGGAGCCAGTCATGCCTGGCCATAGTTCGTTTGGAGTGCTTTTTCATGATGGTGGTTGGCAATAATATCTGGAGGTAATGTAGTGGAGAGAAATAAGAACAATGAACTTCGCTTGACAACTATGAAAGGTCAGAATGCGAATTTTATTTCGCCAACAACTCCTGTGTTATCACTTTCCAGACAAATAAAACACGGCAAGCCTTGGAAAAGTGGCTGCAGCTTTGGCGCGGAAACTGGAATTCAAATCCGTTCGCATCCCGGGTTCTCCGAAGTGGGAAAGAGGTGCGAAAAAGAAGAATCAGGCCATTGCCTGAAGTCTCCCAACGGAGGCTCTTTTGATGCTGCTGGATTCCGAAAATGGTGCAATGCCGCATCTGACCCGAAACAAGACAGCAACCTCTCAATTGACAATCCAGGCCATTTCGAGCACTTTTGAGCATGGCAATTGAAACCACCAACCTGTTCCGTGCGCGGGTTCCGGCATCCCGCTTGCGCAAAGCCGAAAAAATTCTCGCCCGACTCGGAATGAAGCCGGGCGACGCCTTCAACATGATGCTGGCACAGATCGAACTCCGCGAAGGGCTGCCCTTTGAAGTGACCACGCGCCCGCCGCAGGTTCTGAGTTCTGAACAACAAGCCGTCCAATGGCAGGAGGCTCTCGGTGCCTACTGAACCCAAGCCCGGACAGGTCTGGTTCGCCGAACTCGGCATGGTCGAGAAAAGCCGACCCGTGCTGGTTTTGGCTTTTCCGGGGTGTGACGATGCCCGCGCTCTTGCGGTTGTCGCCCCGCTGACCTCCCAAATCCGTGGCATGAGAGGCGAGGTTGATCTCGGCAAACCCCGCTGGCTGCCCAAACATTCGGCGGTGGATGGCCAAGGGCTTGCCAGCTTCGATCATCGCAAACTCTCACGCCGCATGGGCGAAGTCAGCTCCGCCCAGATGGCCGAAGTCAAAACTGCCCTCCGCGACTTGCTGGGGCTGTAAATTCGCCGGAAATAATGTCGACGAAAAGATTCAGGGGGAACCTATTCCAGAGTGGTTAGATGGTAAGACTCTTCTTAGAAATTGTATGTCTAAGGATCTAAATTGGGAACATAAATTTAACATAGTATATTCAAATATTTTCTTGGCGGAAAAAGATGTTAGCTATTCTACCAGAGAGTAATTATTTTAGATACTGCTCCCGCCAGGTTTGTCTGCAACCATCTAAAATCTTCGGGGTCAGGTGCTGCATTGCAACATTTTTGATTTTCAGGGCGGCTCTAGCTTCGTTCTTTGTAGCAGAACGCTGGTGGTAATGGATTGGGGATGTTGAGGTGTAGGTTACTGATAGCGATAGAGTGTCAGTGCTTTTTCTCCTGTTTTCGTAAGAAAATTGCTATCGACTGCTTGCTTCAACTCCCGGCTGGCGGTGGCGGTGGAGATGGTTTTGAAGAGTTGGAGGTAGTGCTTTCGGGAGAATTCCTGACTGGCGAAATGTTCTTTTGAGCGCGCGAGCCGCTCGTTGGCGGTTAGAGGTTTTGGGGTAAAGGATGAGATGAAGTCCTCGAGTGACTTCACGATGATCCCTAGCGAGAAATCTACGAATGCAGTGGAGTCTCCGGCTCGGTCAGAGGATTCCAAAGCTGCGTAGTATTCCTGTTGATGATCCCGGATCAGGGATTCGATGGGGATGAACTCGAAGGCAGGATGGTAGTTGTAGAGCAGGAGGGTGTGCCAGAAGCGGTCGACCCTTCCATTCCCGTCTTGGAACGGGTGGATGAATTCCAGTTCGTAGTGGAAAACGCAGGAGCGGATGAGAGGATTGAGTTTTTCGTTTTTAAGGAAAAGAAAGAGATCGTCCATGAGGTGGGGGACGCGATCTGCCTTTGGTGCGATGTGGGAGACTTTTGAGGCTTTGAGGATTCCGACGTTGCCAGTCCGCCATTTCCCGGCATCGGGAATGAGTCCGTCCATCATGATACGATGAGATTTGAGGAGGGATTTTGGAGAAACCGGATCGAACCCAGCCATGTTCTCGTAAACCTTGATGGCGTTCAATGCTTCCTGAATTTCTTCTTTGCGGGCGATGGCACGCTTAGGAACGACTTTGGAATTAATGAAGACATGACACTCGATCTCGGGACCGTCAGCTTTGTTCGACTTCACCTTGAGTAATCCACTACACAAAGAGAAGTCTGCCTCACTGACAGTCCCGATCTCTTCGCGTAATATCTTATTTAATTCCCTCGCCATTCCTTACCTTCCAGAAGGGCAGTGATCTGATCGAGATCGAGCGTATTTCCTTCGATAGCCAGGCTTCCCTGAATGGTGCGGATGCGGTGGCACTTCCGGAGGTGTGGTTGGGGTTTTGGCTGATCGAGGCCTTCGATTCGCCCGATGAGCCTTTCGATCCGACTACCGATTGAAGGATTTCAGGGGTGATGCTGAAGGACGGATTCATGGTGTGATAGTATCATGTGATATTATCAGGTTAAGGCCGATTGAGCGCGGAGGCGGCTTACCTTGATTTGGATCCGGGGAGGGCGGTGATTTGGGGGGATCCGGCGGATTACCGGTGGAGTTCTTATGGGGGAAGCGGTGGGTGGCGGACGCGGGGAGTCGAAGGCGCGGGCCGGGTTGGTGCGGGCCTTGCACGGGCACTCAGGTCGGGAGGGGGCGGCGCGGGGACGGCGCGGGGACGGCGCGGGGACGGCGCGGGGACGGCGCGGGGACGGCGCGGGGACGGCGCGGGGATGTGCGCAAGGCGGGGTGGGGAAGCCAAAGTGGAAGAGCTGAGTCTCCGAAAGCGAGCAAAATGCTGACGGGAGAGCGGTGTGCGGGAGATCCGTACGCACGGTTCGGAGGGAGGGGTGGCGCAAATCAATGCGCTATCCATACCATTATCTTTGGTGGAGGCGGAATGGGGGCGGCTTTCGGAGGCGAAGGCGCGGGAGCTGTGATTCAGAAATCAGGAGCGCTGTTCCGGGCGGTGGTGCGTTCGGTTTTTGGAGTCCGGAGGCAATCGGAGAATGCGGGCGTTGCGGGCGGAGCGTTTTTGGCGTAGGAAAGGGGACTCACCCATGATGTCACCCGAACTTCGATATTGTCAGGATCTCTTTGAATACTCGCGCCGCGAATCCCGCGTGGTGACTGTTGGGAATGTCAAGATGGGGGGAGGTCACCCGGTAGTGGTCCAGTCGATGATTACCTCGGATACCCGCGATACGGAAGCGTGTGTGGCGGAGGTGCTCCAGTTGGCGGAAGCGGGGTGCGAAATGGTGCGGATCACGGCCCAGACCCGCAAGTATGCCGAGAACCTCGAAAATATCCGGGACGGCGTGCGTGCGGCCGGGTGCGGGGTGCCTTTGGTCGCGGATATTCATTTCAAGCCCGATGCGGCCTTCGAGGCGGCCAAGTGGGTGGAGAAAGTGCGGGTGAATCCCGGGAACTACGTGGATAAGAAGAAGTTTGAGATCCGCGAATACACGGACGAACAGTATGAAGCGGAACTGGGAAGAATTCGCGAGAAATTCGCGCCCTTGGTGACTCTTTGCAAGGATCTTGGTCGGGCGATTCGGATTGGGACGAACCATGGTTCGCTCTCGGATCGGATTATGAATCGCTACGGCGATACTCCGCTGGGAATGGTCGAGAGTGCGCTGGAGTTCGCGCGAATTGCGCGCGAGCAGGATTTTCACAACTTTGTGTTTTCGATGAAGGCCTCGAATCCGAAGGTTATGATCGAGGCCTATCGATTGTTGGCGGCAAGGCTGGCCGAGGAGGGGGCTGATTGGAATTATCCACTGCACCTGGGCGTGACCGAAGCCGGCGACGGTGAGGACGGACGGATCAAGAGTGCGATTGGGATTGGCAGTCTGCTGGCGGATGGCATCGGCGATACCATCCGGGTGAGTTTGACCGAAGATTCGGTCTACGAAGTCCCGGTTGCCCGCGCTTTGGTAGACGGCATCGTGAGCGGGGGATATTCCGCGAATGTTTTGCCGACCTGGAATCCTTTTGAATACGAGCGTCGCAAGAGTGACGTGATAACGGTGGGCGGTTTTCAGCTGGGAGGGACGGAATTGATGCGGGTGTTGACTTCCCGCAAAAAGTGGGACGCGGTCGCGCACAAGATTGCTCAAATGGGCGACTTCAAGCCCGAGATTGTTCTCGAGGATTCGGGTGTGGTGGCGATTGATCCCCGCGACAACGAGGCGGTGGGCGCCGTGAATTCCGAGTTGACTGCGCAGTTGGTGACGGTGTCGGACGGGGTGGATCTGCCGACGATTTCGGCTTTCCGGATTCTAGCGACGAAGCTCGATGCCCGTCATTGTATTCTCTTAAAAGACACTCTCCATCCCTTGAGAGATGCCGGAGGGGATTTCCTTCCGACTCTTCTGCGGGCGGCCAAAAATATCGGTTCCTTGATTTGCGATGGCATTGGGGACGCGATCATCGTGCAAGGTGAAGAAGCGCCGGGGCAATCGCTTCGGCTGAGTTACAATATTTTGCAGGCGTCGGGGGCGCGGATTTTTAAGACTGACTACGTGGCGTGCCCGAGTTGCGGTCGCACCTTGTTTAATCTTCAGGACACCACGCAGAAAATCCGGGAAGCGACAGGTCACCTCAAAGGGGTGCGCATTGCCGTAATGGGCTGCATTGTGAACGGGCCGGGCGAGATGGCGGACGCGGACTTTGGTTACGTGGGCGGTGCCCCGGGTAAGATTAATCTTTATGTTGGCAAGCAGGCCGTGAAATTTAACATTCCCGAGGGCGAGGCGGTGGAGCGATTGCAGGACTTGATCCGCGAGCATGGCCGCTGGGTTGACGCTCCGGAAAAAGCAGTTGAAGTTTAAGATTTTATGAATGCGGTTGAAGCACCGGCGCACGCTCCGAAAACGCGCACTTACGAAAAGCCGGACAAGCCCTGGCAGGTCGTTGTTCTCGATGATCCGGTGAATCTGATGGAATACGTGAGCCGGATTCTGATCCGGATCTTTGGGTTTTCCCGCGAGAAGGCGGACCAGTTGATGATGATGGTGCATCAGGAGGGTAAGGCGATTGTCTGGACCGGGGGACGCGAGAAGGGGGAAATGTATGTCAACCAACTTCACAGTGCCCAACTCCATGCCACCCTCGAAAAAGCAGAATGACACTCGCTCCCACATTAAACGGCGGGTTGAAGCTCATCCCGGAAGAACGGCAGGATTGGTTGGTTCTGCTGGAAATTGCGGTGGACGCGAGCGCGAATTTGGCGCGCGAATTTGGAGGCCTCATGGACGAGGATTCGATGTGGGATGAGATCGTGGTGCCGGAGTTGGAGGCGGAGTTTTCGGTGCAGCGGAAGCATGTCTTGAAAGCGGTGAAGAAAGCGCGGCGGGCCAAAGAAAAAGAGATCGTGATTGAGCCGAAGGATGCGGATCTCTGGTATGGGGCCTTGAATCAAGCGCGGCTTTCGCTGGAGGCGGAATACCAGTTTGGCCCGCGTGAATTTGCCGAACCGGAGGAGATTCAGGATCCCGCGATGCGTTCGGCATTTTTGCGCGATGAATTTTACCTCACGCTGCAGTCGCTCATTCTGAGATACGTGTCGACGGACTAACCTTTGAAGAGGATGCGGAGTTCCTCAAGGGCTTCGGCGACGGAGATTTCGACAAGGCAACGGTGATCGAGCGGGCATTTGGCGAGAAGGCAGCTGCTGCAGGCTTCCCGGTGGTGCAGGATGCGATGAATTTTGCCCAAAGGGCGTTTCCACTCGGGTTCGTTTGGGCCAAAGAGAACGACTGAGGGCGTTCCGACCAGCGAGGCGAGGTGTGGCAGTGAGCCGTCGTTTGCCACCAGCCCTTGGCAGGTTGCGAGGAAGTCGATGAGTTGGTCGCCTTTCACCGGATTTACGAGAGCGGCGTTGCCCAGCTCCTTGGCCAGGGTTTTGGCGGGTTGGGGGCGTCCTGGCGAGGGAAGAATGACGAGTTGGCATTGTTGGGCGATCGCTTTGGCAAGCTCAACGAAGGAGGGCAAGGGCCATTCCGCAGCGGACCCAAAGTCGGAGCCGGGAACGATGGCGACGCGGAAGGAGTCGCCGGGGGCGGGCCGTTTCGGAGTTTCGAAGTTGGCGGGCTGGAAGGGATTAATCCCCAGCGTGGAGACGAAGAGCAGGTAGTGGTTTACCTGATGCTCGACGGGGCCGGTCTCGCGGACGACCTGGACGGGATGCGTGAGGAGTCTTGCGAGATTTTCGGTAGGGTAGCCCAGTCGTTGCCGGATCCCGGCTTTCGCGAAAGCCAGGGCCGCAGGATTTTGGTCCCATGCGATGGAGGAGTCGAAGGGCAGGCCGCAGTCGGCGAGAATTTTGGCGAGTTTTCGGGGAGGGTCGGACGGTTGATAGGTGAGGATTTGGTCGATCCCGGGAATTTTACGCCAGACCGGGGCAATTTGGGCCGGGGCGAGGATGACCACGGTTTTGTCGGGGTGGGCCCGCAGGATGGAGCGGACGGCGGGGACACTGAAGCAGGCCTCCGAAACCGAGGTCGGAGAAGCGATCGCGAGATATTTCCCCTCGATTTTGAGAGGGGTGGGTTCTGCGACGGGTTCAACCTGTTGCGTGTCGGCCATGGCGGGATGCTAGTGAGGGAATTTTGGAAAGTCACGCGGGAGAGATGAATTCCCCCCTGAGAAATTCCTGCGGGCGATGGAAATCCGGTTCACCATCGCCTGGTGGAGCAGCTGTTAGAAAAATCTGACGGGGTGATCCGAGGATGAAAGTGGCGTTGATTTTGGAGGATTCTCCGAAGTGATAGTGTTCCCGCAGCCATAAAAGCGGAAGAGAGGCCTGCGCGAACCATGAATCGCCCTCTTGCTTTGAATGGGTCTCGACGTCTGGAATTGCCGAGGGTTCTCCGGGGGAGGCTTGGCGGGGGGATGAGAAGCCGCAAGACCACCAAGCTCCGTTGGGGGCGAGATTGAATTCGAGATACCGCCCCGAGTCGGGATCGGAGAGGAAGAATTCGGCAACGTCATATTTCCAGAGTCCGGCGCGGTATTGAGAGGGGGCGCTATCGGGATGACTCAGGCCGGGTCCCACTGGAGCTTGAATCAGAAAATGGAGTCGTTCTTCGGAGATCCAAAATAGCAACCTCGCAGGAGCCGCGAGCGGGGTGCCAAACCAGTCGGTGTGGATGTCTTGACCGAGGGTTTGCAAGTCCCTAAATTTCGGGTCCCGGGAGGCCTTGATGATGTGAATGGAATTCATCGGGAGCGAGTCATGAAAAAAATCAAGCAATCACAAGGCGAACGACAGGTTTTTCCTCGCGTCGCGTAACCAAGAGTGTATTTCTTCCCCCAGCCAAAAACACCCACATGAAGCCAATTGAATACGTCGGAGCCGCTCCAGTGAAACTCAAACGAAGGAGTTCTTTGGGTGGCTGGGTGTTGGTGGCGTTTGCGGTGGTCCTGGGCGGGGTCTTTCTCCGCCCGTTGATTCCGTTTTTGAAGGCCCAGCAAGACCTGACTTCAGATGCCAATGTCAATGAAGCCGTTGCCTCCCTCCGCTCGGATGGTGACTTTGGAGATTCCCTTGCCGCCGCTGCTCTTGAGCGAACGCTGGTGGATGTCGCTTATGACGGGGCTTACTTCAAAATCGATTTCCCGGGTGGCGATATTCCCTCTGACCGCGGAAAGGCCGAGGATCTCATCATTCGTGCCTATCGCGCGGTAGACATCGATCTCCAGCTTGAAGTTCATGAGGACATCAAGCCACATTTTTACGCTTACCCGCAGGTTTTCGACTCCAAGGTCGCGGATCAAAACATCGATCACCGTCGGGTCAAAAACCTTCAGAAATTCTTTAGCCGCAAGGGGCAGACTCTCGCTGTAACCTCGGATCCAGCCGACTACTCCGTGGGTGATCTCGTGATCTGGCAACTGCTTGACGGCAACAAGCACATCGGCATCGTGGTTCCCGGACCGGGGGCACGCAAGACTGAGAAATGGGTGGCCCACAACATCGGAAGCGGCCCCGAGTGGTCGAATGCTCTCTTCGATTACCGCATCGACGGTCACTACCGTTACTCGAAGGCGAATTAGTCTTTGGGAGTGACCGCTTCCCGACCTGCCTTAATTGATTCAGGGCAAAAACGAAAAAGCCGACCATCATCGGTCGGCTTGATTTGTTTCAATTATCCGGGGCAGGATCGCGGGCCGGGATTGGGTCTTACAGGCCGGGTATTATTTCAGGCCCGCCGCTTTGCGGGCTTTGGCGACCGTTTCTTTGTCAAGTTGGTCGGCAGTGGCACGAATGGTTTTACCAGCGTCGGTTTCGAAGATGTAGGTGGTATCGTCTTCCACTCCAACGAGCTTGGCCTTGATTTCAGTGCCTTGGGCGCTCTTCCACGACTCCACGGTGGCGTTGGCGACCTTGACCACGACCGGAACTTGATCGGTGAAGGCAAAGGTTCCTTCGCGTTGGGCTTTGCGGATGCTGTCTTTGGCGTCCCTGAAGACCTCGCCGTAGTTCTGGCTCTTCATATCGGGGTGGTTGAAGGAGCCGTAGATGTGCTTCATGCCCGGATCGACGAGAATGACGATAGGGATGGCGGCACCACCACGGCGGTAGGCTTCTTTGACCATATCCGGAAGTCCGGCGGTTTCAGCGGTATCGACGACGATGCTCTTGGAGAAGGAGAGAACTGCTTTGCTGGCCGACACACTGACGGCTCCGGGGCAATCCACTCATGTCGCGGCCATGTTTTTCTTCGAAATGACGAAGGCGATGGGCTGCTTGGCTTTCGCTGCCAATTTGCTGGCGGCATCGAGCTGGGCGAGATTGTAGGAACCCTTCGGGATGTCGAAGGCACCTGCGAGGGAACTCAGGGCCAGACCCAGGGAGAGGATTCGTGTCATGCTTCCTTTTACGATACAGGACTCATTTGGGAATTCAAGTCCATGGTTTGAGGGGTGGCCCAACACGCTTCTGAAGATGACCACTGAAGGAGCGGAACGAGCAGAAGTGGGAGCTGGGGTTGGGGGCGTTTAACCGTGGGAGTGATCCGCCCATTCACAGGCTTGTTTCCGCCGTTTTGGAATCTAGTCTTCCGACATGGCGATGATCGGCACTCCATTCACTTCCACGGCAAAAAAAGTCCTTCTCTGCGGCTCGGGTGAGTTAGGCAAGGAGGTCGTGATTGAGCTGCAACGATACGGGGTCGAGGTCATCGCCTGCGACGCCTATGCCAATGCTCCCGCGATGCAGGTGGCGGACCGGTCCCATGTTTTTTCCATGCTCGATGGAGAGGCTCTGCGAAGAGTGATCGAGGAAGAAAAGCCCGATTTGGTCATTCCTGAGGTGGAGGCGATTGCCACCGATACCTTGGCGCAAATCGAGGCCGAGGGACTGGTGACCATTATCCCAACCGCCCGCGCGACGCGGCTGACGATGAATCGGGAAGGGATTCGCCGCATGGCTGCCGAGGAGTTGGGGTGTCGGACCTCGCCCTACCAGTTTGCCGGAACTCTCGAAGAGTATCAGGCCGCGATCGCCGGGATCGGCCTTCCGTGTGTGGTGAAGCCCATTATGTCTTCGTCTGGCAAAGGGCAAACGACGCTCAAAACCGAAGCCGACGTTTTGCCGGCATGGGAATACGCGCAAGCAGGAGGACGCGCCGGTGCTGGCAAGGTGATCGTGGAGGGTTTTGTCGATTTTGATTACGAAATCACGCTTCTCACCGTTCGTCATGTCGGCGGAACCTCGTTCTGTGATCCCATCGGACACATCCAGGTCGATGGCGATTACCGCGAGTCCTGGCAGCCGCAACCGATGTCGGAGGCGGCGCTCGCAAGGGCCCGTGAGATGGCCGCGAAGGTCACTGAAAACCTGGGTGGACGAGGAGTGTTTGGCGTGGAGTTATTCGTGAAAGGAGATGACGTCATTTTCTCGGAAGTGTCGCCGCGTCCACACGACACGGGAATGGTCACGATGATTTCGCAGGACCTGAGCCAGTTCGCTCTGCATGCCCGCGCGGTTCTCGGACTTCCCATCCCCAACATTCACAATCATGGACCGTCGGCGTCGTGTGCCCATGTGGTCGAAGGGCATTCAAGTCAGGTGAGTTTTGGCAATCTTGAAGCGGCTCTCGCGGAGCCTGACACCCAGTTGCGACTTTTTGGAAAACCAGCGGTGGCCGGGAAACGTCGGATGGCGGTGGGATTAGGTCGAGCGGAGGATATCGAGCAGGCTCGGGCCAAGGCGCGGGGTGTCATCGCGGCGATTGAAACCAAACTTTAAGTGCGATGGTAGAAGTGATTGGCTTCGGGCTCGCCGGAGCCTGTGTGGCGCTGCAATTACAAAAAGCAGGTCATGAAGTGCGGGTCATTGATGACGGGAAAAGAGGGAGCACTCATGTCGCAGCGGGATTGGTGAATCCGGTGGCGGGGCGGAATTTTGAGATGAGTCGCGATCTCGCCGGGTCGTTGGAGGTTGCAATGCCTTTTTACCGGGAGCTCGGGGCCAAACTTTTTCACCCCATGCCCATCACCCGGCTTTGGTGCGACGCCAAGGATCGTGCGAAATTTGAGCGGAAGCGCGCGCAGTTCGAGAGTTGGATTGCCGTGGTTGACGATGAAGGGGTGACCTGGAAGGGCGGCGGTTGGTTGGACTGTCCAAGGTTTTTGGAGGCAGCTCGCCGGGAGTTTCTGAAAGCAGGAGGGAAGTTCGTCGAGCAGTCATCAGAGAGAGAAGCGATTTGGTGCACCGGGGCGGCGGGCCTCATTCGAGGGGATTTTCCGAAGGTTGAACATCGAAGCGCGAAGGGTGAGATTTTGACGGTAAGGATTCCCGGTTGGAACGAAAAACGAATCCTCATTAGTGGCGGCTGGATCATCCCGATTGGCGACGACCTCTATCGCACCGGAGCGACTTATGAATGGGATGATCTTGAATCCGGTCCCACGGATGTCGGTCGTGAAAAAGTGGAAAAAATTCTCAGGAAATTCACGAGTCGCGACTATGAAATCGTCGGCCATGTCGCGGGAGTTCGGCCCATTATTGATCGAAGCAATCCCAGCATTCGGTATCAGGAGGGCCGGGGATGGTTTGTGAATGGTCTGGGTTCAAAAGGGGTGATTTACGCCCCGAGCCTCGCACTGGAAATGGTTCGGCAACTTAAAGCAGAGCCTCGTTCGTAAGGGTGATTTCGAATACCATGGCCATGGGATTGTCGTCTTCCTCGTAGGCGGTCGGCCGCGCAAGATCTAGGTGCACGCCAAAGGAGAGAAAATTAAGGTTTTCCGACCAACTTCTTGCGCGGATTTCCTTTGGGTCCGCAGGAAACAAGGGAAGCGATCAGGGCAGCCGCTCGGCGCGGATGAACGAGCGAGAGCCATCAGCACCAAGGTTGAACCCGACAGTCGCGATGCCTTCGCCATCCGTCACGACTTCACTTCCGTTCTCCAGGGTCCCGGTGGTGGCAGCGGTCAGAGGAACAGGATTCTGGTCCGGGTTCAAAAAATCGAGGGCCCCAGATTCAACCAGCTTAAAACGATCACCGGGGGCTCCGGTAATGGTGACCGTGCTGTCACCGGTGGCGGCGTCATAGGTCAATCCGCTCAGCTCAGGCGGCCCGATCGCGACGCCAAGTTCGTTCACTTCAAAGCCGTTGATTCTCATATTGGCCACGTCAACCAGAGTGATGAAGACCAGTTCACCATCGGCGTCCGAAGTGCCGGTCAGCCGAAAAATGTCACCCGGATCGTCAAGGGAGGCAATCGAGCTGCTCCAGGTATGCTGGAGGTTTTCGGGCGAGACCGAACCGAGATACCAGGATCCGGTCTCGTTATTCCCTCCCGAGGGTAACTATTCAGGACCCTTGGGCGAGGGATCTGCCGAGGGCGGCGGGGGCGGCGAGGAGGCAGCGGAGGGTTTCCAGGATGGGGCGCTTTTGTTTGCGTGCCGTCGAGATGATTCCACGGGTGTCGC
>Ga0209390_10007637_pt1 | contig 13765 bp, 5 predicted proteins | sample BON01_FD_187212 | JGI IMG/M metagenome (GOLD analysis project Ga0209390, IMG submission 187212) | Freshwater microbial communities from Lake Bonney liftoff mats and glacier meltwater in Antarctica - BON-01 (SPAdes) (version 2) | ecosystem: Environmental > Aquatic > Freshwater > Ice > Glacier... | reverse complement strand
GTGTTGATTCTGAGATATTGCAGATGTCAAAGAGAGTTGTGATTTCCTCAGAGCTGAAATTTTTTTCGACAAGTCTCAGATTGTTTGTCAAGAAAAAATATCTGAGATCCCGCAAGGCACCTCGTGACTATTCAAAAAAACTCAAATTCTAAAAAACACAATATATAGTCCCAAAATTGACGATAAATGACCATATAATAGACATAATGTGTTGATTCTGAGATATTGCAGATGTCAAAGAGAGTTGTGATTTCCTCAGAGCTGAAATTTTTTTCGACAAGTCTCAGATTGTTTGTCAAGAAAAAATATCTGAGATCCCGCAAGGCACCTCGTGATTATCCCAAAACCCAAAAATTCCAAACAACATAATATATCGTCTGAAATGGCAATAAATTGACCAGATGTGAGGTATAAAGCGGCAATTCTGAGATGTTGCATATGTCGAAGACAGTTTTGATTTTCCGAGTAGAAATTTTTTTTGACAAGTCTCAGATTGTTTCTCGAGGAAAAATATCAGAGATCTCGCAAGGGGTCTGGTGTCTATCCAAAAACACGTAAATTCCAAATAACACAAAAATCTCATGAAAATGTCAACAATTCATGCATATATGCGACGTAAAGTGGTGGATTTGGGATATTGTACATTGCAAAGCTGGGGGCAGAATTTTTTTTGACAAGTCTCAGATTTATTGTCGAGAAAAATATCTGTGATCTCGCAGGACACCTGGCGATTTATCAAAAGTGTATCATACAACTCTTCCATAATGAAATGCAACTCTCTGCATTTATGCAACAGAGTTCCTTCAAATAAAATTGCCTGTAAACCAAGCACCAAGTCGGAGTTATTCACCTATTTTCTTTGCGTATATTTTGTATATTAGCAACTGGTTTTTTTTTGCTTTGTGTGATTTTTTGTATATATAAGAATAATTGAACCACACAAGAGAGTATGATAGTCAGGCCTATACTTTTTTTCCTCGCAATATTGCAAGGGTGTGCGGCGTATGCTCAGACATGTCCACCGACAGACAGGTGCGTTTGCAAACTACATGGAAGCGCAACTACACTACCATGGAGAGACAACGAGTGTAACGCTTGTATTCTTCTGAATACAACGGAAATAGACCAATGCAGTAGCATATCTGCTGGCGCCGCTTTTGAAAGAGAAGCATGGGACTGGAATGCACATCAATTTGGGTTCTGGGTGGAAGGTAATGTCATCTTGGACGACTCAATCGCCGTGGCGAAAATCAAAAACGGCGACGTCAAGTATTCCCATTTAACAATCCGTGGCTTCGACACTCCCGAGTATCAGGGCTGCAAATCAACAACAGATGTAGAAAATTGGGCGTGGGGTGATGAGAACACTGTTTCACCTCAATTTGATGCCTTCCACGAAGGAAATTGTGATGTGAATGCAGGATCTGTGAAAATGTGGTTTTTCAACCTGCAGGTGCTAGCGTCCGACAGAGAGATTTCCTCTGCGAATTTCAAAGTGGATTTCGAGTTTGACATTTCTGGGGTGAAATACGTCACAAGAAATCACAAGGTGCTACAGGACGAAAACAAAATTTCCGGTGCTGTGACGTACACTACCAGAGGACACAACCAGATCGATGAAATTGGCATGAAGCCGTTTGCATTGACTTTAGACAGGAAACTATTCGAGCTCTGTCGCGATGTCGTGATAGCAAGCGACAATAACGACCTGTATGAGGGCGAGAGAGCTACGCTGGCGACAACACTCACGGGAGTCGTGTACAAAGCACGCCGCGTCATGGGCAGCACAGACACTGTTTTTGTACACGTTCCCAACGCGTGTATAGCGGAAATGCAACATGTTTGTGATACTACTATGGTGACGCATCGGGTTGAGGATAGTAAAATCGTCGAATATGTTCTGAACGCAGATGACCATATCCTGGAATTTTCCATAACACAAACAAACTGCCAGGTTTTTATTTCAGACGTCAGTGCATTCAGAGAGCAGGTTGTCTTCATCCTTGATATGTCCGTTCCTGATTTTAACAGTGCTAAACAAACAGCATTCAAAGATTCGCTGCAGACTGTATACGGGGTTTCAGCAGGCAATGTTCAAATTACAGAGACAGTCGTGTATTCAGGCAATGGGGCGGTCCGCCGACTTTTACAAGGCAATCAAATCAAGGTGACAGTGGTGATTCGTTTTTCTGCAGAACACACGAGAGATGTTGTCCTACTTGCAACAATTTTGCAAAGTCTTCAAACTGCTGGAATTACAGCCAGTAGTCCCTCTGTGTTTCCCACAGAATCGTCCACACAAGCTCCGAGTACGTCCACACAAGCTCCGAGTACGTCCACACAATCTCCGAGTACGACCACACAAGCTCCGAGTACGACCACACAAGCTCCGAGTACGACCACACAAGCTCCGAGTACGACCACACAAGCTCCGAGTACAACCACACAAGCTCCGAGTACGACCACACAAGCTCCGAGTACGACCACACAAGCTCCGAGTACGACCACACAAGCAATTGCTATGACTCCAACAACTTCACCGATTCCAGATGATGGTAGCAATACCATGACGACACAGACTGTCACTCTCAAACCGGGATTAAATTACTTTTCATTTTATGTTTTCCGGGAAGAGACAATCAGCAATATCATGAAAACAAACACTGCATGGCGATATGCTACATTAAACATCATTGATGGAAACACATATCTTAGTGCACAGAGCACAGATGTGAATGGGGCTTGGATTGTGAGACCTACATTTCACAGAAACACTTTTGTTTACATTCTCGACGCGACTCTGCCAGCTGGTGTGACTGAACAGTCAATATATTTCACTGGTGTTTTGATTGATGCTCTAAACATCGCACTACCAGTTGGGTTGTCATTCTTACCGATTTTATACGATGGAGAAATCAAGGAGGTGTTGCCTATTTCGACAAGATGTTTATTGGAAGAAGCTTCGCAGTGTTTTGCGTTGCAATACGTTCGTAATGACGTATTTTCATTGAATATCGCAGGTTCTCCCACTCCTAAGGTGCGCCTGATCAATTCTCTTGGACAATGGGATGGTCCTGAAAATATGCTACGAGGACAGGCAGTGTCGATTCTGATGATGAGTAGCGAATCGCGCCCTTCAGGAACCTTGAACAGAATATCTACGCAATTGAACAAATCAGATGTTGCGAACAGGATTGCATCATATTCTACTACGGGCACTGCAACACGCAGATTATTGACTTTGCACGAAAGCATTATCCCAGCTTTCGGACGTCACTTGCTGCAAGAATCGACAACGTTTCCATTGCCTGTACGAAAATTTTGTCCTACCGATACATCACAATGTGTTTGTACCTTGGAAAATCAAGCAATGTTGAAATGGCCTGTTGCCGATTGCAACAGTTGCGTAAATGCCCAGGGACTCGAATGTGAAGAAATGGGGAAGGCTTACTTTTTATTATCAATACCTATCACTTTCAATATCCATGTTGTTCCGCCATCAGGAATCCAGGTCACAGAACTGAGCACAGCAGTGGCGAAACTGAAAAACAGCGTTGATTATGTAGAAGGAGAGTCCTCGGGTGGTGTGCCATTTCCCCACCTCAGCATCAGAGCATACAACCATGCAGAGTGCAAGGGGTGTGTCATCGATTCACAGAAAGTCTGGGATTATCTTCAATGTGCCCAATGTCCGGCAGACAAAAAACTGTTTCTGTTTCAGTTGCCAATCATATCTACAACCAACGAACGCGCGGCATCTGGATTGGGACTTGTCTTGAACTTTGAATTTGAAATAGAAGATGAAATATACGTCACTGCAAATTTCGATTATTTAAAACAATTCCAGTTGTTGCGAAACGATGGCAGCACAACACCATTCCCTGTACACAATGTTTTTGAAACACTAAGCTATGACATTGTTCGCAAAGCTTTCCAGATTGTTTGCCCCGGGAATCAGGATTTGTTGTCTGGGGGCCCAATTTGTCCATTCGAGGGCACAATTCCGGCTGAGATTGATTTCACCACCAGACATCCATCGTCATCACAAACTGCAACTGGGAAAATATCAATAGAAGGTTTTGGCGGAGTTATGGCTGCAACCGGCATGATTGTTAGACAGATTGGGGGGAGTGGGACAGATACAAACAATGATGCGCCTCCACGTTGGATGTCTTATAAAATATCAGGCATGCCCAATGGAAATGTATTTGTTACTGTGAAAAGGGCAACTTTTAGTAAATGCATGTACGAAGGGCAGTTCAAATTTCAAGCAGTAACAAATGGTCTCGACAATTCATGCGATGCGGCACTTATAGCGAACGGAACTGCAAAATGGTTCACAGGTACTATTTGTAGTAGAGGACTGTACAAACCCGGATTTGAACGCAGACTGCAGAGTGATCGACTGAGTATATCAAGATTTTCCGACAATGTTGTGGTTGATACTCCTGATGTATATGACCAGACCCGCGAAATAACCAGCTCGCAAGATTGGAAAATATATGAATTGTCTCCTGGACAAAGTCTCGAAGTGGATTTACTCGTGGACGCATATGAATGTGCGGAGGGTGCACAGACTGGAGTGCAAATTTCAATTACTGAATTTGCACCAATTCAGGATAATGCGGACACGGGTTCTGCAGAAACACACAGTCGCCTATTGGCGTATGACGATTCTGTCGAGGTATGCGAAACCACTCTCTTTCCACTAAGCGAAACATGTGCTTGTATGATCCCAAACACATTCACTCTGGGGCCATGGCCATATGACGAATGTAATGCGTGTGTGAATGGTGGACAAGAAGTATGCTCTGGAATGGGCAGAACATTCATTTCAATTAAACGGATTGCTTATAACTTTTTTATTACAAATCTTGCGGTGAAGGATTCCAGTCTTGCAGTTGCAAAATTGAAGCATTCGAGGGAATATTTGGCCGGGAATCCGGCCGCGTCTGGAGTTCAGTTTGAACACCTCTCGGTGCGAAGCTTGGAGAGTTCTGTGTGTGTAGGGTGTTTTGTGGATGCGAATAAAGACCGTGATACAGCGGAGTGGGGCGAAATCGCATGTAACAACTGTCCTTCAGACGATCTCAGAATATACTTTTTTACATTGACGTTGCGCACCACGGGAAAACTGGGTGGTGAAATCGCAGATGACGGTGACAATGCAAACGCATTGCCTGTGCATTTTGAATTCTGGATTGATGGAAAGTTTTACGTGACAAACACCGTGCAATCTCTACAATCGGTTTTAATTTCCGCAGCAGGGCAAAATGAAATCTGGTCAACAGAGCACTACCAGTACCAAACCCCGCTGGTTGATAACCCCGGAAATAACGTTGTTGTTTGGCCTCAGATGATTACCGTTGACCTGAAATTATTCGAAATCGTGTGCGAATTAACCGATGAATTCGACTGTCCATACGAAGGCCTCGCACCTTCTATTCTGAAATTTCTCTCCAAAACTTCAGAAAACGACCGCGAATTCAAATACACAATCAGAAAGAGTGCATCAAATGATGTACAGGTTTCTCTGATTCATTTTCACTTGGCCCCCTGCGGCAAAGCGGCTGTGTACGATTTTTTGGATGGTAACCTCATTTGCGATCCTGCATGTGTCGATTTTGATTCTGACGGAAACACAATTGAACCTCCAGCGAGCTGTGGGGATTACAGGTATGAAGATTACTCCTGTGCTGAGCTGACTTACTCAACTGCTGCTGGTCCACAAGAAGACAAACTCAGCGTATATCATTACAAACATTCAACAGGTCGTGTTCCGTCTTTCATGTCCCCGAATCAGCAGTATGTCGATCAACAATGGAGTCTCTCTGCAGACGACGACATGTTAGAAATTGTGTTCAAAACTGACGGCAGTCGCTGTTCAGATAATGACTTTCGTATCGAGTTTGAGATTTCAACAACCCCATCTGCTACAAACGATAATTCTGCGGTAGCAACCTCGACCACAATCGCTGTGAACCCCACGACCACTACTAATGCTGCAACTACAACAACTACGGCAGCAGCGCCTACAACTACAACAACTACGGCAGCAGCGCCTACAACTACAACAACTACTACCGCAGCGCCTACAACTACAACAACTACGGCTCCTGTTGAAACATCTCCAATTCCTGCCGTCCAATGCGCAGTGGGATCTGCAGGTCCCCCAAATTGTGTACAATGCAACAACAATGAGGCCTCGTTGGGGGGTTTTCAAGCACATTGTTCCGTTTGTGAGAAAAACCAGAAGAATTCAGACAATTCCGAAACATGTATTTCTTGTGGACAATTTTCAACTCGATTTACAATTGAAGAAGAATGCCTTTGTGATGCTGGATATTATCTCTCTACGGATACAAGTGGTGTGAGGTGTACAAGTTGTTCGTCAGAGACATGGAGAAGCGGGAGGTCCAATGATGCTTGTGAGGTGTGCCCTGCAAATTCTGTTGTAGATTCTGCAACACCGCCAATAAGTCGAGATCAGTGCATTTGTGACGCCACCTCAGGATATAGCAAGGTTAATACTGGAAATACATTCGAATGCACTCAAACCACAACAACAGTCGAACTGATTTTTGTGATAGACGTTGTTCCGGGCGATTTCGACACTGCCAAACAGAATCAGTTCAAAGAAACACTTGCAGAAAGTTTCGGAACCACTGCAGAAAACATTGTAATCTCGAATGCGAACGAACTTGGAATTGCTATGATTCCAGTCATAAGGAGGAGGTTGCTGCAGCAAGATAGCACTACAGAAAGCACTGTCTATGTTGCAGTCACTCTATTTGCATCCAAGTATGTTCAAACTATGCAGAAAGGCTCAGTCGACAATCTTTTGGCTAGAATGAATATTATTGCGACGGTTTCGGAAGGACCACCACCGACTGGTACGGCCACCGAGAGTAGCGATTTGAGCTTGATTTTGATCAGTGTGGGAGCCGCCGTGGCTATTGTCGGCATTATTGCGATCGTGTTAGTGCGAATGTATTGTAGGAGTCCGAATAATTTGGCTGCGAACAGTACATTGAGGAGTAATATTGGCATAAGAGGGGTAGATGGTGAAACTTTCAACGTGTATACGAGTTTTGAACCAAAATATTGCGAATGTAGTGATAGGAAATGAATTCATGTAGTGAAAGTATGTGTTTCGAATTCCTGAATGATCATTTAGTGTGTAAATAAACGACAAATTCCATTTTCCGTTGTCCGAGCCATGATTCATTGCTGATTTTTTTTGATGAACATACAACTCTGCAGCGGGACCTACTGCTGCAGCTACAACCACCACTGCTGCTCTTACGAGTTCTACCACTAATGCTGCAACTACTACCACTACTTCTGCGGCTGCTACAACCTCTACAACTACTGCTGCACCCCCTACAACCACAACTAGTGTTGCAACTTCTACCACTACTTCTGCGGCTGCTACAACCTCTACAACTAGTGTTCCAACTTCCACAACTACTGCTGTACCCCCTACAACCTCTACAACTACTGTTCCAACTTCTACCACTACTGCCGCACTTCCTACAACCTCTACAACTAGAGTTCAAACTTCTACAACTACTGCTGCACCTCCTACTACCTCTACAACAAGTGTTCCAACTTCTACCACTACTGCCGCACCTCCTACAACCTCTACAACTAGTGTTCAAACTTCTACAACTACTGCTGCACCTCCTACTACCTCTACAACAAGTGTTCCAACTTCTACCACTACTGCCGCACCTCCTACAACCTCTACAACTAGTGTTCAAACTTCTACAACTACTGCTGCACCTCCTACTACCTCTACAACTAGTGTTCCAACTTCTACCACTACTGCCGCACCTCCTACAACCTCTACAACTAGTGTTCAAACTTCTACAACTACTGTTGCTCCGAAAACTTCTACAACGACTGCTGCTCTCACAAGCATGACACCTACTCCTACTAGTAGTCCCATACCCCGTGTACCAGCTGGAAGTATCGTTTTTATCTTGGAGACTAGTATAGGTAATTTCGACAGCGCTATGCAGACAAATTTCAAATTGACATTATCCACACTTTACGATGTTGAAAATACCGCGATTTCAATTTCTGAGATCAGTGCTTATGTTGATACAACGCAGCGACGACGCTTATTGACAGTTGAAAAAATCCGAGTCACAGTTGACATTTCGACGGAGTATATGCCGTCCACGACAAATGGCCTTGCCAATGCAATGCTCAACAATCAACTCCCGAAAGCGAGTGTGCAGGAGCCCCGTGTCGAACCTGCAGGTCCGAGCACCACACCGCCTATGAGTGAAAATTTCATCATTATTCTTTCTGTATGTTGTGTCTTGGGAGCGACAGTGGTGTTTTTGGGCGTGTATCTGGCATGCAATCCCTCGAAAACACATAAAACCCCAGGGACTGTGGTTGGTGTTCAATATAATCCCGTACATACGTGTCCAGATTGCACTTTCCATGCATTGCAGCCAGAGAACACCATGCGAGTGACATGTTCGTGTCCTTGAAACATGCAATTGCCCCGGTGATATTTTTTTTGAAAATAAAAAGTAAAATTCTCATTGCCTCTTCTTATCCTGAAACACTGTTGCAAACAACACAGATTCCTCGCAACATAGCATCACACAGACGGTCTTGCTTGGAAACGGGCGGCAGTTTTTTTCCTTCCATGTTTTCAGTCCGAACACACAGATTTTCGATATTCTGAACAACTGCACGGACTGGGCATTGCAGACTACACTGTTGATTTACCAGAATGGGATCGGCTCGAGTCCGATCCTTCTGCAATATGACGGACAATGGAAACCAATTGATTCCGACGTTACGCATCAAAAAAATAACGTATATGTAATACAGAATCCACAGCAATCGACCAAGGTGTTGCAGTACACTGGTGTCAAACTTGAGATGCCGTTGTCAATACTGCTTCCAGTCAATCGATATTTCTATTTGCCTGCATTGGGGGCTTCGAGCCAGAATCTGCAGGAGTTCAAGCGTCTGATGCCGTTTTCTTGCGATATTACGTCAGATTCGTGTCCTCAAAGCCATCGATTGGTGTACAGTCCTGGTGACAGCAGCGTCGTTCTTGGTAATGGAAGACAAATGACACCAGTCGGATTCTCGAATTTGGTTTCGTGGCAACTGCCCTCTGGATTTTCAGTAACCAAAGGAAATGTAATCCGTCTTCTCCTGACTTCATTCAGAAAGAGTGTGGAATACAGTGACAACTCGATTTTTCCGTCGCAACTCGACACTTCAGAAGACGCAGCAGTTCTCAGTACACGAGAAGTTTCGTATGCATTGAACGGTGAGGGGAATAACCGCAGACTGCTGCAATCAGAATCCGGTCCGCGAGATTCACGTCCCCACTGCCGCACGGCCGATGACTGTGTGTGCGAAAATGCCCAGAACTGGCATCACGACGAGTGCAATACGTGTGTTTTTGGCCGAAACACTGACCAGAATCAAGATTTGTATTGCAGTGGTATGGGAAACTTCAACACTCCTGACATTCTTACCTTTACGTTTTACGCGCGCGCCCCGGCAAATTTCATTGTGACGCAAGATTCCATCGTTGTCGCCAAACTGAAAAACACTCGTCCATATGAAGAAATAATGGTACAGGACACAGCAAAGGCCATAGGAGGAGTTAAATATGAACATCTGGTCATCCGTGGCGTTGTCAAGCCAACTTGTTACGGCTGTTTCGAAGCTACGTGCACTCCACCATTGTTTTTTACAGACTGTGCTGTACAGTGGCTCTCACAGTTGGGAAATGTGTGTAATTGTGAGGATTCTCACAAAGTTTTCCTCTTTACAGTCCCGGTGTGGGCCTACACAGCTGAGGTATCTGCAACCGGCGACCAGAATGCATTGCCAGTCAACTTTGAATTTGACATTGCGGATCAACTTTTTGTAACACGTTCTACTGCCAACATGGCAAAACGAAGCCCCTCAGACCATGAAGACCTCACTCTGAGCTATAACATCACGGAAAAACGCTTCAGTATCCAGTGTCCACTTGCGTCCGACAGTGTTTTTTTTGGGAATGAAATTTGTCCCTTCGAAGGAGAAGAAGATGCTGTTCTGAAACTCCAAACCACCTCCATAGACCTACAAATACACCCTCAAAACGCTCTCCCATATCATTCATTTACAACAAATGATCAGAATACTCTGCTTTTGACATACAGAATACAGCGGGTGAAAGCTGTCAAGACTTTTCTGTACGTACACAGGGTCCAGTTTCAAACTTGTGGATTTCCTGGTGTATTCACAACATACGGTATTGCGAGGAAAAGCTGCAATGTTACTCAAAATCCAGAGGCAAATTGTGCAACCCCATATAAATCTGGTGCAGCACCCGTATCACAAAATGACATGATGACTATTCGTCTTTATACTGAAGACGCGGGGTCCAGAACTGAGGTGTACAACCGTACGCGCGGGATACAAGGCGACAGTCATGAGTTTGTGTTAGACCATGATGAGGATGTGCTCGAAATTGTTATACAGCTGGACAGATTCGAGTGTGTGCAAGACCCCAATGTTTTAGAGTTTCAGATCACCACAAAGCGTCGTATTGTTGATCGCATGCAGGAAATACAGACCCCATACTGTCCAACGGAGCCGTCGTGCATCTGCAGTGTGAGCAAAACAAGCACAGATAGTAGTGCAGCACACAGCAAAGAAGTTCAGTGGCCCAAAGACGAATGTAATAATTGTGTGAATACCAACAGTCAAATAGTGTGCAACGGCATGGGCAAACACTGGTCGAACACAGTGCATTCGTTCTGGTTTTATGCACAGCCCCCTCCAGGCATCCAATTGACAGACCTCTCTGTTGGTGTGCTCAAATTGAAAAACAGTGTGCCATTTGCCACGGAGGGTGCAGGTGGTGTCGAATTCGAACACTTGTCGATTCGTGGCACGTCGCTTCCAATGTGCATCGGGTGCATGAAGACAGAATGTTCTGGTTACAATTGCACGGAGGTATACTGGCCGAACAATTCTTCAGCACTTCAGAAAGAAACAGAGTGCGTTCAATGTGAACGGAAGGTTTTCATTTACAAAATATCCGTGAAAGCATATCAAGCAGAAATAACAGAACCCCCCCTCACAGTGTCCTTTGAATTCGAAATTGACGGTAAGATTTACGTGACACGGTCCACGGAAAAGCTGCCTTCAAACTCCGCTACTTTCAACCATAATGCACGAGAAACTCTCTCTGAATGGCCATCTCGAAAGTATAATCTGGAGCAAAAACTTTTCCAGATCGTGTGTCCACGCTTCACCGGAAATGTGATTCAAAATGATACCGACTCCTGTCCATTCGAGGGACAGACGCCAGCACACATCAAAATTCACAGCGAAATAAGCACCGCCACAGCGGTTTCTCCTAATAGTCCAGTTTTCTCACGTGCTGGCCCCCAGATGTCCTCCTTTCGCTACACAATCCGAGCCATGCCAGGGATAAGAACATTTGTTACTCTCTCGAAAGCACATTTCCAATCGTGTCGACAAGACGAATTCTACGAAACAATATCTCAGGATGGTTATCTCCATAGCTGTAGTCCAAGCGCTCAAGACATTCCTGATGATTTGGACGATATCCTAACAAACGTGGTTTATAAATCGTCGTTTACATATGATAATGAGGTTGTTGACGTCATTTCATGCCCACAAGACAACGACATCCCTGGAATCGATCAAACTGATTTCCTCAACATCAGACATTATGTGAACAATATTGGTTACGAAAATCGAACATATGACCAAAAAAAACCTCACCCGCAAACGGAGCCCCGTGAAATATGGATCCTCGAATCTGCCGGTGATCGCGTGGAAATTGAATTCTCATCGGACCAATATGAGTGTCTGAATGACAATAATCAGATACTTTTGCACATCTATACAGAAAATTCACCTGACACCTTAAATCCAATCACAAATGCTGCAACTACTGTGCTTGCAACTAGCAGTTCGAGCACAACTCCTGCTCCCACAACTGTGCTTGCAACTAGCAGTTCGAGCACAACTCCTGCTCCCACAACTGTGCTTGCAACTAGCAGTTCGAGCACAACTCCTGCTCCCACAACTGTGCTTGCAACTAGCAGTTCGAGCACAACTCCTGCTCCCACAACTGTGCTTGCAACTAGCAGTTCGAGCACAACTCCTGCTCCCACAACTGTGCTTGCAACTAGCAGTTCGAGCACAACTCCTGCTCCCACAACTGTGCTTGCAACTAGCAGTTCGAGCACAACTCCAGCCGCTACCACGGTGCTTCTAACAAGTAGTTCGAGCACAACTTCAGCCGCTGCTACGCTACTTTTAACAAGTAGTTCGAGTAAAACGCCAGCCCCCAGCACCGTGCTTCTAACCAGCAGTTCAAGCACCACTCCATCTCCCAGCACTGTGCTTATAACAAGCAGTTCAAGCACATCTCCGGCCCCTAGCACTGTTCTTTTGACAAGCAGTTCAAGCATCACCCCAGCCCCTAGCACTGTGCTTCTAACAGGCAGTTCAAGTACAATCCTCGTTCCTGATTTTACAACAACAGGCCCTGAAGGTGATATGTCAAATAAATTTTATTATATGAAATTTTTGTATACATAAATTAATCAAAATTGTTATGATCAAATGTCATGTAATCAGAACACATTCCTAAGGTTGTGAAAAATTAGAGTATTGCACTTACTGTTTCACAAAATACTTGATTCAAATCACCCAGAATAAAGCTAAATTTTCAAGTATTGTAAGTGACTCATTTTTTGTCTATACAACTAATTCGATTTGAATGTAATTATTGGTGATACAACAAATATTATTGATGAAACAGGAACAAACTCCAATCAAACGCCCACACCAGACAGTGCAACGGAACCTGAAACCACTTCGAACCAAATTCCTTTACCAAACAGTTCCACTCAATCTGGTGGTGTTACGGGAACAAACTCCAATCAAACTCCTTCACCCAGCAGTTCCACTCAAACTAGTGATATTACAGGAACAAATTCCAATCAAACTCCTTCAACTAGTAGTTCTACTCAATACAGTAGTATTACAGGAACAAATTCCATTCAAACTCCTTCACCCAACAGTTCCACTCAATCTGGTGGTGTTACAGGAACAAATTCCATTGAAACTCCTTTACTCAGCAGTTCCACTCAATCTAGTGGGGTTACGGGAACAAATTCCAATCAAACTCCTTCACCCAGCAGTTCCACTCAATCTAGTAGTGTTACGAGAACAAATTCCAATCAAACTCCTTCACCCAGCAGTTCCACTCAATCTAGTGGTGTTACAGGAACAAATTTCAATCAAACTCCTTCACCCAGCAGTTCCACTCAATCTGGTGGTGTTACAGGAACAAATTCCATTGAAACTCCTTCACCCAGCAGTTCCACTCAATCAAGTGGTGTTACAGGAACAAATTCCAATCAAACTCCTTCACCCAGCAGTTCCACTCAATCAAGTGGTGTTACAGGAACAAATTCCAATCAAACTCCTTCACCCAGCAGTTCCACTCAATCTAGTGGTGTTACAGGAACAAATTCCATTGAAACTCCTTCACCCAGCAGTTCTACTCAATCTAGTGGTGTTACGGGAACAAATTCCAATCAAACTCCTTTACCCAGTAGTTCCACTCAATCAAGTGGTGTTACAGGAACAAATTCCAATCAAACTCCTTCACCCAGCAGTTCCACTCAATCTAGTGGTGTTACAGGAACAAATTCCATTGAAACTCCTTCACCCAGCAGTTCTA
>Ga0209390_10007636_pt1 | contig 13767 bp, 11 predicted proteins | sample BON01_FD_187212 | JGI IMG/M metagenome (GOLD analysis project Ga0209390, IMG submission 187212) | Freshwater microbial communities from Lake Bonney liftoff mats and glacier meltwater in Antarctica - BON-01 (SPAdes) (version 2) | ecosystem: Environmental > Aquatic > Freshwater > Ice > Glacier... | reverse complement strand
CCGCCATGATTTCATCCTCGAGAACCGAGCGGCCTTTGCGGATATTCGGGAGGATTCCGATGCTTCCTGACTGGCCTTCGGTCAACACCTCAAGGGTTTCGTCCTTGATGGGTTCGCGATCCTTGTCGGTGCGGACGATTTCGATGAGATCGTGTTTGCCGATGATACTACGGGTGGCAGATCCGAGAATGTTTTCCAGACGGGAGTTGGCGGTTTGCTCGTTCCGTAGGCCGAGAAAGTAGGCAAGGGGATCGGTAATGCGCCAGCGGCCGAAGGTATCGACAGAGATGTAGAGCTTGTCCTTGGTGGGCATCTCGTTGCGGTTACCGTCCCATGGGAGAATGTTTTTCGGGATGCGGTTGACCACTTGGACGAAGGGTGTCTTGAAATGGAGGCCGGGTTCGGTGATGGGTTCTCCCTTCGGTTCGCCGAACTGTGTGATGATGACCTGCTCCGTGGGTGAGACCGTGTAGGAGCAGATGTAGAAGACGAAGACGATGGCAGCGACGACGAAGGTCGCGATGGTGAGGTGGAGCTTTTTCATAGGGAAATAAATTTAAAGTTTCGAAGAAGGAGAGATGAGCCGACTGAAGTCGGCGCTCCGTTACTTATCGTTGAGGTTGAGGAGTGGGAGGAGTCCTTTGGTTTCCTCGTCGATGATGATGGTTTTACCGAGGGCGGGGAGGATCTCGGACATCGTTTCTAGATAGAGGCGACGGCGGGTGATCTCCGGGGCGGTGGTGTATTCTACGAGCAGGGCTTCGAAAGATGCGACGTCTCCCTCGGCTTCATTGACGCGTTTTTTGGCGTAGCCTTCTGCGGCGGAGATCATACGGTCGGCCTCGCCGCGGGCGCGCGGGACTTCTTTATTGTATTCGCCGTTGGCACGGTTGATCGCGCTTTCACGTTCTTGTTGAGCTTGGTTGACTTCGTTGAAGGATGCTTGGACGCGGCGGGGAGGGTTCACGTCTTTGAGCTGCACTTGGATGATGCGCAAGCCCATGGCGTAGTCGGCTGTAGCTGCCTGGAGTTTCTCCGAAGCGATGCTCTCGATTTCCTGGCGACCGACCGTGATGACTTCATCGACGGTTCGATCTCCGACGATCTCGCGCATGACGCTTTCGGTGAGGGAGCGGAGGGTCGCATCCGGTTGGCGGACGGCGAAGAGGTATTGCTCCGGATCCTCGATGCGGTATTGGATGACCCACTCGACGAGGGCGGCGTTGAGATCACCTGTGACCATGGATTTCTCCAGATCCTGTTCGGCTGAGTCGGTGAATTGCCATTTGTTCGTAGCTCCCGGGGTGCCGAAGCCGAATTCCTGTTGCAGTTGGCGCTTTACCTCGACGGTAAGCGTTTGGTCGATTCCGTAGGGGAGTTTGAAATGGAGGCCGGGATCGGATGTTTTGATGGGTTTCCCGAAGCGGAGCACGACGGCCTGGGCATCTGCCGAGACTGTGTAGAAACTGGTGAAAACTCCGATGAGGACGAAGATGCCGATGACGGCGAGGCGGATGACGGTGAGGTTGATATTGATTTGGCGGGCCATGAGTAAGTTGCGTTCTCGCGGAGGCTAAGAGCGGAGAAAGGAGATTGCGAGGGATATCGGTCACTTTCGGTGTGACTTATTTTGAGGCTTTTAGTAAGCCACTATTGTTCCTCTGGAAGGATCTCGTCGAGGAGGCGTTGGATACCCTTTTCCGCCTGATCGGATTGCGGATGGATGGACTTTGCTTTGAGGTACCATGACAGAGAGGATCCGGATTGTTTAGGAGTTCGATTTTCGAACTGGCGGGCTTTGTCCAAGGCTAGGGTGAAATCGGCGACCTTCGGGGCGAGGAGTTCGAGTTCGCGTCCGAGTTTCGGATCGTCGGGGAACCGCTCGCGGATTTCGGCGAGTTGCTCCCATGCGCCGTAGTTTTGGCCAATACGGGAGAATTCTGCGGCCCTGCCGAGCGATGCCTCGATGTCCCGAAGGTTTTCCATGATTTGCTTGAATGCGTCTTCGCGGGTGGGATCGCCTTGGATGGCGGGAGCGAATTCGTATTGGCGCTTGGCGATCTCGCGGTAGTTGCCCTCAGAGAGTAGGCGGTCGAAATCATTGCGGGCGACGACAACTCCGCCGGAGTTGCTAACCAAGGTGCGGAACTCTTCGAGTTTGGGATTGGTTGGCCAGATTTCTGTGGCGGCTTTGATTTTTTCTGCGGCTTTATCGGAATCGCGAGCGAGGAGATGGGCTTTGGCTTCCTCGATCGCGAGGTCGGAGGCCAAGGTGTATGCGGCGATCGCGGAATCGACTTTCGAGGATGGGAAGTCTTTGGCGGTTTGTTTGAGTCTATCGGCGAGTTCTTTGCCGCGGACGTAGTCGCGTGCTTGGAGAGTGCCGTAGAGTTCGTGAAGGTCACGGACATATGCTGCAACCTGGAGTTTTTTCTCAAGAGGAAGGGTGGCGACGGGTGAGAGGTATTCGCCGAGCGCGTAGGCTTCCATCAGACGCTGGGATGCGGAGTGGAGTTCATCGCGAGAGAGGAGGAGATCGAAAGCCTCGACGTATTTAGTGACCTCGCGGATGGCCTCGTTGGAAAGCGCGTCGAGTGAAGCGACGGTGGGCGAGATACCGAGTGATTCGGCAAAGAGTTTTGAGACGTCGGAGTCCTTTTTGACGCGCAGCGTGGAATCACCGTCTTTCCAGATCTGATTGTAGAAGCGGGCGGCCATGAGGACGTGTTCGTAGCGCCGTTGGACGAACCATTGCACCATTGTGACCTGGTATTGGGTCTTGGTGCGGATTGTCTGGGCTTCGGTGCGGACGATATTCTGTTTCTTGAGGGCCTCGATCTCTACGATACGCCGCATTTTTTCCGCGTAGTTCAGAGAACTGACCCCGACTCCGGGTTTTTCTATTGCGGGTTGATTTCCTTCAGATCCTTCGCTGGCTGCCCGGCTTTCACCAAGTTTTGCGTCGCGGGCCGTGCGAGCATCCCAGTCTGCTTGGGCGATGATTTTTTTCTTCTCATCCTCTATTATTTTGTTGATGCCACTTAGAGAGCCAATATCTTTTTTGGCCAATAAGGCCATATAGATGGACTCGGCCAAGGACATGCAGAGGTTCGCATCGCCTGGGTAAGTGGAGGCGCTAGGTAAAAGTTTGAATGCACCCTTGAGATCCGGGCCACCGGAGTGAAAAGGAGAGATGGTGGCTAGGATTTCGTCGATCGTCGCGCGGTATTCCCGCGCTTCATCATCGTCTTCTGGTGGTTGGTTGAGGTATTTTTCGAAGCGGGCTTTGAGCAGACGATTGTCACCTAGGGGAATCGCTACGCCGCCGACCGTGATCGTTTCGGCGGAGGGATCGAGCATAGGGATCTCTTGGCCGAGGGGTGAAACACCAGGTTGCTGCTTGGGTGGTGGGCTGTTGTCAACTGGCAGGGCAGAAGGAGAGGATCCGCCGGGATTGGCAGGTGGGGTGTAGACCTGGGCGAGAGCAGGAAGGGCTGCACCGAGAAAAAAGCCGAGAGTTTGGGTTTTCATGCTGAGCTTGTGTTGCTGGTTGGACATTAGAGGCGGTTGATACCGGTTGCGACGGGTATGCCGCCCTGTTGGAATTCGACTTTGAATGAGTAGCGCTGTTCGCGCTCGATATTGAGTTTGCTGAATTTTTCCGGGATAAGAATAGGGATAGGTTCTTCTCCGCCTTGGGTTTTGACCATGATACTGACGACTTGGCCGTTGGATGGGGTCCAACGGAGTTTCTCATCGATTCTGCCTTCTACGGCAAACTCATCGCCGCGGAGACTATTGCCGTTTTCGAGCAGATGCTGGATGGTGAGCGGGGTCACGTCAGAGAAGGATTCGGTCTTTTTGGAAAGGAGGAATTTACCGCCGATGATCACGGCCACGACGGCTACGACGATACCGACGATGAGGAGAGGGTTGGTGCTGGAGCTAGCGCGGCGAGCCATGGATTTTTTTTGGTAGATGCTAAGATGCTAAAAAACTGAGATACTGAAATTTTTATTACTTGCAGTGTAATAGAAGATACGAGTGTTAGAAACGGTAAAGTTTTATTCCCATTGGGGGCGGCGGGCACCGATCCATGCGAGGCCGAGAGCAATCAAAATATGGATGACCAGAGTGAAAAGGCAGGCGCTTTGGTTTGAGAGCGAAGTATCGATGACGGACTTGACGGCACCATGGACTTGAGACTGAAGGGCTTCGACCGATCCGGACCATGCCCAGTAAGCGGAGATGAACGGACGGGTGAAGACTTCGATATGCTCGGGTAGGGCGAGCACGGCACCGGAGAGTGGCAACTGGAAGCCGACTAGGTAGATAGAAAGCAGAGATGCCTGTTCTGCGGTTCTCATTAGAGCGGAGATCGCAAGACAGATGGAAGTCATGGCGGCATTGACGAGGAGAAGGAAAATGGCGTGTTGGATAAGATCCCCTCGGAAAGAGCCGAAGGAGTTTACGAAAAACGCCATCCATAGTGATTGGGCGATTACCAAGCACGAGAGGAAGGCTATTTTTGATGAGAGGTATGCCATCGGCCGCAAGCCTCCAAATTTTTCCTTTTCATAGATCGGGCGCTCTCCGGCAATTTCGCGGGCGGAATTGTTGGATCCCATCAGGGCAAGAAGCACGACTTGGAACATGATAATTCCTGAGACAGCAGAGCCGATTTTCGCTTGGTCCGAACGAACCGATTGCTGCTCTTGGATTTCCTCCATAATATTTGTCTGACGAGTATCCGAGTAGCTACGGATATTGCCAGAAGCTTTCTCGCTGAACAATGTAACCAGGAGGGGAAAGCAGATCAGGATGGCGATCTGGAGAAACACTTGGCCACGGTCGCGGAAGAAAATTCGCCAGCGCCGGGAGAGCAGGGTTGCGAACTGGGAGAAGAAGCCAGGTAGTTGGGTCCCATGATCTTCGGGCGGAGGGGGGTCCTCATCGTCTTCGTTCGATTTTTCCAGAGGTGGCTTTGAAATACGAAGCTCACCGTTGGCGATGAGCCGATCGCGCTCGTTGTTGAGCATCCCGTAGTAGGACTCGCTGTGCTTGTTCCATGATGCCTGCCAACGCTCGGATGCTTGGGTTGCGAGGCGGGGATAGATTTCCTCAGTATCTTTCACCGAGAAATAATGAGTCAGGCGCTCCGGCGGGCCGTGAAAAGCGACGCGGCCCTCGTGGAGAACAAGGATGGAATCGTATAGCTCGAGGTGGGCGAGTGAGTGAGTGACGGAGAGGACGATGCGGCCGTCCTTGCGCGAAAGGTCGTGAAGGAGACGGACGATCTCGCGCTCCGAACGTGGGTCGAGCCCGGAGGTGACCTCGTCGCAGAGTAGGATTTTCGGATCGGAGACCAGTTCCATCGCCAGACCGAGGCGACGTTTCTGCCCGCCCGAAAGGACTTTTACTGTGCGGTCGCTGATCGGACCGAGGCCGGTTTCTTCGAGCACGCGGTCGATCCTGTGGTCGAGTTCGGCGGTGGTTTTGTATTTGACCCGAAGGCGTGTTGCGGCTTCGACCGATTCATCGACCGTGAGAGGATCGTAAGCGATGGAAAACTGGGGGACGTAGCCCATTTCTGAAGGTGAGAAATCACCTTCCTCGGAGAGATTCCGGCCTTCCCAGAAGAGAGCGCCTTCGGATTCGGGGTTCAGGCCAGCGATCGTCTTGAGCAGGGTGGTTTTGCCGCAGCCCGAGGGGCCGACGATGGCCATGAAGTGACCTTTGGGAACTTTGAGAGAGACGCGATCGACGAGATTCACCTCTTCGCCATCCTTCTTGATCGTGAAACTGACGTTTTTGAGTTCTAGCACTTGATATAGGGTTAACCTTTTTGGAACAGTCAAGCTGCGGTTTATCTATCGAAATCGGGCTGTTTTCTTGTGAAATACTACCCAGTGAAAGGGTTATTGGTCGAGCGGGATGATCTTGATGCCCTTGGAGTTTCCTTTCGCGATATCACCGAGGAGGGTGTTTTTGGGTGCACTTGGTTGAGGACTCGATTCGGATGGATCAAGAGCGTTGCGGAGTGCGCCTTCGACGAGTTGTCCGCAATGGATTTTCATGGGAGGCAGGGCGCCGAGGTCACCAGCGAGTTCTTGGGCGCTGAGATTCCGGGCTTCCTCGGCCGTTTTACCCTTTAGGAGCTGGGTCGCCATGGAGGCGACGGCGATGGCTGTCTGGCAGCCAAAAGCTTGAAAAGAGGCACGGTCGATGACGCGTTTTCCGTCTTTTTCAGAAAACTTTAGCCACATCCGCATCATATCGCCACAATCGGGCGAGCCCACGGTTCCGACCGAATCGGCGTCTGCCATCTCGCCTTGGTTCTGGGGGGCTGCCAAAGCTTGCTCGATGTTCGTTTCAAAATCTCCCATGGGGTGAGGATGGGTGGGTTGAGCGGAGATTTCCAGAGGAATCCTGACGGAAATAAAATGCCCTTTTAGGTAAGTGAATAGCGAAGGGAAGTTGGTGGAAAAGATTGATCTCAAAAGGGCGGCTGCTAGCGTCGAATTTCGGGAAGTAAGAGTCTGTTACCAAGCTATGAATAATCTTTGATCATTTCCCTTACGCTTTCGGCGGTAGCATTTGGCTGGAGCCCGACTGAGGAGCCTCCCGCCATGCCGCTTGATTCGTTCGTATTCCAGAATGACAACGACGACCCGCCGGCCTGGCGTGTCACACACATGATCGAGCACGGAAACGCAGGCTATTTCTCGCGCGACGGCAGGCGCGACTGGCGTGCCGACAAGCGCCCGGGCCAGGACACGGCCACTGCGGAATGGCGGCAGGAGGATCCCGGCACCATGCCTTCGGGCGATGTCTATGGCGGCGGATCGCCGACTGGGATCGGCTTCTACGAAAACGGCGCTCTGCCGGAGAGCTTCAACGGCACGCTTCTTTCCTGCGAGCCGGGCAAGAACGTGATTTTCAGTTATCAACCGGATCTGGATGGAGCGGGTTTTAAACTGGAGTGTCATGATTTCATATCTAGCAATCCCGAGAAGGAGTTTCGGGGGTCGGATTTTGTCGGGCGAATCGAGAAGAAGGATAAATCGAAATCGGGTAGAGAATTGCTTTATCAGTTCCGCCCCTCTGACGTGACGGTCGGAGTGGACGGCGCGATCTATGTGGCTGACTGGACGGATACTCGGGGCGGCGGATACGGTACGAATGACGAAGCCGCGTCCGGGGTGATCTATCGTATTGCTCCGAAAGGTTTCAAGCCAGTGATTCCAGAAATTGATCTTTCCACTACGGAGGGTGCGGTTACCGCTTTGAAATCTGCGGCGAACAATGTCCGTTGGGTGGGTTTTCAAAAGCTTAAGGAAGGAGGTGAGAAGAATTACGAAGCGGTTATTAAGGTGCTGGAAGACAAAAATTCTTTCGTGGCTGCCCGCGCGATCTGGCTACTTCCCTACATGGGCGAGAAGGGCAATGCGCTGTTATCCGTTATGTTCGTGGGCACAGGCGAGAGGGTTCAGTTGACCGCTTTTCGCGCGATCCGTCGTAGCGGCGGAGCGATGGATCCTCTCCTTTACGCGAAGACGGCTGAAAAAAGTTCTATGCCGGCTTTGCGGGCCGAGGCAGCGATGGAAATGCGCTATCGTGAATGGAACGAGGCGAAGGATGTTCTGGTCTCGGTTGCGAGAGGCTGGGACGGGAAAGACCGATCTTATCTTGAGTCCCTTGGTCTCGGTGCCGGGCATAACATCGAAAAACTTTGGAAGGCGTTGAGCGATGAAATGGAACCGGATAATCCGGTAAAATGGTCCGATGCCTTCGCGAGGCTTATTTGGAGGTTGATGCCGGAGGCCGCGGTTGCCGCCCTGACCGAGCGTGCCTGAAGTTCTGATGTGAAAGGAGTGGCACGAAAATTGGCAGTCGACTCGCTTGCATTCATCGACACCCGTGCAGCGGCCGAAGCGCTGATCTCGCTCGCTGTCGCAGACTCAGCGGTGGACGACCAGGCAACCTGGTGGCTCAAGAACCGGAGCGAGGGAGAGTGGTCCGCGATGAACCTTGATCCAGTTCTTCGCGACCAAGGAATCACAAACAAACCCGCCGAACTGGTATCGATCACCGTCCCGGCGAAGCCCAAGGAAGTAAAGTTCACGGTTGCGGAGGTCCTGAAACTCGAGGGCGACGCGGTAAAGGGAAAGCAACTCGCACCTCGCACCTCGCACCTCGCACCTCGCACCTCGCACCTCGCACCTCGCACCTCGCTGCGTGATGTGCCATCAGATCGACGGGCAGGGCGCGGAGTATGGACCTGCGCTCAAAGGTTTCGGAAAACCCAGACTCCTGATGTGTTGGCTCGCTCAATCGTTGATCCGTCGAGTGAGATTTCCCATGGCTTTGACGGGGATTCGATCCAACTCGAAAACGGCGAATGGATCGATGGTCTAGTCCTTACCGAAGGCAAGACGGTGACCATCCGTTCCACCGGTGGCGTGACTCAGGACGTGCCGAAGGGCGAGATCAAGAGCCGGAAGCAAATGGACCGTTCACTGATGCTCAGCGCCGATCAACTTGGCCTCAGTGCCCAGGACGTTGCAGATATCGTCGAGTGGATGAGGGGCTACTAGAGAATCAGGCAGCTTTCCTCAACAGGGCAATCATTACGCCTTGGATGATGAGTTCCTCGACGGGGATCAGGTCGGGAAAATCTGAATTCTCCGCGCGGAGGTAGGTTTTGCGTTTTTCTGAGATGAAACGTTTGAGGGTCGTTTCTCCATCGATCAGGGCGGCAACGATATCGCCGTTGCGCGGTTCGCGTTTTTCGAGAATCACGGTATCGCCATCGCAGATGTGGGCGTCGATCATGGATTCGCCGCGGACTTTGAGGGCGAAAGCTTCGTTTTTCCCGGATGAGCCGAGTGAGGCGATATCGATGGAGAGGCAGCCATCCGGTTCCTGCTGGGATTCTTCTGAGAAACCGGCGGCGATGCGGCCATATACGGGGATGTCGCGGATTTCCTCGCGGTTGAGTTCTTCGGGGAAGATGACGGCGCGGGCTTTTCCGGGTAGGCGTTGGATAGCGCCTTTTCTCTCAAGGGCGCGCAGGTGGCTCATCGCTGCCGTCTGGCTGGCGAATCCAAAGTAGTGCTGTATCTCGCGGGTGCTCGGCATCAGCCCGGTGGTGCGGCTGGCGGTGTGCAGATAATCGAGAATTTCCTGTTGTCTTCTAGTAAGTATATTGGTCATGATTTCCTGAACAGTGTTCTTGGGAACAAGATGCCGCTGTTAGCTTACTAGGTAAAGGAAAATTTCTGGTTCTTCTTACTCGACCTCGACGGTGAGGTTGATTTCCACGGAGACGTTGAGCGGGAGGGCGGCGGCCCCGAGGGCGGTGCGGGAGTGTTTGCCGCGCTCGCCGAAGATTTCGACGAGGAGTTCGGATGCGCCGTTGACGACTTGCGGGTGGCCGTAGAAGTCGGGATCGGAATTCACGAATCCGTTCAGGGAAACGATCTGTTTTACTTTGTCTAGCGAGCCGAGGGCTTCCTTGATGACAGCGAGGCGGTTGAGGACGATAATGCGGGCACCTTCAACTGCAGACTCTACGGAGCAGACGGAAGGGACTTTGCCTAGCATCTTCGTTTCACCGTCGATGGGGAGTCCGCCGGAGAGGAATAGCAGGTTGCCGCTGCGGACGTAGTTTACGTAGGCTGCGACGGGTTCTGGGACTTGAGGGAGTTTGAGGCCGAGGGATTCGATTTTGGCGAGGATGTTGTCTTGCATGGCGGGAGATTGTTTGAGAGTGGTGCGGGGGTCACGAACAATTCTTCGGTTCCCGTAATAGCAGGATAATTTTTTCTCAAGATCTTCCAACGGCCCCTTGCCTTGCGCGGAAACGTGGATATCCTAAGCGATCATGAATATTTTCAAAGCCCTGCTACTGATTCCATTATTGGCATCCGCACATGCGGAGATTGCGACAGAACTCCTGGCGAAAGGCTTTGAGCGTCCCGTCTGGGTGGGTGCGCCGGATTCGACCAAGGGGAAACTTTGGGTTATGGAACAGGCTGGCACGGTTTGGATTGTGGACCTAAAGAGCGGTGAACGTTCGGAAAAACCGTTCCTTGAGATCACAGACCAAGTTTCCCGTAAGGGCAACGAGCAAGGGCTTCTGGGACTAGCCTTCGCTCCAGATTTTGAAAAGAGCGGGCGGTATTATGTGAATTTCAATGAAAAGGGTGGCGACAGTCGGGTTGTTCGTTTTGTCTCCAATGACAGAGAGACCACCGATACAAATTCCGGTGAAACGATTCTGGAATATAATCAAACGTTCGGAAACCACAACGGTGGTTGGTTGGATTTCGGACCCGACGGATATCTGTATATTGCGACGGGAGACGGCGGTTCGGGGAACGATCCGAAGAATGATGCGCAGGACATGAGTTCGCTTCTCGGAAAGGTGCTGCGCCTGGATGTCTCGGGAGCAACCGGCTACAAGCTCCCTGCTGACAATCCTTATCAAAACCAAAAAGGTGTTAGACCGGAGATTATTGCATTTGGCCTTCGGAACCCATGGCGTTGTTCGTTCGATCGCGTGACCGGGGATTTCTGGATCGGCGATGTTGGGCAGAATGCTTGGGAGGAGATCGACGTGGTCAAAAAGGGCGAGCTTTTCGAGAAGAATTTCGGCTGGAGGCTGCGTGAAGGTGACATTAAGACTCCGAAAGAGGGGGTCGGCGGGGCAGAGCCAAAAAACCATCACGATCCTGTCTATGTTTACAAGCACGGAAGCGGCCCCTCGGAAGGTCTATCGGTGACCGGTGGGTATGTGTATCGCGGCTCGAAGATCAAGGAGATGCAGGGTCGCTACATTTTCGGAGACTACCAGAATCCTCGGATCTGGTCGTTTGAGATCAAAGATGGCAAGGCAAGCGGATTCACAGATCATACTAGCGAACTACAGCCTAAAGACGGACGCATCAGCCTGATCCCGTCGTTCGGTGAGGATGCGGAGGGTGAACTCTATCTAGCGGACCTCACAGGAGCGGTGTACCGGATCGTGGGGCGGTGAGATGGCTCGTAGGACCGTCGTCTCGCCGGGAGCCTATGAAGGGACTGGTAGCGGAGGTGCGATTTTGTTGCTACCATGGCTTCGGATTGGTTCAGGAATAACCGTGGACATTCTTTGAATATTGAAAGAGTGAAGGCACCACGAATCTGACGAATCGAACGAATCCGATGGTGTGATTGGAGCCGGGAACTCTTCGATTCTCTGGTTCTTTCCTTCTCTCATTCGTAGATTCGTTAGATTCGTGGTGCATTTCATCCTCGAATCCATAAATGAGCTGTCACTCAGTCATTGATGATTCGTTCCTCAGGGGACAACAGCCAGGACGGCTGTCCTACTTCTCGCTACGTGTCTGTCGCGTGCATATCCCCATCGCTTTTAATCAGCGGGCGAAGGTTTTCATGGATGGAGTTTAACGGTGGATCTTCTTGGAATACCTTGTCCGCCAGTGCACGCGCCTCCCGGATGAGTTCTATATCCGTAATGAAATCGGCGAAGCGGAGGTCGGTGAGGCCGGATTGGGCGGTGCCTAGGACGTCTCCGGGGCCGCGGAGTTGGAGGTCGGCTTCGGCGATTTCGAAACCGTCTGATGTTTTTTCTAAGACGGAGAGTTTTTCTATGGCTTCGGGGAGTTTTGAGTCGGTGATGAGGATGCAGTAGGATTTGTGTTCGCCGCGTCCGATGCGGCCGCGAAGCTGGTGGAGCTGGGCGAGGCCGAAGCGCTCCGCGTGGTGGAGGATCATCAGATTGGCATTGGGGACGTCGACCCCGACTTCGATGACTGTGGTGGCGACTAGGGCTTTGAGTTTCCCGCTGCGAAAATCCGCCATGACCGAATCCTTTTCTTCGGCGCGGAGTTTGCCGTGGATGAGGCCAACGTTCTCCGCGCCGAGGCGTTTCTGCCATTTTCCGAAAGCTTCGACCGCAGATTCGGCTTTCACGTTTTCGGACTCATCGACGAGGGGATAGACTAGGTAAGTCTGGCGACCTTCGGCGAGTTGGGTTTTTACGAAATCGGTGATGTCTTTCTGCTTTGGCTTGTTACGGAGGGCGGTGATGATTTTTCCGCGACCGGCGGGTTTTTCATCGAGCAGGGAGACGTCGAGATCGCCGTAGATCGTCATGGTCAGGGTGCGGGGGATGGGGGTCGCGGTCATGACGAGGACGTCGGGGAGGGTGCCTTGGCGGATGAGGGCGGCGCGTTGGACGACCCCGAACTTGTGTTGTTCGTCGATGACGATCATACCAAGGTCGGTGAAGAGCTCGGGATCGTAGAGCAGGGCGTGGGTGCCGATGAAAATCGTCGGGCCGTGCGACTCGATGGTGTCCTCGCGGCGAGCGGCGGTGCGGAGCACGAGGTTGACGCCGAGGGGTTCCAGCCATTTCCGGAAGGTGAGGAAATGTTGTTCGGCTAGAATCTGGGTGGGTGCCATCAGGGCGCTATCGACGCCGGAATCGATAGCGAGGAGCATCGAAGCCATGGCGACGAAGGTTTTTCCGGAGCCGACATCGCCCTGCAGTAGGCGGTTCATCGGGAGCGGCTGGCGCATGTCGGCGATGATTTCCTTGATGGATCGCTTCTGTGCTCCGGTCAGGTCGAAGGGAAGGGAGTGGTAGAAATCGGTGAGGAGTTTGGTTTTTCTGCCGAGGACACGGCCGTCGTGCGCGCGGTAGCGGTTGCGCTGCCAGACGACGTTGAGCTGGAGGGTGAAGAAGGCCTCGAGGGCGAAGCGGCGGCGGGCGGCTTTGCCGGATTCAGCGGAGATGGGGAAATGGGTTCCGAGTAGGTCCGTGTGGCGCGGATTTTCTGAGACCGGGAAGGGGAAAATCAGTGAGCTCGGATCGGTGGACTGGAGTAGTAAATGGATGATCTTGCGGAGGTGGCGTTGATTGATGCCCGAGATGTTTTTGTAGATCGGGACGATGCGATTGAGGTGGATCGTTTCAGTTTCCTCCTCGTCATCCTGGATGACCTCGATCTCCGGGTGGTCGATGATCAGGCGGCCCGACTGTTCTTTCACTTTTCCGTAGGCAATGACCTGATGACCGGCGGCGACGACCTTCGACATGAAAGGCATATTGAACCAGCGGCAGGTGATTTTCCCTGAGCCGAAGACTCCGCCCGAGCCATCCATGATGATGGCCTCGTAAAAACGGGTTTTACCGAAGCCTTTGGTGGTCGCGTCGATGACTCCGCCGGTCAGGCACACGGGCTTCGCCGTGGGTTGAAAGGGAAATCGGTCAAATTGTCGGCGATCTTCGTAGCGTTTAGGGAAATGATCGAGCAGATCCGCGACAGTTTGGAATCCGGCGGCTTCAAGGGCTTGGATCTCCTTTCCTGATAAAGAGGGCATTGAGGAAAGTTGGTCGAGGCCGGAAATCACAAAGGGAACTTCAAATTTCAAATCCCAAACTTCAAGGAAGAGTTTTTGAGGGAAACCGGGACATCCCCGGATGTTTTATGCTTGGCGGTCGGAACTCGAGCCTGCTTTTATGTTCGCTAGTTATGGGAAAGACATCATTGATTAAATTTCAGATCGGCCCGGTGCAGGATTTCATCGCTGCTGCCCGATCCACCCGTGATCTTTGGAGTGGATCTTATCTGCTGAGTTTCCTCGTTGCGGCCGGGATTCGGAAGCTGGTGGAGGAGGGAGGGAGCCTCATTTTTTCCGCAGATGAACGTGACAGCCAACCGCTTTTGAAAAATCCTGATACTTGGAACGCCGAAG
>Ga0209390_10007635_pt1 | contig 13767 bp, 13 predicted proteins | sample BON01_FD_187212 | JGI IMG/M metagenome (GOLD analysis project Ga0209390, IMG submission 187212) | Freshwater microbial communities from Lake Bonney liftoff mats and glacier meltwater in Antarctica - BON-01 (SPAdes) (version 2) | ecosystem: Environmental > Aquatic > Freshwater > Ice > Glacier... | reverse complement strand
CCTCCCTCCTCACACAGACACGATGAAGGTGGCCTTCTTCCGGGGCTTGCGTTATGTCTCCTTCTTCAACTACGGCTACGAGGCCTTGGTCATCAATGAGCTCGGTAAATGGGGAGGAAGGGAGGGAGGGAGGGAGGGGGAGAAAACGGACTGGACGAGCATAAATAAGATCATGCTGTCTTGACATGCCTTGCATCCGCAGTTTTATGAGCTCGTTAGGTTAAGAGGGAGGACGGACAGGACGAGCGCAAATTAGTGCTGCATTTGATGACATTCATCCGCAGTTCTTTCCTCAAACCCAAAAACTCATACACTCAAAGTCATCTTCTTATTCCCTTCTCTTTATACATATCTATTTCCTCGATTGCAGCGGGCCGGCGTATCACCAAATTTAACATGTCGGACGGCACGGTCATCATCGTGGGTCAGAACTCTCCCCGCTTTTCACTCAAAGTCGCATTAAAAGCAAAGGGTAATGCCGGCCTGCCAGCCTTGCGGCGCGACGAATCGTGCCGCAAAGTATTGATTAATGCTGCATTGGATTTTGTTTGTCCTTTGATACTTGCTCCACCTTTAAGTCCTATTCATTCATCATTGTGAGTCTTGATTGTTCTCCTATGTGGAAATCGTCCAAAGCGTTAGCCCTCCAGCCCTCCGCCCCGCAAGCAAGCCGCACTGCGCATTTTTCACAACCAAACTAGCTAAGCAGGAACTGTTCAAACCATGGCCGTCTTATTTTTAATGATAAACGAACGAAGGCAAGGAGGCAAAGGAAAAGACCCTCGTCACAGAATTGTGCACAAAGTAAAATCTTAAAGAAACAAGAACAAAGACACGTAATGAATCAATGCGTTTTGAGTTGGGACATGGGCCAGCGAAGCTTCCATTCGTCATCGGCAACGACCGCCCGTCATTCTCCCTCTGCCCTACCCACCACCACCCTCACTAATACAATCACTACTAACCACACCCCTCCACGCACAGGTCGCGCTTAGTTCGCAAGGTTGCCAGGTTCGGCTCGAAGCAAGGCACTGGAAAGCGCGAGCAGCCCAGCAACAGGCAGCAGCCCCCCGTAGGCCAGCACACCGACCCTCAGCTAAGCCAGTCACAAGCAATGTATTCCGGACCGGCCACGGGCGTCGGCACGACGGTGTACCTCAATGTATACGATTTGCACAATGCCAATCGGTATGCACACACGTTCGGGGTCGGTGTCTACCACACGGGTAAGTAGGAAGGGGTGGGTGGGGCATGGGGAGATGGTCGTTAGATGGGGTGCCCTGGGGCGGGAGAGCTGAATGCCTTGGGGTATGATGATAATGTCCTTGCTTGCTTGGTTCCGGTCCTGGCTACCTGCTAACTTCGGGCCATGGTCCTTCCCTCGAGTCTTCATTCTTGTGGCTGATACGCGCGGCTCGGCGCCGGAACGCGTGCTTCAATATTGCTGGCGCCTTGCGCTCATTCATCTGCTAACCCTCTCCCTCCCATCCTCCCCCCCTCCCTTATCCACGCAGGCGTGGAGATAGCCGGCAACGAATACACCTACGCAGGCGGGGCTGGGATTTTCGCCATGTCTCCCAAAGTGGCGCCAGGGGCGGTTTTTCGTGAGTCGATCCCGCTAGGTACACTGGTGGATGCCCCGAGAGCTCTGCGGAGAGCACTGGACATTCTGAAGCCAGACTTTGGGCCGGACGATTACAGCTTGGTCAAGAACAATTGCAACCATTTTGTACGTTTCTTCCCTTTTTCAGGGAAGGGTGGGGTGGGATAGGGAAGATGGGTGGCGTGCTGCACTTCATGTCATTCCACGTACTAACATACCCTCTCTCCCTCCTTCCCACCTCTCTCTCCGCCTTGTTCAACAGGCCAACGCCCTCGTCATGGAGCTGCTAGGAAAGCCTATCCCCGGCTACCTGAACCGGCTCGCCTCCTTTGGTTCCTTCTTCTCCTGCTTCCTCCCCGCGGACATGACCAGCCAAGCGCCCGTGAACCAGGGTGCGTAGCTCGTCTCTCTCCTAACTTGCAAATCATTATTTGTTTCTGCTTTTTCCTCCCAAGCAAGGCGCTTCTCCCACTTCATTTTTTACTGACCACAGCGCACGCTAACCCTTCCTCCCTCAACCACACACACTGCCACACAGAAGGAGGGCCCTCCGTGCAACGCTACGTGGGGCCACCAGCACAGACTTACACGGCGTTCAGTGGGGAGGGTGTGAGGATGGGTCAAGGCCCAGTGAAACCGACGAGTGGGAATGAAAGCGAGGGGGAGAGAAGGGAGAGGGTTCGGCAGGCGACGCTTGCGAGGATGGGGGGAGGAGGGGCGGGTGCGGGGACAGGGACAGCGTCCTTGTCGTGAGATCATCAATATAAAAAGTAAACTATGTATGTACACAGCAGTGAGAGCGCGAAGGGGAGAGGGGGCGAAAGATCAGATTTTTGGGGGGAGAAGGAAGTGTGTGTGTGTGTGTGGTGAGTGTCAAAAAGTGAACGAGCAAGGCACCCATTTGAACTAAACAAGCAAAGAAAACCAAAAGTCTCCTTTTTATGGTGGGCCTTCTTTTTCTCTCTCTCTTTTACTTCCTTTGTTCTTCTCTTTCCTTTTCTCTTTCTTCTATTGCTGCTGTATTTGTAATCGTTACCGTCGTCGCTTTTCTTTCTCACGGGATTGCTTCATGCCCTTTAGCTAGCTCGATGATCTTTACTCGCTCACTCCAACCCACCCACCATCGCCCACACTGTCGTTTGTTCTTCTCGTTCGTACCTCCTTTTATCTCGCTCTCTTTACTTCCCTCCTATGATACTATTTTCTCCCCTTTCAAGCACCACATCTCCATCTCTCTCTTTCTTTGGCCCTGAGTCCTATTGCACACATTCACTCGTACATTCACTTTTGTTCCTCTCTCGCGCTACTACTAGGTAAGACACTCTTCTTTCGATTTCTCCTTGCTCTCACTGCTGCCGTTGCTACTACTGCTGCTAGTACTACTACTGGTACTACTACTACTACTACTACTACTACTACTACTCCCACCATCTCCTCCTCTTCCTCCCTCCACTCCTCCTCCTCCTCCATTACTCATCATCATCATCATCATCCACCGGCTGCCTATTGCTCGCCGCCCCTCCCCCCGTCAACCTCCCCCGCTTACTCGGCCCTCCTCCTCCCCCCCCTCCACCCCCAGCAGCCAACCCCCTCTTCCTCCGCGCCGCTTTCAAGAAAGTCTTCACACTCCACTTATCAAACGGCAGCAACTCGGGGGCATTGAAGACAAACAAGACCGTGACATGCTCCATCTCCATCGCCGTCAACCCAGGCAACAATTTAGGAGTCACCAAAAAGTACTGGACATTCGCCGAATTCGCCACAATCCTCGAGAAGACCAACCGCTCATTCCGCTCATCCATCCCCTGATTAATCTCATCCACCGCCCGAAACGGACTAGCCACCGTGCTCTGCAAGCCCATCAAAAATAGTATCGTCGACACTGACCGCTCTCCCCCTGACTGCACCTTAGCCTGCAGCGGCTGCAGCGTCGTGCCCTCCCTAAAGCGGACCCGTAACACCAACCCCCACCGTTCGTAATCATCAGCTTCCTCCGCTAAAATCACCTCGCCCTCACACCCCATCTGTCTCATGTACTCCCCAAACCTCAAGTGCAATTTCGCGACTAAAGGCTTCAAAGCACCTGTCCACTTCTTGGCCAAATCATCCACTTTCTTCTGACCCGTATTACACATCCCCGTATGCTCCGCCAATTCCTTCTCTCGCGCCGCCACCTGTTTCACCAGCTCCTTATACTGAGCAATCACCGCCGGGTTATCATAAATCGAATCCGCGCGTTGCATCGCCTCCTCATACATATCCTGACATTCCTCACACGTCTTCCCATCCAACTCCCCCAACATCATATCATGAACCGCCGCATCCGCCTTCGGTCCACTCAACGGCACCTCCTTCTCCAGAATCCCCTTCGCCTTTCGCACCACATCCACAAGCGTCCTAAACTCCCTCGTCAATACCTCCACCTCCTGCTCCAACCCCCCATGCTTCATACTCTGCTCCTGCAACTCCGAATCCGCGCCCCTCGACAACGGCTTCCCCATTATCTGCGTCATCCTCCCCCCCACCAACCCCTCCCACCTCTTCGCAAACCCCACCACCTCCTCCGTCTGCTTACACAACACATCCACATACCCCTTCCCAGCCACCCTCGTCCCCCTCTCTAAGTCCGCCCGCTGCTGACACACGTCCTTCTCCATCTCCGCCTCGATCTCCGCCAGCTTCTTTTTCAAACTCTTCACATTATAGTGGGCCCCCGTCGCCGCCTTCAGCTGATTCTGCATCTTCGTCTGTTCCTTGTGCAACTTCGTCGCCTCCCTCCCCGCTGTATTCTGCTCCTCCTCCACGTCCCTAATCTCCGCCTGGAGCTTCGCAGCCTTCTCTCGATTCACCGCAATTCGATGCTCGTACTCCTGCTGCCTCTGCGCCAACCGCCCCGCCTCCTCCTCGCCCGTCCCTCCCTCCCTCAGCTGCTCCGCCGGGTTGACAATTTTAGAAACGGTGGAAAACTTGTTGGAGTACCTACTAATATTCCCCCTATGCTGAATCACCACCGTGTCTTTCCTTTCCGTGTACACAACCGCACTCCCTCCTCCTCCCCCTCCTCCACCTTGCGACGCGCCGCCGCCGCCATTGTTGCTGCCACGACGACAGAGCTGCTCCAGGGAGCCCTTGGCTATGTTTTGTTCGGTCTGGTCGTTCCCGACGAGGACGCGGTGGATGTTGGATTGTGTGCAAAGGGCAGAAAGGACTTGATCGGGGGCTTTGATGGCGTGGAGCATGATGCCGCTGATGCCTTCTCTTTTGAAGTGGGCGAGGTCGGATGCGGTGTAGTATTCGTGTTCTAGGTCCTGGCGCCAGGTTTTTTCTGGGGGGGGAGGAGGGAGGGAGGGAGGGTGAGTGAGTGATTAAGGGGTTCTTGGTGGTTTTGAGCATGATGCCGCTGATGCCTTCCTTCTTGAGCTGGGCTTGGTCGTTGGCTGAGTAGGATTCGCGTTTCAGGTCTTGGCGCCAGTGGGTTTCTGGCGGGGAGGGAGGGAGGGAGGGAGGGAGGGGTGAGTGAGTGGAGGAGAAGGAGGAGGAGGAGGAGGAGGAGGAAAAAGACACGATCACAGCGTGGTGCGATTGAGAAGTGCATCGTAGTAGATAGAATCGTGATTAAATCAATAAATAAATATACAAATGACGGCGACGTACCCAAAAAGAGTGGGAAGCCAGGCACGCAATCATACGCCTCCTCCCTCCCCCACCCTTCCCCCAAAAGCACTTACGCAGCTGCTGGATGGTAATCTTGGCATTCCGCCTCTTCACCTCCTCAAACAACACCCTCCGATCCTCGTCATTCTCCACCGCAAACGTCAACAGCGCATGCTTCACACACTGCGCCTCCACCATCGCCGCCACCCCCCCATCCTCGACCGACATCTCAAGAATCAAAGGCCCATACACCATCGCTGTAAACAACCCTCCATTCCGCTGCACCCACTCATGCAGCTCACACGCCGCCCGTGCCCCCGGAAAAAACCTCGCGTTCCTCAAACGCATCAACCGCTGATTCTCCTGCTTCTCCTCGTTGTTCTTCTTCTGTTCCGCCTCATAAACCTCCTTACTAGCCTCATGCAGATCCTGCTTCAACCTCCCCACCACCCGCGCCTTATCGTCCTGTGCCCTCTTCGCCTCCCGTCCCAGCTGAGTCACCTTCGAAATCTTCCCCTTCAACTCCTCCACATTCACAGGTGGCAAATTCAATGCCCTCTGCAGCTCCGTCTGCACCTTCACTCGCTCCTTCTCCTTCTGTGCCCGCCGTTGCTCAATCGCCTCCACCGCCATCACTGCATTCCTCACGTCATCACTCGCCGGCTCCACCTTCGCAGCACACGCCTCCAGCTTCGCCCTACCCTTGTCCCACAAAGCCTGTCCATCCCTCACCACCACCGCAGTACTCTTAATCAACCCCCTGAATTTCTCTGCTCGCTCCGTGTACGGCCGCACAGTCACCCCTGCTGCTTCCAGCTCTTGTTCCTTCGCCTGCTTATCCCCCCGGAGCTTCAGAGCTTGTTTCTGGTCCCGGCGAAACGCCATCCATCTATGGCTTTTTTCCAGCGTATCAGCCCTGGCCTTCAGTGGCTCCTTCTCCTCCATTTTCTCCTTGTCCCCCTTAAGGCCCTCCCGACGTTCCAGCAGCTTTTTGAGCTCCTTTTCGCAGGTTTCTTTTTCGGTGCCGCAAGTTTTGAGGGCGCTGTTTTTTGATAGGGAGGGAGGGAGGGAGGAAGAGGTGGTGAGTGAATGAGAGGGAGGTGAGAAATGAATAAGAAAAGTAGGGGTGCGTTCCAGCAGCCTTTTGAGCTCTCGTTCGCAGGTTTCTTTCTCGGTGCCGCAGGTTTTGAGGGCGCTGTTTCAAGGGAGGGAGGATGGGGAAGGATGGAGGGAGGGAGAGAAGGTGAGTACTGGATACGAATAAGAGGGATAAAGAGCACACGCTTACAAGACACATGAGTAGAAGCCTCCCATCCCATCCCTCCCTCCCAGAAGAAAGTAGAAGCCTCCCATCCCATCCCTCCCTCCCAGAAGAAAGAAAAAGGTACCGTTGCCGGGCGATGAGGTCCTCGTGCGTCGTAAACAAGTCAAACACCCCCGCGCACACCACCTTCTCCGTCTCCATCAACAGCTTCTGCGGGTCCATCTCGGTAAACTTGCCCACCTTGTCCTGCGGCAAGAACGTGCACAAATTATTGACCTGGATCCCCATTTCCTGGACCTTCTGGTGGATCAACGCCTGCGTGGCCACCTCCCCAGCCAGCTTATACGAAGACCGATTGCTAGCCCGCTCCAAATCCCGGCGAATGACAATGTTCCGGTCCCCCTCCTGCTTCCCCTTCAGCTCGATCTCCACCCAGCCCTTCTCCTTGTCGCGCATCACAAAGCACCCCACGCCATCCCCGCGTTCCAGGGCATTGGCACTCGACCCCAGCCCCAGGGCAATGGCGCACAAAATCGTTGACTTGCCGCTCCCATTGGGTCCGACCACGACGTTCAATCTCGGTCCTGGGCGGACTTCAGCGTCCGCATACGTGAGGAAATTGTGCATGCGGATGCGCAGGATCGAGCCTGGCTTGTAATCGAGGGACGCGGGTGCCACCATGGCTGCTGCTTTTCGTTTGGACGAGTTGGGGGAAGTAGGGAGTGATGAGTGCTCGCTCGTTCTTCGGCTCCACGTGCCCCGAGTCGCTGGTGGTGCTGGGCTGCTCCTGCCTGCCTCCTGGTAGAGCGCCTTCAGGCCTGTGTCGTGCGTGGGGGGAGGGAGGGCGGGTGTGAGGGTGGTGTGTGTGTTCATAGAGCGGGAGGAGGCCTCGCTCGCTGATGATGAGGAGGAGGAGGAGGGAAGGAGAGCGGGGCACACAGACAGCAGGAGAAGCCAGCAAAGCGGCACCATCAAGCCACGACGCACCCACGCTCACTGCTGCAGACGTTGTGCTCCCAGAAGCTTGTCGGGGTAAAGAGCGTGAGGGTGTGTGGGCAAAGGGGCTTGCAATTCGAGCGACTGCTTCTGTGCTTCTTTTGGCGAAGAGAAGGGTCTCTGCCTCGCTCCGCGCCTTTTCTTCCTTTTGGAAACCAGCTCACATGCTCACATGCAATGCCCTTTGCCCCTGCGATTTACGCCTAGTGACCCTTGCTCTCTCTTGTAATACACACGCTCATGCACGCTCCTCTCCCCACCTTCACAAAGCCACAGGCCGCGCCGCGCACACCAAGCAAGCAAGGGAGCTCCACAATCCCAGCCTCGCCCGACATCAGCTTCAGAAACGTGCGTCTTCATTTTCCTAGCGGCCTGATCTCCACGACGTGCTCCTACCCTCTGGCATGCCCACCGCTTCCCCGCAGCTCAACAGGCCGTGTAGCTGCTGCAGCTGCCGCGGGGTTCCTTGCTAGGCGTCAAACCGGCGTCTTCCCCTCCTGACAGACAGACCATGATGTCCTCCTCGGTCTCGTCCCCCTCATCACCCGAGGATGTGCCCCCCGGCCCGGAGCAACCACAGCAAGCAGAAGCAGCCACCACATCCACCCCGCCAGCCAGCACCGCCTTGTCTGCGTCAATCGATGCCAGGCCACCCACCATCTACCGGGACCTGGGCATGGATGAAAGCCCTCTGCGGCGGGATCGCAGCGGCAGCACGGCCAGCAACAGTAGCGCCGGCGGGGGTGGGGGCATAAATGAAGGGCTCCACCCTCCTCCTCCCTCGCCGCTCGCTTCGAGAATATCTGGGCAGGAGGCACCGCTGCCGCCTCCATTGCTTTGGTCTTCGTCGTCGTCGTCCTCGGCTGCTGCTGCTGCTGTTGCTGTTGCGAGTAGCATTGCGGAAGCTTCACCGCCGGTGCGAGAGGAGAGTAATAGCTCGACCACCACACTGGGAGAGTCTGTGGTTTCCCCTCACGGCAGGAGCAGCAGCAGCAGCAGCACCGCGGCTGAGAGGCAAGCAGCATCATCATCACAACATCAAGAGCAAGCGGGCAGGAGGGAGGAAGAGGAGGACGAGGAGGACGAGGAGGACGACTTTGTGCGGATCGAACCAGAAATGCACAGGGGACACGTAGAAGTCCGCGTGTTAAAGGAGGGGTGGTTGCAAAAGCAATGCTTTCGGGTGGTGGATGGTCGTCCGACCATATGGCGTCATTTTGCCTTCTGGAAACAACGATATTTTGTGCTGGGGTCAGATGGGGTGTTGCGCTATTATAAAGACAAGGAGCTCCAGCGGTTTCGACGGGCTATCCCCCTGGCGGGGATGGAGGTGACTGCTCATTTTTATGCGCCGGCTGATCAGGATCAGGTTATGGAGGGGGGAAGGGAGGGAGGGGAGGAAGGAATGAGTAGTATGACGATGATGGCGGCGGCGGTGGGCTCGGCGGAGGACAAGGCGGCGGAGAAGGGGGGCAGGTGTTTGATTATCCGCCCGAAGCAGATGCCGCACCCTCCTACACGACGAAGGGCGGGGTCAAGTGGTGGGCAGTCGCAGCAGCAAAAGGAGTTATTGTTGAAAGAGGAGGAGGAGGAGATGAAGTTGCTGGCGCCGAGCAAGGAAGAGATGCAGGAGTGGCTTGAGGCGTTGAGGGGGGAGGTGGAAGCAACGGAACGACAGGGACAGACGCTTTTTAACACGGCCTGGAGCTTGCTAAGGTCGTATATTGATCGACCCCAGGCTGGGGAGGGGGAGGAAATGGGGGAGGGAGGGAGGGAGGAATCGGAACGGAGCAACAGCAGTGATTTTGTTCATGTGGAGGGGGAGGATGATCAGCCTTCCCCCCCGCCCTCCAAAGCGCCTTCCCTCCGACAACGGCAGTCGTCCACCTCCTCGTCCACCGGTGGCACTGCCCCTATCACCGCTGCTGCCGCTGCTGCTGCTGCTGCTGCTGCAGCGGACGTGAGCTTTGTCCCTCCCTCCGTCCCTATCCCGAGGATGAATGTAGTGATGATGGTGGTGGGAACGCGGGGGGACGTCCAGCCTTTTCTTGCACTCGGTCAGCTGTTGAGAGCGCATGGGCATCGAGTGCGCTTGGCGACACATGCGATGTATCGTCCCTTGGTGGTGGAGGAGGCAGGGTTGGAATTTTATCCTTTGGGGGGGGATCCACTTAAGTTGTCGGCGTATATGGTCAAGACTTCGGGGAGGGTTTTCCCGTTCAAGCTGCCTGATCACGAGGAGATGACGAAGGACGTACCGGAGCAACGGGCGATGTTATCGGAGATTATTTTGAGTACCTGGCCGGCGTGTACGGCGCCTGATCCTGATGATTCGTCCAGGAGGGAGTTTCGCGCGGATGCTATCATCAGCAATCCGCCTGTGTACGGGCATGTGCATTGTGCTGAAGCGTTGAATGTCCCTTTGCACATCATGTTCCCCCAGCCCTGGTCGCCCACGAAGGCCTTTCCTCACCCTCTGTCGGGCTTGCCCTACCACGGGCATTGGTGCAAGGAGAATTATTATTCTTACTTAGTGGTGGATAAATTCTTGTGGTTGGGCATCCAGGATATCGTGAATGAATTGCGTGTTGCTCGATTAGGACTCGCGCCTTTAAGGCTGGGGGAACATGGGGGGGATCTGCTCAATCGGCATCGGGTCCCCTTTGCTAATATGTGGTCTCCTTGCCTGGTGCCCAAGCCTAAAGACTGGGGGCCTCACATAGACGTCGTCGGTCATTTTTTCGGTCCGCAAACCACCAGCACCCCACCAGGGGCCGAAGCATTAGAAACATGGCTCCAGCCAGCCGCACCTGGCCTTCCTCCCCCGAAACCTCCGATTTTTGTGGGGTTTGGGAGTATGGTCATTCCGGACGCCCGTAGCTTGGTGGCAATGATCTTGGAAGCTGCCCGCTTGACGGGCACGAGGGTCATTCTCCAATCCTCCTGGACGGAGCTCCCTGTCCCCTCTTCCTCCACCACAAATTCTTCCTCCACCTCCTCTTCCTCCTCCTCGTCTTCCAGCAGTGATGTGTTTAGCATTGGAAATTGTCCTCACGACTGGCTACTCAAACGCTGTTGTGCCGTCATCCACCACGGAGGGGCTGGCACCGTCGCCGCGGGACTCCGCGCGGGGAAACCCACTATGGTATGTCCTTTCTTCGGCGATCAATTCTTTTGGGGTCAGATGGTGTTTCAAGCACACGTGGGGGTGAAACCTGTGCCGGTCGTCCAGCTGACTGCTGAGAAGCTAGCGACGGCGTTCCAGGAGTTGCGATCTCCTTCTTTGGTGGCAGCGGCAGAGAGGCTGGCGCAGCGCCTAGCAAGGGAGGATGGGGCGAAGGAGGGTTTGAAGGCTTTTTACAGGCATTTACCTGTTGAAGATATGGTGTGTGATGTGAGCTTGTTTATGAGTAAGCCTCTCTTAGCTCGTGTGTTTTGTGCGACCTGCGGGTTGAAACTCTCGGCGGAAGCCCACGCTGCTATACATGGATGCGCTGCAGAGGAGGGGGAGGGAGGGAGGGAAGGGGTGTTGCTTTCAGATCATCATGATGTGCACGGGTATTCGGCTATGGATTGGGCCAGTATGTCGGGACCCAAGGACGCGACGGAAGGGTTGGTGCAAGGCCTCACTTCCCTCACGCATGAATTTTTGGGGAGCATGGCTGGAGTTGTTACTGAGCCAGTGGCAGGCGCGCAGAAGACGGGGGTGAGAGGAGCAGCGAGGGGTCTAGCGTCAGGATTGGTTAATTTAATCAGGAGGCCGATAAGGGGAGGGTTTATTTTTGTGGATAAAGTCACGGCGGGTGTGAGTAATCAGCTCCATTTCCAGCAGCAGCATGGAGGGAAGAGCTTGTCTTCCTCGCCTTCCTCGGTCTCGTCCTCCTCTTCGACTTCACCGCCGTCCGCTTCTTCTTTGGCTGGGGGGGTGGGGCGGGAGGGAGGGAGGGAAGGAGGAGGAGGAGGAGGAGGAGGAGGAGGGGAAGAGGTTGACCTTGCTGTGTCGTCACCGGAGCTGGTGGTGGAACTGAGGGCGGCGCATGCACAGGCACTTCGGTGCAAGGAATTGTTTTTGGGTGTGAGTAAGGGGGATCCGCGGTGTGTGCCCAAGGAGGGGGTATTGGGGTTATTGGATGACATGGGGGGTAGTAGTAGCAGCAGCAGCAGTTTCAGTGGTAGTGGGATTGGGGCGAGCTTGTCGTTTCATTTGGAGCAGCAGCAGCAGCAGCAGCAGCAGCAGCAGGAGACAAAGGTGTTGTCAAGGGCGTTGTTGGATCGGATTGATGCGGTGGGCGCGGGCCAGATTTCGTTTCAGCAGTTTTGTGTCTTTTTCAAGGCCTTGCGACAGGGGGGCTTGTTGCAGCAGCAGCAGCAGCAGCAGGAAGGGAGGGAGGGAGGGGAGGGAGGGGTAGTGTCAGCTATGGCTACGACGGCAGCAGCGGCAGCAACTGCGGCAGCAACAGCAGGACCTGGAGGGGTGGTGGGTGAGGCAGCAGCAGAGGTCGCAGTCACTCCAGCAGCAGCCACGGCTCAAGGCGCCGGTGCGGTGGAAGAAGGGACTGGCAGCAGCAGCAGTAGTAACAGCAGCAGCAGCAGCAGCAGCAGCAGCAGCAGCAGCAGCCGCAGCAGCAGCAGCAGCAGCAGCAGCAGCAAGAACAAGATGCTGGACTCGCTGATCTTCGATACTATCTTTTTGGAGGAACGCGCGACGCCGCTTGGGTCCCCGCCTCCCGCGCCTTTCTCTCCTCCTCTCCCTCCTCCTTCATTTTCGTCCTCTTCTTTTACTGCTGCTACTGGTGGAGGAAGAGGTGGTGGTAGTGTTGAGAGCGAAAGAGAGAAGAAGGACGAGCAGGGGGAGCAGCAGCACAGCCAGGAAGACGGCGACGGCGGGGAGGGTAGAGACGAGGAGGAGGAGGATAATCGGAGCCATGCCTCTAGCTCTTCCTCGGACACAATGGAAGACATCGAGATTCAGGTCGACTTGCCTGCTGCCACCACACAAGGAAGAGGAGGAGGAGGGGGGGAGGGAGGGGGGGAGGGGGAGGTGGAGGGGGAGGAGGAGGAGCAAACAGCGGCGGAGGAGGAGGAGGAGGAGGAGATGGCGAAGGCCAGGGCTGCTGCTTTATTTGCTGTGGTGGGATGAATAAAAAGGACTTTTTTGGTCAGTGTTAAAATATAAGGGGGGAAAAGGGCGGTATGAGTATATGTGTGTGTCCGAGCGAACGAGCGAAGGAAGCTTGATAGTGCAATAGCATGAGTGTGTGTGTGTGTGTGTGTGTGAATCATTCGTGTAAAAACAAAAGGCAAGGAGAAAGAAGGAAGGGAAGGGGGAGGATCAGGAGCACTATGAAAAAACAAAATCCCCTTTTCCCTCTTCCCTTTTCTCTTGGGCAACGCCTGAATATAAAAACTATTATACATAGGCAGGCATAGAGCTACAAAAAACAAAACAGAATTCTACACATATACACAAAGAGAGCGAGAAGAAAAGAGGAGAGAGAGGAGAGAAAACCCAACAAACAAGCACTTTTAAAAAGTGGGAAGTGACAGCATGCGCCTATGCCCCGGCCAGGACCACAAAGAGAGGAAGAGAAAGGTGAGGAGAGGGAAAGACGTACATATTGACGTGTGTGGATTGGTCGAAGGGAGAGAGGGAGGGAAAAAGGAGGGAGGGAGGGGAGGTGTGTGAAGAAGAAGAAGAAGAAGAAGAAGAAGAAGAAGAAGAAGAAGAAGAAGAAGAAGAAGAAGAAGAGGAAATATGTGGAGTGAAGAGGAGGAGCAGGACGAATTTTTGTACAGATATACACAAGGGATCCCTTATGTGGGTGTGCGCCCCCATCGAGTCGATACGTAGTGTGAAAACGAAGAAACGTGGGAAGAAGAAGAAAAAAAGAGAAGGAGCAAATACACGAAAGCAAAGCATGCCTCTATCCTTCTGATTCCAACATCCCCGTTTTTGCCTTCCGCTTTTGCTTTCTTGTGTTCTGTGCGCCGGAATCAAGACGCGACACGGAGAGGCGTCAAGGCCCAAAATTGCCCGTGCACTATGGAGAATGTTGTTTCCGCTTGCTATGTCTCACCTGTTCACGCACAACCACTCCCCAATTCACTTATAGGTCTCTGTCTTTCTACCTTTGCACCCTGCGGGCGTCGCGGCGTGGCGTGGTGGACAAGGCAGCAGAGACCTCAAGACACCGTCAATGCGCGAAGCGAGCGAGGCACATACAGCAAATCTGAGCGCGGCGTGCAGTGC
>Ga0209390_10007632_pt1 | contig 13771 bp, 11 predicted proteins | sample BON01_FD_187212 | JGI IMG/M metagenome (GOLD analysis project Ga0209390, IMG submission 187212) | Freshwater microbial communities from Lake Bonney liftoff mats and glacier meltwater in Antarctica - BON-01 (SPAdes) (version 2) | ecosystem: Environmental > Aquatic > Freshwater > Ice > Glacier... | reverse complement strand
CCGCTCCCGGATTTGGCGACTGGTTCGGCCACGGTCTCGACATTGTCCGCCTTGATCACATCGGACATACCCTGAAGGATCCGGTGATAGGCATCCCGCTCATTATGGCCGTGTCGAACCGCATAGCCGTGCGCCATGTGTTTGGCCGCATAGGCCAGCATCTGTCCAAACTGGAGTGGGTCGTTGAAGGCTGGCTTGATCGCCATGACGGGTTCACCCCCGGACCACCACATCCGCAAGATTTCAATGGCCTCGGAATCGGCGGCGACGCTGTCGGGCGTTTTCAGCTGGTGTTCGTCTGGCTCGCTCATGCCATCACCTGTTTCACAGCGGCGATGATCTTGTCCACGCCCGGCAGCGACAGGGCTTCCAGATTGGCGGCGTAGGGCAGCGGCACGTCCTCCTGATGCACCCGCATCGGCGGCGCATCCAGATAGTCAAAGGCGTGTTCGATCACTCGGGCCACGACCTCGGCACCGACGCCCATGGGGCCCCAGCCTTCCTCGGCCGAGACCAGTCGGCTGGTCTTCTTGACGCTCTCGACGATGGTCTCATGGTCGAGCGGACGCAGGGTTCGCAGGTCAACGACCTCGCAGGAGATGCCCTCCACGGCCAGCTTTTCGGCCGCCTCGAGGGCGAAGCCGACCATGCGGCTGTGGGCGGTGATCGTCACGTCCGTGCCTTCACGGCGGACCTTCGCCTTGCCGATGGGCACCAGCCAGTCGTCGACCTCGGGGACGTCGAACTCCAGCCCGTACATCATCTCGTGCTCGAGGAAGACGACGGGGTTGGGGTCGCGGATGGCCGCGCGCAACAGGCCCTTGGCATCGGCGGAGGACCAGGGGGCGACCACCTTCAGCCCGGGCACATGGGCATACCAGCTGGCGTAGCACTGGCTGTGCTGGGCCGCGACCCGGCTGGCCGCGCCGTTGGGGCCGCGAAACACGATCGGGCAGCCCATCTGGCCGCCGGACATGTAGAGCGTCTTGGCCGCCGAGTTGATGATCTGGTCCATCGCCTGCATGGCGAAGTTGAAGGTCATGAACTCCACGATCGGCCGCAGCCCGTTCATGGCCGCACCCACGGCCATGCCGGTGAAGCCGTGCTCGGTAATCGGCGTGTCGATCACCCGGCGCTCGCCGAACTCGTCCAGCAGGCCCTGGCTGATCTTGTAGGCACCCTGGTATTGCGCCACCTCCTCGCCGAGCAGAAACACCGCCTCATCGGCGCGCATCTCAACAGCCATCGCATCGCGCAGCGCCTCGCGCACGGTCAGCGGCGCGGTCGGGCCCCAATCCTTTTCCTCCGGCAGGAGTGCGGCGGCGGGCGCCTGGGCATGGGCCGGTTCGGGTGCGGAGGACGGTTGCTTCGCTGCGGCAGGCGGAGAGGGTTCAACGGCGGCCGCCGGGGGGGCTGGCGCGGCCGCAGGGGCATCATCCTCGCCCGCCAGTTCGGCAATCGGCGTGTTCACCGCCACGCCCTCGGCGCCCTCGGGCACCAGGATGCGCGCCAACGTTCCCTCGTCCACCGCCTCCACTTCCATGGTGGCCTTGTCGGTCTCGATTTCGGCGATGATATCGCCGGCACGCACCTCGTCGCCGACCGCCTTCAGCCAGCGGGCGAGCTTACCCTCGGTCATCGTCGGCGACAGCGCCGGCATCAGGATCTGCGCACCCACCGCTCAGCGCTCCACCAGGATGTCGGTCCACAATTCCTTCGGGTCGGGCTCGGGGCTTTCCTGCGCGAAATCGGCGGAGTCCTGCACGATGCGCTTCACCTCGTCGTCGATCGCCCGCACCTCGGCCTCCTCCACGCCGAGCGACTCCAACTTGGACCGCACGCCCTCGATGCAGTCGCGCTCGGTGCGCATCTTCTGCACCTCCTCGCGCGTGCGGTAGCGCCCGGGGTCGGACATGGAATGGCCACGATAGCGGTAGGTCTTCACCTCCATAAGATACGGCCCCTTGCCGGCGCGGCAATGCGCCACGGCCACCTCGGCGGCGGCATGCATCGCCTCCACGTCCATGCCGTCCACCTGCACGCCGGGGATGCCCCAGGGGGCGCCGTTCTGCGACAGATCCCGGCTGGCGGTGGCGCGATCCACCGACGTGCCCATGCCGTACTTGTTGTTCTCGATCACGTAGATGCAGGGCAGCTTCATCAGGGCGGCGAGGTTGAAGCTCTCGAACACCTGGCCCTGGTTGGCCGCGCCGTCGCCGAAATAGGTCACACAAACCCGGTCGTTGCCGCGGTAACGGTTGCTGAACGCCAGCCCGGTGCCCAGGCTCACCTGCGCGCCGACGATGCCGTGGCCGCCGAAGAAGTTCCGCTCCTTGCTGAACATGTGCATGGAGCCGCCCTTGCCGCGGGAATAGCCGCCCTCGCGCCCGGTAAGCTCCGCCATCACGCCGCGCGCCGCCATCCCGGTGGCGAGCATGTGGCCGTGGTCGCGATACGAGGTGATGACCTGGTCGCCGTCCTCCAGCGCCATCTGGATGCCCACCACCACGGCCTCCTGGCCGATATACAGGTGGCAGAAGCCGCCGATCAGGCTCATGCCGTAAAGCTGGCCTGCCTTCTCCTCGAAGCGGCGGATCCGCAGCATATCGCGATAGGCGCGCAGCATCTGCTCGCGCGACAGGCCCGGCTGGTTGCTGCCGCCCCTGCTGCCCGGGGCACGCGCTTTCGCCCGCTTCCCCTTTTCGGGCGCTTTGCCTCGCTCCGCTGCCTGGGCCATGACGCTGCCTCCATGAGAGAACGGGTGGATGGTTGGATGACGTAGCGGCGTGCAGCCGCCCCGACAAGCGCGGACTGGCGAATAAGCCTTATTGTGCAATGCAATAGAACAGGTTAACTGAAATTCAGTTAACCGCTTGAACGATGGACATTGGCAGCCTGCATCACGCGCGCTCCATTACGCAACGCGCGGTTGGGACGCACGATAATTACGTCCGGGGGATCAATTTAGCACCAGCATTTCCCGCCCACGCAGTGTCGCAGGCCGCAAGCGATGCGCTTCAGAACAACTTTTGATCGTTCGGATACATCAGCATGATGTCGGCAGGATTGCTCGCGTTCAGCATGGCGCGGGCGCGCTCGTCCAGCGCATCTGCGTCCAGATAGGCGCCGCGCAGCCCTGCCACGCGGCGTTCCCATAGCACCACGTCCTGCTCGGCCCGGACCAATTGGGCGCGGGCCAGCACCAGGTCCAGCTGGCGTTCGGCATAGGCCAGCAAGCCGCGGTCGCCCTGCGACGCATGCCAGAGGAAATAGGCCGTCAGCGACAGGAACACCACCGGTGCCACCGCCGCGCGTGCCTGACGCTTCGCGCTCCGCCAGAGATCCATTGAGCCACCCGCATCATCAGCCGAGCTGATAGTAGCAGCGAAACTGGTCAAGTACAGCTTGAAAATCAACAACTCATACCAACCGCCCTATTGATTGACCGATGTACAAAGGCAAGGCCAGGGCTTTGCCCTGGACCCACCAAAGGCCGACGGCCTTTGGAAACCTTTTTATTATCATATAGTTAAGGTCCAGAGGCTTGGCCCCTGGTGGGTCCAGGGCGAAGCCCTGGCCTTGCCTAACGAAGGATCGTTCTTGACGGCGGTTGGTATCAGGCGGCGGTTCATCACAATGTTCGGGCCGCAGCGCGCCGCGCCACCTTCCCGCCACACCAGCCTCGCGTTTCCGCCATGCGCCGGCTTCAACCTGCGCTACGGCCCAATGGCCGAATGAGGAGGAAGTCATGAAGGTTCGTACGATCATTCTGGCCGCCATCGGTGCCGTGGCGGTCATGGCGGCCGTCCCGACAGCCGAGGCCAGCGGCCGCGACCGCCACTATGGGCGGCATCATGGCCATGGCCACTGGCGCCCATACCAGCCGCCGCACTGGCGCCCCTATGTCGCCCCGCGCCATCACCAGTACCGGCCGTATGCCTATCAGCCCCAGCCGTACCGCCACGCGCCGCCGCCGCGCTACTACGGCCCCCCGGTCATACATTTCGGCTACCGTTAACTTCAGCGCACGCTCGCGCACCCGAGCGCCGTTGCTAGGCCGGCACTCCGCCCGGACCCTGGGAGCAGGCCGGAGTGCCGGCCAGCCGGGCGGCCTCAGCGCAGGATGCCGCGCCCGGCATACCGCGCGGCCGGGCCAAGCTCCTGCTCAATGCGGATCAGGCGATTGTATTTCGCCGTGCGGTCGCTCCGCGCCAGGCTGCCGGTCTTGATCTGCCCGCAATTGGTCGCGACGGCCAGATCGGCGATGGTGGTGTCCTCGGTTTCGCCCGAACGGTGGCTCATCACCGCCTTGTAGCCGGCGCGATTGGCCACCTCCATCGTGTCCAGCGTCTCGGACAACGTGCCGATCTGGTTGACCTTCACGAGAATGGCATTGGCCGTCGAGGCCTCGATGCCGCGGATCAGACGCTCCTTGTTGGTGACGAACAGATCGTCGCCCACCAGGTTGACCTTGGCGCCGAGCTTCTCGGTCAGCAGCTTCCAACCGGCCCAATCGTCCTCATCCAGCGGGTCCTCGATCGAGACGATGGGATACTTCGCCATGAGGTCGGCGAGATAACCCACCATGCCCGCGGCATCGAAGCGCTTGCCCTCCCCGTCCAGCCGGTATTCGCCGTTGTGGAAAAACTCGGTGGCGGCGCAGTCGAGCGCGAAGGTCACGTCCTCGCCTGGCCGGTAGCCGGCCTTCTCGCAGGCCCTGGCGATGAAGGCGAGCGCCTCGTCCGCCGAGCCGATATTGGGCGCGAACCCGCCCTCGTCGCCCACGTTGGTGTTGTGCCCGGCGTCGTGCAGTTGCTGCTTGAGCGCATGAAAAATCTCCGACCCCATGCGCACGCCCTCGGCCAGTGTGGCCGCGCCCACCGGCTGGACCATGAACTCCTGGATGTCGATCGGGTTGTCGGCGTGCTTGCCGCCATTGATGATGTTCATCATCGGCACCGGCAGCGTGCGCGCAAACACGCCGCCGACATAGCGGTACAGCGGCAGGCCCACATGCTCGGCCGCCGCGCGGGCCACGGCCAGCGACACGCCCAGCATGGCATTGGCGCCCAGGCGGGACTTGTTCGCCGTGCCGTCCAGCGCGATCAGCGCCTCGTCGATCACCACCTGGTCGGTGGCGTCCATGCCGGCGATCGCCTCAAGGATCTCGCCCTCCACGTTGGCCACCGCCGTGCGCACGCCCTTGCCACCGTAGCGCGACTTGTCGCCGTCGCGCAGTTCCACCGCCTCGTGCGCTCCGGTGGAGGCGCCTGAGGGAACCGCCGCCCGCCCGGTGGCGCCGCTTTCCAGCACGACCTCCACCTCCACGGTGGGGTTGCCGCGGCTGTCGAGGATTTCCAGGGCGGTGATATCGGCGATCGCGCTCATGTCCGGTGCATCCATGGCTGGGGTTGCAATCCTGCGCTGCCTAGCAGCAACAGCCGGCTTGCGCCAACACCCCGCGCGCCCATGACAGCCAAGCGGGCGCGGGGTGCGCGGTTCAGGCCGCGCGCACCCCGCCGATGAAGCTGCTCACCTCGCGCGACAGGTCGTCGGCCTGGCGCGACAGCTGGCCCGCAGCACGCAGCACCTCGCCGGCCGCATTGCCGGTGTCGTTGGCCGCCGTGCTGACGCCCGAGATGGTGCTGGTCACCTCCTCGGTGCTGCTCGCGGCCAGTTGCACCGAGCGGGCGATCTCCTGGGTGGCCATGCCCTGCTGCTCCACCGCGGCGGCAATGCCGCTGGCGATGCGGCTGACCTCGGCGATGGTGGCCACGATGCCGTCGATAGCGTCCACCGCCGCGCGGGTGGCCGTCTGGATCTGCTGCACCTGCTGGCCGATCTCGTCGGTGGCGCGGGCGGTCTGGGTGGCCAGCGACTTCACCTCGGAGGCGACGACGGCGAAGCCCTTGCCCGCCTCGCCCGCCCGCGCCGCCTCGATGGTGGCGTTCAGCGCCAGCAGGTTGGTCTGCCCGGCGATAGTGTTGATCAGGCCCACCACATCGCCGATGCGCTGCGCCCCTGCCGCCAGCGCCTTGACGATGCCATCGGTACGCTCCGCATCGCGGGCCGCACGGTCGGTAATCTCGGCGGACTGCGTCACCTGCAGGCCGATCTCGCGGATCGAGGCGCCAAGCTCCTCGGCCGAGGCGGCGACGGTATGCACGCTGCGGCTCATCTGCTGCGCCGCGCCGGCGACCTGGGTGGCCTGGCTGTTGGTGCGCCCGGCGGTATCGGTCATCGACGACGCGGTGCCCTCCAGCTGGGTGGCCGCGGCACCGAGGTTGGCCGTCATCGCGCCCACCTTGCCCTCGAAGTCGCGCACCAGGGTGGCGAGAGCGTCGGCGCGGCGCTGCTTGGCCTCGCGCTCGGCCGCCTCGCCCGCCGCAAGCCGCTCGGCGGCCATGCCGCTCTGCTTGAACACCTCCACCGCCTCCGCCATGGCGCCGATCTCGTCGCGGTGCTCGCGGCCAGGCACCTCGACCGACCAGTCGCCGGTGGCCAGGCGGGTCATTGCCGATGTCATGCCAGCCACCGGGCGCAGGATGCTGCGGGCAACCAGCAGCGCGAGCACGATTCCCAGCACAAGCCCCACCCCTGCCAGCACCATCTGGATCGTGCCGGTGGTGCCGACCGCCACATCCGCCTGATGCCGCACAGCATTGAAATCGCTCTCCAGCGCCGCCTTCACGGTGGCCAGGTCGTCGCGCATCGTCGCCAGCATCGGCTGCAGCGTGCCGCGATACAGCTCGCCCTGCTCCAGCATCGCCCCGCTTGCCGCATTGAAGTCCGTGCGATAGGCCACCAGCGCCGTACGCACCCGAGGGATCAGCTTCTGGATCCCCTCCGATGGGTCTTCGCCGATTATGTTCAGCGCGAAATCGGCGCGATCCAGCGCAATGCGGAACTTCCCCACCCCCGAGGCGTCGCGCGTCGTGAGGAAACGCCAGGTCTCCACCTGCCCCTGCAGGACGGACCGTTCCAGCCAGTCGGCGGCCCCATCCAGCGCGCCGTCCTGCGCCTTGCGGGCCAGCGGCACCAGCCGCTCGGTCAACCGCACCAGCGCCTCTCCGCCGCGATACAGGCGTTGCTGCGCCAACGCTGAAGCCTGGCCAAGCTCCCTCAGGCGCCCGGCGCCCGCCACCAGCCCGTCCAGCTTGTCGGCCACCCCTGCCAGGGCGTCGCGCTGCCCGGCCACACTCTCGTCGGCCATCAGCAGCGACAGCCCCTCCCGCAGGCGGTCAGGCAGCGCCGCAAGGTCCCCCGCGGCGGTTTCGTCTGTATTGTTCATGAAACGCAGCTGCGCCGTCCGAATGCCATCGGTCGTCTCCGAGGCGGCGACGATGCGCTGCACCGCCCCGGCATTCTGCCCCAGGCGCAGCAACTGGCCGCCCACTTGCCCCACGCCCCACACGCCGATCCCGGCAAGCGCGAGTGCGATGACGATCAGCGCGACATAACCACCGTACAGCCGGCTGCGCAGCGCCAGAAGCGGTCGCCCCTTGGCGGAGGCCGGCGGCGTGGATTGCTGCAGCGCTTCGCCGATGCGGATGGAAACCATAAGTCGCAACTCCCTGAACGTGGCACCGGGCACCGCGGCGGACGGTGCCCTCCCACTCAAGGTAGAGGCGACAGCTTAATGATTTCTTGGCGCCACGGCGCGGGACGGCAGGATTCAACCTTTCGCCCGCAACCGTTGCCGCGCCTCAGGCGACGCCGAGCAGTTCCACGTCGAACACCAGCGTCGCGTTCGGCGGAATCACGCCGCCGGCGCCGCGCGCGCCATAGCCGAGCTCCGGCGGGATCACCAGGGTGCGGCTGCCGCCCACCTTCATGCCGGCAACGCCCTGGTCCCAGCCGGCGATCACGCGCCCGGCGCCGAGCGGGAAGCGGAACGGGTCGCCGCGGTCGCGCGAACTGTCGAATTTCTTTCCCTTGTTCTCGGGGGCAGCCTCGTCGAACAGCCAGCCGGTGTAGTGCACGGTCACGGTCTTGCCGGCGACGGCTTCGGCACCGGTGCCAATCTTGTGCTCGATCATCTTGGGTCCTGCGGTTCTGGTGGATGTTTGGGCGAAGGCAACGCCGGTGGAACTCCCGGCGATCGCCAGGGCGGCCAGCAACGTACGGCGGGGAATGGAAGCCATGGAAATCCTCAACTCTGTTTGGCCAGTGCGTCGAACGCCATCAGCCGGGCGATCAGCGCCGGCATCTCGCGCAGCGGTATCATGTTCGGCCCGTCCGAGGGGGCGGCATCGGGATCGGGATGCGCCTCGATGAACACCGCGGCCACGCCGACCGCCACCGCCGCGCGCGCCAGCACCGGGGCGAACTCGCGCTGCCCGCCGGAGGAGGTGCCCTGCCCGCCTGGCTGCTGCACCGAATGGGTGGCGTCGAACACCACCGGATAGCCGGTGCGCGCCATGATCGGCAGCCCGCGCAGGTCGGAGACGAGCGTGTTGTAGCCGAAACTGGTGCCGCGCTCGCACAGCAGGATGCGGGTGTTGCCGGTCGCGGCGATTTTGGCGGCGACGTTCACCATGTCCCACGGCGCCAGGAATTGGCCTTTCTTCACGTTCACCGCCGCCCCGGTCTCCCCGGCCGCCACCAGCAGGTCGGTCTGGCGGCAGAGGAAGGCCGGGATCTGCAGCACGTCCACCGCCTGCGCCACCGGTGCGCACTGCTCGGGCGCATGCACGTCGGTCAGCACCGGGCAGCCAAGAGTGGCGCGCACCTCGGCCAGGATATCCAGCCCGTGGGCCATCCCGACGCCGCGCGCCGCCGTGGCGCTGGTGCGGTTGGCCTTGTCGTAGCTGCTCTTGAACACCAGGCCGATGCCGGCCGCCCGGCACATCTCCACCAGGCCGGCGGCCACCTCCAGGGCATGCGCCCGGCTCTCGATCTGGCAGGGCCCCGATATCAGCACCAGCGGCCGCGCGTTGCCGATCGCCAGGCCGCCGACCTGCACGGTGGCGCCCTCAGACAAGGCGGACCTCAAACAAGACGGGCCTCAAACAAGACGGGCCTGCTTGACCGCCGCCTCGATGAAGCTGCGGAACAACGGGTGCGGGGCAAACGGCTTGCTGGTGAGTTCCGGGTGCGCCTGCACCCCCACGAACCACGGATGGTCGGCGCGCTCCACATTCTCGGGCAGCAGCCCGTCGGGCGACATGCCGGAGAAGCGCAATCCAGCCTCCTCCAGCGCGGGGCGGTAGTTCACGTTCACCTCGTAGCGGTGCCGGTGACGGTCCACGGCGATCGGCGTTCCATAGATCGCGCGCACCAGCGACCCCTCGGCGAGCACGGCGGGATAGGCGCCCAGGCGCATGGTGCCGCCGAGATCGCCGCCTTCGCGCCGCCGCTCAACCTGGTTGCCGCGCGACCATTCGGTCAGCAGCCCGACAACCGCCACCTCGCTCGGCCCGAATTCGGTGGAGGACGCGGTCGGCATGCCGGCAAGGTGCCGCGCCGTTTCGATCACCGCCATCTGCATGCCGAAGCAGATCCCGAAGAACGGCACCAGCCGTTCACGCGCGAAGCGCACCGCCTCGATCTTGCCTTCCGCGCCGCGTTCGCCGAAGCCGCCAGGCACCAGGATACCATGCACCCCCTCCAGCCGCTGCACCGTGTCCGGCTGCTCGAATATCTCGCTGTCCACCCAGTCCACCCGCACCCGCACCCGGTTGGCGATGCCACCATGGATCAGTGCCTCGGACAGACTCTTGTAGCTGTCCAGCAGCGTCGTGTACTTGCCGACGATGGCAATGCGAACCTCGCCATCCGGCGCGCGCACCACATCCACGATGTCCTGCCAGCGGCTCAAATCGGGCTCGCTGTCGAACGGCAGGTGGAAATGGCGCAGCACCTCGCGGTCCATGCCCTCGGCGTGGTAGCTCACCGGCACGGCATAGATCGTGTCCACGTCCAGCGCCGCGATCACCGCCGCGGGCCGCACGTTGCAGAACAGGGCGATCTTGCGCCGCTCGTTGTGCGGGATTTCGCGGTCGCTGCGGCAGATCAACATGTGCGGCTGGATGCCGACGCTGAGCAGTTCCTTCACCGAATGCTGCGTCGGCTTGGTCTTCAGCTCGCCCGCGGTCGGAATGTACGGCAGCAGGGTGAGGTGGACGAACATCACCTGCTCCGGCCCCAGCTCGTTGCCAAGCTGGCGGATCGCCTCCAGGAATGGCAGGCTCTCGATGTCGCCCACGGTGCCGCCGATCTCGATCAGCGCGAAATCCGGGGCCGCGCGACCGCCTTCCTCCATTTTGCCGGTGATGGCTTCCTTGATGGCATCGGTGATGTGCGGGATCACCTGCACGGTGGCGCCGAGATAGTCGCCATGGCGCTCGCGCGCGATCACTTCGGAATAGATGCGCCCGGTGGTGGCGTTGTCGGCACGGGTGGCGTGCACGCCGGTGAAACGCTCATAGTGGCCGAGGTCGAGGTCGGTCTCCGCCCCGTCATCGGTGACGAACACCTCGCCGTGCTGCAACGGCGACATCGTGCCGGGGTCGACGTTGAGGTACGGGTCCAGCTTGCGCAGCCGCACCGAATAGCCCCGCGCCTGCAGCAGCGCGCCGAGTGCTGCCGAGGCGATGCCCTTGCCCAGCGAGGAGACCACTCCGCCGGTGATGAATACGAACCGCGTCATGGGCGCCCACCATAGCGGCGCGCCCCAGCTTGCGGCAACACGGTCCGCGGAAATCCCGCCTGCATCGCTAATCCCAGTTCATGGCCCTGAGGCGGGCGCGGAAGGCACGGGCGCCGGTCGGATCTCCGGCGCCGCTCAGTTCGTCGGTACCCGCGGCCCGGTGGGCGCTGGCGCGGCTGGCAGCGGCGCGAGGGGTTGGGTGGTGGTGGCTCCCGGCTGGGCGGCATCGAGCAGCGACCGGCCCACCCCGGTGCCCTTGCTCACCAGCGCCAGACTCAGCGACAGGACGAAGAACACCGTGCCCAGGATGGCGGTGGTGCGCGTCAGCAGGTTCGCGGTGCCACGCCCCGACATGAAGTTTCCCATGCCCTGCGAGCTGCCGATGCCCAGGCCGCCGCCCTCGCTGCGCTGGATCAGCACAACGGCAATCAGCGCCAAGGTCACGAAAAGATGCAGGATGAGCAGAACGGTGGTCATCAGGTTCCCCAGGAATACGGCGACGACCGTACGGCGCGCCTTCTACAGGCTGACGGCCCGCAAGGGAAGCCGCCCGCGCCGGCGAAGGCACCCAGATCAGGCGGCCAGGTCATGCGGCCAGGTCAGGCGCGCGCGTGCCGGGCGATGCCGAGGAAGTCATCCGCCACCAGGCTCGCCCCACCAACCAGCGCCCCGCCCACCTCCGGCAGGGCCAGCAGGCCCGCGGCGTTGGACGGCTTCACCGAGCCGCCATACAGGATGCGCAGCCCTGCCCCGCCCGCCCCCAGGTGGCGCACCAGTTCGGCGCGGATATGCGCGTGCATCGCCGCCACGTCGGCCTCGGTGGGCGTGCGCCCGGTGCCGATCGCCCAGACCGGCTCATAGGCCACCACCCCCGCGAACCCATCGGGCAGGCTGCCGGCCAACTGGCCCGCCACCACCGCATTCTGGTCGCCGGCCACGCGCTGCGCCTCGGTCTCGCCCACGCAGACGACCGGCGCCAGCCCCGCGGCAACCGCGGCGTCCACCTTGGCGCGCACCACGTCGTCGCTCTCGCCGTGGTCGGCGCGGCGCTCGGAATGGCCCAGGATCACAAATGTCGCCCCGGCCTCACGCAGCATCTCGGCGGAGATGTCGCCGGTATGGGCGCCAGATTGCTTCGCATGGCAGTCCTGCCCGCCGGCGGCCACCTTGCTGCCGGAGAGCGACTGCGCAACGCTCGCCAGCAGGGTCGCCGGCGGGCACACCAGCAGGTCGCAGGGCAACCCGCCCTCGGCCGCGGCACGCAGCGCGCCGGCGAAGCCGTCGGCCATGATCAGCGACCCGTTCATCTTCCAGTTGCCGGCAATCAGCTGGCGCATCCCTGCCTCCCTTGGCCTTGCCAGAGCGGTATCGATCCTTCCGCGCCCGCGTTCAAGCCCCAGGCTGCCCCCGTCAGGCGCGCCACGGCCGATCAGACAGGCTCTCGTCGCGGCGCAGCGCATCCACCCCGGCATGCACCAGCGTCTCCAGCGCATCCACGTGCAGCCGCATGCCCTCGTAGCGGCCGGCCGCGACCTCCTCCTGGATGGCGTTGGCCGCATCGCCCAGCCGCCTCAGCCCCACGGTGCGCGCCGCCCGCGCCACCAGCCGCGCCTGGTGGCCCAGCAGGTCCATCCGTTTGCCGTCGGCCAGTTCGCGCATGTCGTCCAGTTGGCGCTGGGCGTCGGCGATGAACTGGCGCACCACCTCCTGCGCCGCCGCCCGGCCGATATCGCCCACCAGCGCATCCAACTGGGCCGGGTCGAAGCCCCCCTGCATGGCCGACACGCGCACGGGCTGCGGCGGATCCGGGGGATCAGGCTCAGCCACGTCTGGCGCTACGGCGACAGCAGTCTGCGCCGGCACGGCATCCGTTCCCGACTCCGGCTCCCGCGGCACGGCATCCAGCACCTTGGCAATGGCCGCCGCCAGCCGGTCGGCGCTGATCGGCTTAGTCTCGAAATGCGTCATCCCCGCCGCGAGGCAGCGCTCCTGGTCGGCGGCCATGGCATTGGCGGTCAGCCCGATGATCGGAATCCGCCCAGGCAGCCCGGCCATACGGCGGATCGCCTCGGTGGCCGCCAGCCCATCCATGTCCGGCATCATCACGTCCATCAGCACCAGGTCGAAGCCGCCGCCCTGCACCGCCGCCACCGCCTCGTGCCCGTTCTCCACCGCCGTCACCCGATGGCCCATGCGCTCCAGCATGCGCGTGGCCACCAGCCGGTTGGTGGCATTGTCCTCGGCGATCAGCACGCGCCGCGCCGCCATCCCCGCCTGGTTGTGGCTCGGCTTGTCCGCCGGCCCCGCCTTGCCGCGCGGCAGGGTAAGCAACACGTCGAAGCGGAACGTGCTGCCCACCCCCGGCACGCTCTCCACGCTGATGCCGCCGCCCATCCGCTCCACCAGCCGCCGGCAGATCGCCAGGCCCAGCCCGCTGCCGCCGAAGCGCCGCGAGATCGAGCTGTCCACCTGGGTGAACTCGGCGAACAGCTTGCCCAGCGCCTCGGGTGCGATGCCGATGCCGGTGTCGGTCACCGCGAAGCCCAGCCGCACCGCCATGCCCTCGCTGCGCACCAGCCGCACCGCCAGGCGCACATCCCCTGCGGCGGTGAACTTGATGCCGTTGCCGATCAGGTTCAGCACCACTTGGCGCAGCCGGTGGGAATCGCCGACCACGTGCAGCGGCACCTCGTCGGGAACATCAAGATTGAGCTGCAGCCCTTTGGCCGAAGCCTCGGCCCCCAGCATCTCGATGGCGTCGCGCAGCACCTGGCGCACATCGAACACCGTCTCCTCCAGTTCCACCCGCCCGGCATCCAGGCGCGAGAAGTCAAGGATATCGTTGATCAATTGCAGCAGATGCTCGCCGGAATCGAGGATGATCCGCACATAGTGCTTCTCGGTGGCCCCCAGCGGCATGTCCTGCAGCAGCCCGGCCACGCCGATGATGCCGTTCATCGGCGTGCGGATCTCGTGGCTCATCACTGCCAGGAACTCGCTGCGCGCCCGCCCCGCCGCCTCGGCGGCATCGCGCGCCGCGGCCAGGGCCCGCTCGTTGCGGCGCCGCTCGGTGATGTCGGTGAACGTCCGCACCGCCCCGCCATCGGACAAGCGCTCAGT
>Ga0209390_10007630_pt1 | contig 13773 bp, 11 predicted proteins | sample BON01_FD_187212 | JGI IMG/M metagenome (GOLD analysis project Ga0209390, IMG submission 187212) | Freshwater microbial communities from Lake Bonney liftoff mats and glacier meltwater in Antarctica - BON-01 (SPAdes) (version 2) | ecosystem: Environmental > Aquatic > Freshwater > Ice > Glacier... | reverse complement strand
AACGAATAGAGCAATAATGGAAGTAGAAGGGCTGGGAAACCCAATCGAGCTTGGAGGGTGACAGCTACGCTGTCACGAAGAAGACACACGGGTTGTATCGGACAAACCCTTAAGAAAATTAAGTCGGTGCTGTGATTTATGTAGTATGATGAATCCGAGCGATTCGGACATGAGATCGATCATCATTAACAAATCGTCAGCGTAACGACCTAACCAAAATCGACTAGCATTCGATGTATTTCCTCGGAGTTGTTTAGGGCGACCAAAGTACTGAGAACTTGAAGTCAATTGATATTTCATACCATCTAAAGTAGACTGCTGAGCGGGTGCCCCGATCCAAGGTATATCCTTTCACTATAAATAACTTTATTCGCTTCCTTCTGAGGCTCAGTTAATTCTCTATTCCTTAGCTTCTTTTGAGGAGTTTTAATATTTGGACCTCCTCGATCTCCTGTGAATTTTTGGTTACTTTCAAATTTCTGTTACTGCTCTCTAAATATTCCAATATTACTAGTTTTTCCTTTTCTTCCTACCTCCACATCTACTAAATCTTTTCCTAATGGCAATGTGATAAATTGCCCTTTAAATATATGTTGTTTCTTCTTGCCTGAAGAATACTCCTGTTGCTCTTCATATTCTTCAGGTCTATCTCTGGCTTGCTCCCAGCTATCTACTATTAATTCATCATCTGTCAACATTTCTTTGACCATCTTTAATTCTTGCTCATCTTGTTTTGATTGCTCGATTAAACTAGACGGCAAAATCCCTCTGAGTATTTTCAACTAGTAATTAAATATACTATTCGCTGCCGTTCTAGAAATCCTAAATTGTATCCCCAATACTTCAAATATTGGTAGATGTCTCAAGTAAAATATGCACAAACATAATTTTTCCTCAATCTTGAGTATTTTTGGTCTTCCACCTCCTTTTTTATTAATTCTTTTCTGATTCTGTTCCTGCTCTAACTCTATTCTCTCCTATTCGATTTTCGCCTGGTTTAGTAGGTCTTCAAACTGAGAGGCACTAATTCCTAATATTTGCCTTGTTGTTTGTGGATATTCATTGATACACTGAAATGACTTCAGCAATAGCCACAGAGGTAAAGAAATCGATCGAGCTATGGTCTGAGGAAATCGATCCGATCGCCCAAGGCTATGCCAAACAACAATATTGGCAACTGGCGATCGACACTGCCACAATGGTTCCTCAAGACGCACCCAACTATTCTACCGTTCAAACATTGATGTCTCAGTGGCGCGGTAAACTGTAAAGGAGATCGGTGTAGAAGTAATGCCTATCAAAGAAGCTGTCCAAACTAGCTATGGGGCGATTGTCTTAATTTCATTGTGGGCAGTCACTCGTTATCTGATTGCAGATACGACTAACGTCTTATTCATCCCAGGCATGATTCTCGGTTTAGGATCGTTCATCGGTGCAAATTTTGGGGCGAGACTGTTACCCAAATTATCAGATAAATTAGTCAGATTTCTGTATACGGGTTTATTGGTTTTGTTGGCTAGTTATATGTCGTTCAAAGCTTTATCGATCTGAACTATCAGAATAGATAAAAGATGAAAAATTAGCTAACGATTACGACTCTTTTCTCCTCCCAAACTAATACCGATTCCCTAACTCAAAAATAATTGATAAGCTGGATTGGTACGCTCATCCCAATAGCGATATGGGGTGCGATCGAGAAATTCATCCCAAGCTGTCATCTCGGTGGTTGGAACTTCGATCCCGATTAAAATCCGCCCATAATCAGCACCGTGATTGCGGTAGTGGAAGAGACTAATATTCCAATCGGGGTTCATACTATTGAGGAATTTAGTCAATGCGCCAGTCCGTTCGGGAAATTCAAACCGATAGAGGAGTTCATTTTGAGCAACAGGGGAACGTCCGCCAACTAAATGTCGGAGATGGAGTTTTGCCATCTCATCATCGGTAAGATCGAGCGTTTTAAAACCTTCCGCTCCCAACTTGGCGATGATGGTTGCTGTATCCGCCCGATTTTGGACTTGTACGCCGACGAAAATGTGTGCTGCGGTGGTATTTGCCATCCGGTAGTTAAATTCCGTGAGATTGTGCGTGCCCAAGCAGGTACAAAAGCGACGAAAACTCCCCCGCTCCTCGGGAATAGTCACAGCTAAAATCGCTTCTCGATGTTCTCCCAGTTCCGCCCGTTCCGCGACAAAGCGCAATCTGTCGAAGTTCATATTCGCCCCACAAGCCACCGCGACTAGGGTTTCACCCTCAATCCCTTCTCTAGCAATATAAGCCTTGGCTCCGGCGATCGCCAAAGCACCAGCAGGCTCTAAGATCGATCGAGTATCCTCGAAGACATCCTTAATTGCTGCACAGATATCATCCGTATCGACTAAGATTACCTCGTCCACATACTTTTGACACAACCGGAAAGTTTCTACGCCTACTTCCTTCACCGCCACGCCATCAGCAAATAAACCCACTCGATCGAGTTTAACTCGTTTTCCTGCCGCCAGACTTCGACTCATTGCATCCGCATCGACTGGCTCCACCCCAATAATTTTTGTCTCAGGATACAGCCGCTTGACATAAGCCGCAATCCCCGCAATCAATCCACCCCCACCAATCGCCACAAAAATCGCATGAATCGGTTGTTGATACTGACGTAGGATCTCCATCCCAATTGTCCCCTGTCCGGCGATCGTGTCGGGATCGTCAAAAGGATGAATAAAAGTTAAACCGCGTGCTTCCCCAAGCTGACAGGCATAAGCATAAGCATCATCATAAGTCTCTCCCTGCAAGATTACTTCCGCACCCCTTGCCGCCACCGCGTCAACTTTCATCTGTGGGGTAGTTACAGGCATCACGATCGTCGCTGTAGTCCCCAGCCGCTTGGCACCCAAGGCGACACCCTGAGCGTGATTCCCTGCGGAGGCGGCAATTACCCCTCGAACCAACAGTTCTGGCTTGAGTTTTGCCATCTTATTATAGGCACCCCGCAGCTTGAAGGAGAATACAGGCTGCATGTCCTCGCGTTTGAGCAAAATCTGATTTTTTAGCCGTTGAGAGAGGATTGAGGCGCGATCGAGTGGTGATTCGATCGCGACATCGTATACCGCAGCAGTAAGGATTTTTTGGAGGTAGTCGGGATCGCTGGACATGGACGGAGCAGGTATGGGTAGTGTAGATCTAGTCTACGATCGTTCTGATCGATCGGGCGGGGATCGAGTACGAGTTTTTAGATCCAGCAAGAAATTAGAAGTACAATCTGTTGTAGAGGTTAAATTTATAGCTTTAACACAACATTACAGAATATTACTCAGTAAATATTTGTAAACTATTAACTGAACTCTATCCAGCTCGAATATGGGGTAGATCGATCTCGTTGCGATCGTGTCGCCTAGGGTAGACGCGCTACAGAACGATCGACTTTGCCTAGATATTCAATCTGGATAGGATATAAAACTCAAATTGGATCGCAATCGATGGAAAAACTTATACGTGTTGAGCGAACTCTACTAGTTGGTCATATTATCTCAATGGCATTTGGGCTAGCTGGAATACTCGTAGTATTACCAAATCCTGACATAATTAACGCCTTACCCGAGATTGGGAAAGCGGCTCTGCCAATGTCGATTGCAGGTGGTGGCGTAGTCTATATGCTACTAGCAACAGCAGCGGTAGCAGTATATGCTTATAGAACTCTAGGTCTGTGGCATTGTCTGGGATTTATGATTCCGGCGATCGGATTATCTTTGGTGAGTGAGTTGTTGGGCACGAGTACTGGATTTCCGTTTGGACATTATCACTATCTCTCTGGATTGGGCTACAAGATCGCGGGATTGGTACCCTTTACAATTCCGCTGTCCTGGTTTTATATCGGGTTTAGTGCATATGTTATTGCCCGAGCTGGATTGGAAACTTGCAATATTCCTCAGTTCTTCAAGTATGTAGGCGCGATCGGGTTTGGATCGTTATTATTGACTTCATGGGATTTCGTCCTCGATCCAGCCATGAGCCAGACAACAATGTCATTTTGGGTATGGGAAGAACCAGGGCCATTTTTTGGAATGCCCTACGAAAATTTTATCGGTTGGTTTGGGACGGGAGTGGTATTCATGACAGTAGCCACCTTTATCTGGAGATTGAAGCCACTGACACTACCCCAAAATGATCTCAGCTTACCTTTGGCAGTCTATCTGAGTAATTTTGCTTTTGCCACTATTATGAGTTTAGCCGCAGGTATTTATATTCCAATTTTGTTGGGATTAATCTTGGGGATTTTGCCGCTAGTAGTTCTTTATCAAATGGCAATTACTAAATCGAAGGTAAGTGCGATCGACGAACGATTGAAAGCCGAAGTTATTTAGTTCAGACAATATTTAGTGGATTGGTTAAAAAATTTGGATCGGGAAATATTAGGAGCCGCTGCACTGGGATTACTATTATGCCAAGGCGCGGCAAGTTTGATACTGCTGTCTCGGTTGGTGAAAGGGGCGGTACGTCGTCCGCCATTGACACCTAAAACATCGATACCCGATCGATCTGGGAGTGTCAGTGTGGTAGTACCAACGCTAAATGAGGTCGATCGAATTGCGCCTTGTTTGGCTGGATTGAGTCAGCAAGGCGATGAGGTGCGGGAAATTCTCATCGTCGATAGTAATTCCCAAGATGGCACACGCGATCGAGTCAAAACGGCGGCGATTGAGGACTCCCGCTTTCATCTGCTCACTGACGATCCTTTACCATCAGGTTGGGTAGGTCGCCCCTGGGCGTTAAACTATGGCTTCCTCGCCAGTTCTCCCGCTAGTGAGTGGGTGCTGGGGATCGATGCCGATACACAGCCCCAACCTGGACTGGTTGCTAGTCTGATTGATACAGCGATCTCCGAAGGTTACGATTTAGTCTCATTATCGCCGCAATTTATCCTCAACGATCCAGGCGAGTGGTGGTTGCAACCTGCACTCTTAATGACGCTGCTCTATCGTTTTGATTCATCAGGTGTGATTCAGTCACCCGATCGAGTCATGGCAAATGGACAGTGCTTTCTGTGTCGGCGAGCAGTATTGGAGCAATTAGATGGTTATACTAGTGCGGCGAGTTCTTTTTGTGATGATGTTACCCTTGCGCGTAATGCGGCAAAACAAGGTTTTAAAGTTGGATTTTTAGATGGTGCGAAAGTAATTCGGGTGCGGATGTATGCGGGTATTACCGAAACCTGGCGGGAATGGGGTCGATCTCTAGATCTCAAGGATGCTAGTACACGGACTCAATTATGGAGCGATTTGGCTCTATTATTCCTAGTCCAAGGGCTACCGATACCACTAACTATCATCATCTGGAGTTATTGGGGGTGGGCAGATTCATTCCTGACTTTACAGTTAGTATTCGCTTTAAATCTATTTTTAGTAATTATCCGATTTGCACTATTACTCGCAATTTATCCCTCTTATTATCGCGAGAAATTTTCGCTAGCTGCGTTGTCATTTTGGCTATCACCGTTAGCCGATCCCTTTGCAGTTTTACGGATATTTATTTCAGCTTTCCACATACCAAAACAATGGCGGGGAAGAGTTTATTAAATAGTTGACAGTTGACCGTTGACAGTTGGTATCATCTAGCAGATACTCATTGTTTACCTTTTAGCCGATCGCCAGCATCATCAATGTGCTCGATCCTAACGTGAGTTCGGATCGGGCGCAGTGATTATGACGTGATGATTTTTGCCTGACGAACTTCTCGCCAAAGCCGCTCGTATTGTGTATTACTTTCGGACGGTAAAGGATAAATGAATTCGCTTCGATCTAAAATATAGTTAGCTGGCAAAATTAATGAATTTCGTTTGATATCTGGGAGAATTTCACTAGGCTTAATATTAGTGAGTAATGGAGCTGTCCCAGATGTAAATAACGAGATCTGGTTACTAGCTTTGAGTTGTAAGCAGTAATCGAGCCACTGCTGAGTTAATTTGGAGCGATCGATCGATTCCTGCTGAGTTGGAATTGTTGGTTGCACCCAGATATCTGCGGAAATTGCCGTACCAGAAGTAGGCACAATCGCCCCAATATTCCGATTTTTTTGAACTAAATCGATCGCGTCTAACGACCAACCTACAGCAACCCAAGTATCGCCCATAATTAGTGGTTGAAGATAACGATCGGCACTATAAAATTTTACCTGCTGATGGAGTTTTTCTAGTTCCGATTTGAGGTTGGTAACTTGACTGAGATCGGGATGATTATAAGAATAGCCTAATTTTTTCAAAGTCAAACCAATTACTTCACGCGAGCGATCCAGTACCGAAATTCGCTGTTTTAATTGAGGATTCCAGAGATCTTGCCAATCCTTGGGGATCGGAATATTAGCCGCCGCCAACCTGTCGCGACGATAGATAATTACAGTTGTCCCCCAGCGGTATGGAACACCCCAAATTTTTCCGGTAGAACTACTATTACCTCGATCGTCTCGTTGAGGTAATTCACGCCAGCGAGACTCTAATTTACCCCAATTAGTCAGCTTCTGTTCGATCGGTTGGATTAATTTTTCCTGAATTGCCATTGGGAGCCACGCATCGCCCAGACTCACCAAATTGGGAATATATGCTGGAGATTTAGCTGAAGGTACGAGCGGGATCTTCAACCCCTTAGCTTCTGCTGTACCAGTTTTGTGCCACTTCTGAAGAGCCGTAATAATTTCTTTAAATTGACCCTCTGAAGCCAACTCCACTTTAGAGTTAGTGGATTGAATCGATTTGGTAAACTCGCCCAATAGTTGAGGTGGTAGCGAGTTTTTTAGTGCTAACAACCGTAAAGTGGACTGGTTTGGGCTTTGACAACTAGTTAGGCTACTCCCCACCAAACTACCAAGGGTGACTAAAAAGGCTCGACGCTGCATAAGTAGGGATTAGACTTTAGGCTTTAGGGATCGAAAGGTAAAGCGTCCGGCTCTAGGCTGTAGGCAACCAGGATAAATAAGTATTTGGATATTAGAAACCATCGAGTTCTTATTTTGCGCTCCATTCCCTCAAGCCTAACACCTAAAGCCTAAAGCCTCTAAATTAAGGCTCTTTGAGCGATATCTTGACGATAGTACATCCCCTCAAAGGTAATCGCTCTCACCCCTTGATAGGCACGATCGATCGCCGTGGCAAAATCTGGGGCGATACTCGTCACACCCAGTACCCGTCCGCTATCTGTGACAATACGATTTTGCTTGAGTTGAGTACCTGCATGAAAGACGATCGTCCCGTCAGTATTTGCCGTATCGATCCCACCAATAACTTTACCGCGCTCATAATTTCCAGGATAACCTTGAGCCGCAATTGTCACACAAGTTGATACTGCTGACTTCCATTCGATCGGTGGCAAGGCAGCCAATCGCTGTTCGACACAGGCTAACAATAAGTCTACCAGCGGGGTAGCCAATAACGGCAAGATCGCCTGAGTTTCGGGATCGCCAAATCGACAGTTAAATTCTAATACTTTGGGTTCGCCATCTGGCGTAATCATCAAACCTGCATAGAGCACCCCCCGATAGTCGATACCTTTCTGCTTGAGGGCAGCCAGAGTTGGTTCTAGGATTTCATGTTGAATTCTAGTCATCAACGCTGGGGTTGCTAGTGGAGCCGGAGCATATGCACCCATCCCGCCTGTATTTGCGCCTGTATCACCATCACCAATTCTTTTATGATCTTGGACGGGTAATAGGGGACGAATAGTTTTACCATCTGTCAGGGCGATCACTGATAATTCTTGCCCAGTCAGGTATTCCTCGATCAGTAACTTATCATAATTCTGAGCGAATAATAACTCTACTGCGGTCAAAGCTTCTGCCAAAGTTTCGGCAACTACAACACCTTTCCCCGAAGCCAACCCATCAGCTTTCACTACAATCGGTGCCCCTTGCTGCTCAATATATGCCCGTGCAGTGGTCAAATCTGTAAAAGTTGCCGATTTTGGCGTTGGGACTCGGGCTTCCTCCATCATCGATTTTGCCCAGGTTTTGCTAGACTCAATTTGGGCACCTGTACGAGTCGGACCAAATACCGGAATATTGCGATTTTGTAAGTAGTCAGTAATCCCTAGTGATAATGGTAATTCTGGCCCGATAATTACCAATGACACCCCGTTCACTTCTGCAAACCGTGCAATCCCCCCAAAATCATCTACCCTAAATGAGAGATTTTGACAGCGATCCATCAATGCTGTTCCGCCATTACCAGGTACACAGAGAACTTGGGTAACTTGAGGAGATTGCAATAATGCCCAAACGATCGCATGTTCTCGACCACCATTACCAACTACTAAAATTTTCACCGACGCTAAACTCCCCCGCGACTTTGTTGCTAATCCTTCTGTACACTCTATCATCAGTAGGGGTCGGGGATTAGGCTTTAGGCTTTAGGCTTTAGGGGAAAGGATGTAGGCTTTAGGGGAAAGGCTAAAAGAAATATCATCCTTAGCCCAGTCCCCCCACTAGTCAACTCTCTGCGTTCTCTCCTTCCTCTGCGTCCTCTGCGCCACCCCACACAAACATGGATAAAATCAACTTCTCCACACCCAGCGGCTTTCCCGAATTTCTACCTGGTGAAAAGCGATTAGAACAACACCTGATGGATACGATTCGGCAGGTATACGAGAGCTACGGTTTTACCCCAATCGAAACTCCTGCTGTAGAGCGGCTAGAAGTCCTCCAGGCGAAGGGAAATCAAGGCGATAATATTATCTACGGTTTGCAGCCGATTCTCCCCCCCAATCGCCAAGCAGAGCGGGATGAAGCAGGGAAGAGTGATACTGGCTCGGAAGCGCGGGCATTAAAATTCGATCAGACGGTACCATTAGCCGCTTATATCGCCCGTCACCTCAACGATTTACAGTTTCCTTTTGCTAGGTATCAGATGGATCTGGTATTTCGGGGCGAACGAGCCAAGGATGGACGCTACCGTCAATTTAGACAGTGTGACATAGATGTGGTGGGGCGCAAGGAACTGAGCTTACTCTACGATGCTCAGATGCCAGCCATTATCGCGGAGATTTTCAGTCAGATTAACATCGGCGAGTTTCTGATTCGGATCAATAATCGGAAGGTATTAACTGGTTTCTTTAGCTCATTGGGTGTATCACCCGATCGTATCAAAGTCTGTATTAATATTATCGATACCCTAGAAAAAGTCGGAGTCGCGAAGGTATTAGCAGGTTTAGCTACTCAGGGTTTATCACCAGCACAATCCCAACAAGTGATTGATTTTATCAATATTAAAGGGGATGTCGATCGAGTCTTAACTGCTCTCAATGAATTTGCGACTAAATTACCTAATACCGAACAATTCAAAATAGGAATTGAGGAATTAACCACCGTAATTAACGGTGTCCGAAATCTTGGTGTACCAGCAGATCGATATTGTGTTGACCTCTCGATCGCGCGGGGATTAGACTACTATACAGGCACAGTTTATGAAACTACTCTGATCGGACATGAAGCCCTCGGCAGTATTTGTTCGGGCGGTAGATATGAAGAATTAGTCGGCACATTCATCGGTGAGAGTATGCCAGGCGTGGGTATCTCGATTGGTCTCACTCGCCTAATTTATCGCTTACTCAAGGCTAATATCTTACAACCTCTAGCCCCAACTCCCACTCAAGTAATGGTACTAAATCTCCAAGCAGATTTGATGCCGATCTATCTCCAAGTATCCCAACAACTCCGTCAAGCTGGTATTAAAACTGTCACCGCTTTTGATAAACGCCCACTTAAAAAACAATTTGCATTAGCAGATAAACAAGGGGTAACTTTTTGCGTGGTAATTGGTGAAGAAGAAGCTGTAAATAAGCAGTGTATCTTGAAAAATATGACTAATGGCGAGCAAGTTGTGGTCTCGATCGATAATTTAGCTACTGAGGTAAAACAGCAATTAGCGTGATTGAGATCGATCGATGAGTCTTAATTTTGATATTCTCAATGGGGATTAATCAATCTCTATATAATCTACGATGGAGACTCCAAATACCAACGCCTTTTCTATCACTCGTTTTGCCAGAGTGTCGTCCTCAATCAGAAGAATATTATTTGTTATTCGATTAATTGATAAATATGATATTTGGATAAGCTTAACATTAAAAAGCCCACACTGACTACTGTAGTCAGTGTGGGCTTTTGATTAGGTAAATCGATTGAATTATGCGATCGCTGCCATTGTGACATCATTGCTAGCCAGTAAATCCTGAAGTTCTTCCGAATCAACAGTTTCCTTATCAACTAACATCGCTGCAATCTTGTCTAATACGAGTCGGTTGACGATTAAGACATCCTTCGCACGACGGTAAGCTTCTGCTACTAATTGGCTGACTTCATCATCAATAATTGCCGCAGTCTCTTCGGAGAAGTCGCGTTCGGAGGCGATATCGCGACCGAGGAACATGTTACCTTGTTGACGACCGAGGGCGACGGGGCCAAGTTTCTCACTCATCCCGAACCGCATCACCATTTGACGGGCGACACGAGCGACTTGCTGGAGGTCATTGGAAGCACCTGTGGTGACTTCTTCTTCACCGAAGATGATTTCTTCAGCAATCCGACCGCCGAGGGCGACAGCCATTTGGTTTTGGAGGTAGGAACGGCTGTAGAGTCCAGATTCCATCCGATCTTCGCTAGGTGTGAACCAGGTGAGACCACCAGCATTACCGCGAGGGATGATGCTGATCTTTTGTACGGGGTCGTAGTCGGGCATCAAGGCACCAACGAGGGCGTGACCTGCTTCATGATAAGCAACGAGGGTTTTACGCTTCTCGCTCATTACACGGTCTTTTTTCTCTGGCCCTGCTAGGATCCGATCGATCGCATCGTTAACTTCATCCATCGAGATTTCGGTCAAGCTGCGACGGGCGGCAAGAATTGCGGACTCGTTGAGAAGGTTGGCTAGATCTGCACCTGTAAAGCCAGGAGTCCGACGGGAAATGCGTTCGAGATCTACATCTTTTGCTAATGTTTTGCCACGAGCGTGAACGTTGAGGATTTCCAGACGACCAGCATAGTCAGGACGATCGACAACTACTTGACGATCGAAACGACCTGGGCGTAAGAGTGCGGAGTCAAGTACATCGGGACGGTTGGTGGCGGCGATAATAATAATCCCCGTATTACCTTCAAATCCGTCCATCTCGGTCAGTAATTGGTTGAGGGTCTGTTCCCGCTCATCATTACCACCACCGAGTCCTGCGCCCCGTTGGCGACCCACTGCGTCGATTTCATCGATGAAGACAATACAAGGAGCTTGCGCTTTGGCTTGCTCGAATAAGTCACGCACGCGGGATGCACCCACACCGACGAACATTTCGACGAATTCCGAACCGGAAATACTAAAGAATGGTACGCCAGCCTCGCCCGCAACTGCACGAGCGAGTAGGGTTTTACCAGTACCTGGAGGGCCGACTAAGAGGACACCTTTAGGAATCTTGGCACCCAAAGCCGTAAAGCGATCGGCATTTTTGAGGAAGTCTACTACTTCGTTGAGTTCTAATTTAGCTTGCTCGATTCCAGCAACATCACCAAAGGTAACTTGGGTTTGGGGTTCCATTTGCACGCGGGCTTTGGATTTACCAAAGTTCATCGCTTGGTTACCTGGGCCGCTTTGGGCACGACGAAGCAAGAAGAATAAACCCACCAGTAATAATACTGGGAAGAATAAGCTGCTCAAGACACGGAACCAGACGCTCTCATCATTTTGAGGGAGTACGTAGATGTTTCCTTTTACGTTGTCAGTCAAAATATTGACTAGTTGGTTGTCATTGGGAGGTAAGTTGACGGTCATTTTCGTACCATCTTTAGCCTGTACCAATGCACGGCTGCGATCGGCACTCAGTCCGACATTCTCAATTTCACCCTGCTTTACTTCTTTGATGAATTGACTATATTTAAGAGTTTTTTGGGCTGGGGCTGGCTTTTCTAAAAATGTAGTTGCCAGAGCGATCGCCACAACTGCCAATAGGACATAAAGTCCGGCATTTCTCCACCGCTTATTATTCACTCGAAGGTTCTCCTTTATAAGTATTTGGTGACTGGTAACAGTTTACAGGGCTTGGTATCAACCAAATATTTACCACTCTTTTCCTCCAGTCTGCGCCATCAAAAATTTACTGTATGCTATCGCTCTATTAACTTATGTTAACCTTTCTCTCATCTTATTGATAGGGGATTTTGAACAAAGTTGGAAGAGGAAATCTTGTTTTTACCCGATTGCCCGATCTATGGTGACTAAATCTATCCCAGAGGAACTAGCAACCAACCACTTCATCATCGGGTGCTGGGCTGTATATTCTAGTCTACCCACTGGCACGATCGCAGTACGAATCGGGATGAGGTGGATTACCGAATTACTATAGCCGATCGCTTCCAAATCCTTCACCCATTCTTGCGTCCATTCGATTTCCACAACTTTTCGTTGCTGCTGGAGCAGTGCCAAAATTTGTGAGCGCATTACCCCAGGCAAAATTCCGGCACTTAGCGGCGGCGTATACCAACACCCATCGCGATAACCCCAGAGATTTCCGGTGGTAGTTTCGAGCCAATCACCACGATCGTTGGTGAGGATGGCTTCTTGAATATTGCTGTTTCGGGCTTGTTGGAGAGCCAGCCAGGGCACAAGATAGTTACCCGTTTTGTGCTGGGGGAGCGTTCGAGTCAATTGTCGATGCTCTAAGGGAGAGGCTTCGCCAGCGGCAATAATTACAGTTACACCTTCTTGTTGCCAAGTTGCTAAATTAGGAGGTAAATCTCGCCCCGTAATTAATTCTCGTCCGTCAGGAAAGATGGTAATTCGCAAGACGGGAAACGATCTGAGGCATTCTACACCCGATCGAACTTGCTGCCAGTCAGGCTGACACCAGTCAAAGTCATCGATCGAGGATCGCAAGCGTTCGCAGTGCAGATCGTAAATACCTGTAGACAACTTATCAGTTCTAAAGGTCGTAAAAACTGTCGCCCCATACAATAAGCCAGGATCGTTGAGATCTAACTCGATGGTTTGAGACTCGATCGATCGTCCACAGTACCAATACATACCACCTGCTTGTTAAAATAGATAAGAGTTTGAGGAGATCAGTGATGACAATTACTACCGCCAAATGGACGATCGCCGAGTATCATCAATTAGTTGAGACCGGAATACTGGACGATCGACAAGTAGAGCTATTAGAAGGAATCATTGTAGATATGCCACCAGAGGGAATGCCTCATGCAGTTTACTGTACTGAATCAGTGGAGTATCTCAGAGCCATGTTGAGAAATCGAGCCGCAGTTCGCGAAGCTCATCCGATTACGTTGCCAAATGACTCCGAACCAGAGCCGGATATTGCGATCGTTCGGACCCCCAATCGTCAGTATCTCACTCATCATCCCTATCCAGCCGATATCTTTTGGCTGATTGAATACGCCAATACAACACTACGCAAAGATCTCAATGAAAAAAAGCGAGTGTATGCACAAGCTAGGATTGAGGAATATTGGGTAGTAAATCTACAGCTTCCCGAACTGATTGTATTTCGCGATTTGACAATCGATACTTATCAATCTGAGACTAGAGTGGCAACTGGAACTATTTCCCCCTTATCCTTCCCTGACATCCAGATCGATGTCACCAAGCTATTCACTGTTTAAAGCCTCAAGCTTCATCCCTCAATGACTTCAATTTTACCTCCTTGGATCGTCCTCGATTCCCACTTGATTCAATGGCTTCAAGAAGATATCGGTCGCTCAGATCGCAGCACCCAAGGCTTACCCAATATCGATCGAGTT
>Ga0209390_10007626_pt1 | contig 13776 bp, 7 predicted proteins | sample BON01_FD_187212 | JGI IMG/M metagenome (GOLD analysis project Ga0209390, IMG submission 187212) | Freshwater microbial communities from Lake Bonney liftoff mats and glacier meltwater in Antarctica - BON-01 (SPAdes) (version 2) | ecosystem: Environmental > Aquatic > Freshwater > Ice > Glacier... | reverse complement strand
AACTCATCGAGTCATCTATAGGACAGTCACGTTTCACCAGCCCCCACCCAGTCATCAGACTTTGAGTGCGAGAACACAGCACGAATAGATCACAAAGAAGCACAAAGAAGCTGGAAATGAGGGTCGGCTCGTGGTTAATCGACAGGTCTTTTTTTGTTGGGGCAAAAATCCCCAGCAAAAAAAGAGCCCAATGCATCGAGTCGACGAATTTTTGCCGCGCAATAATTCATTCCGCACGACTGTCCCCCTCATATAATTTTTGATCGGAAATAGGAAATATAGGGTTCCTTTGCGGAATACAAGGCTCTTTCGCAGAAATATAGGGCTCTTTAAGAGGCAGCAGTGCGCCCCTCCCAAAAGTTGGGCTGCCTCTGTAGAATTTGCGCCGCACGGCAAGACTGTGTTTCGGGAAAAATTGGATTCAAAAACATTAAATCTAAATTTTCACCTTGGGCATGCTCCAGCTCGGCGAGTAAGAGGCGGGATTCAACAGTCGCGCTCTCGAGCAGGCGCTTGGTATCAAGATTCTTGGCTGCAAGATCTCGTGCTGCATCAAATGTCTGTGCGCACGAGACGTTGACACGGAGACAGGCACATTGAAAAGCATGTGAGTATTCTGGAATCTGCTGGTGTAGCCAAACTGCGTGAGACATTTCTGTGGGATTTACCGCATTGCAATGTATATACACTTCCGTATGAATGTACATGTACGTACATACACTTGCATAAAAATGAACACATACGTATACATGTAAGGTATAGAGTGCGTGAGAGAGAAAGGAGCAGTGCGGACAGAGCAGAAGAGCAAGTGTAGAGTGAGAGACCTGCTCCTCAATCAAATCCAACGTGGCGGCATGCTCTTTAAGGGCCAGTGACTCAAGATCACAACGCCTGCGACTCATACTGGCAACGGCTTCAACTTGTTTGCTACGCTCCCAAAAAACACCTGGCATCACCACACCCAACGCTACCATTTGTGCCTGCAGGTCCTCGCACGCGGCAATTTCACCTTGCAACACGGCCGTGGTGGCTTTCACGAGCTTTTCTTTGCTGAGCATGATACGCCCTTTAGTGTCGGCAATACACTTTTCAGTCTCATCGTCGCACATTTTGAGTATGCCTCGCACCACTTCCTCACAGATGCCGCAGTCCATGGGGATGTCGCAGAGCGGAGTGTAGCCATCGACGGGGGCGCTGTGTCGTGCGACTTGCAGCGCGCTCTTTGCGAGGCGCATCGCACGCCTGGGTATGTATTTGGTGTCACGATCTTGGAAGGCTTTTACAGCGGTTAGCCACTCGTCTGCTCTCTCTCGAGCGTCAGCACAGAGAACGAGATGCCTGCACTCCCGTGAGAGATTCAACGCCGCCACCCATAGCTCATCAGAGGAAGGAGGACGAACAAGGTAAGTGGCCTGTACAGTAGCGCGTCGCTCAGTCGCAGCCAGTGTGTCTATCAGCGTCTCCAACCGATTCTTTGTAAGCATTGCTCCGGCGTCCTCGTTGATTATTTGCGAGAGAACGGTAGCCGCCGACGCCACTGAGTCACTTACGAATTCACTGATTTCCTCAGAGATTTCAGCATCTCGCGTAACTTCAACTTTGCTGACAACGTTTTGCCATACTGACAAGATTTCATCGTCATCCAACTCCTCTGCAAAGCTCTGTAGATCATCGGCCACACCTTTCATGAGCCGTCGCCCAGCCGCTTCAGACGATTTCCGCGCACGCGACAGCACAGTGCGTGTATCGTCAAAGTTTACTCCCGTATATCCCTGACGAGCTCCCTGGAGCTGCTCTGCAGTGCGGTGCGCAGCAGTCTCCATCCGAACTAGCTCCTTGGCCTCTGTGAGAAGTACTGCTATTTCGTAGGCAGTAGAATTGTCAGTGTTTTCCCCCGAAAGCTCTGCAAGTGTGCATCTGAAGACCGCCAATGCCGTTTCGCAGAGATCAACGCACCTGTCAAACTGGTCCTGCTCAAGTGCTTCTTGTGCTTCGTACAGTGCTGATTGCAGATCGCCCTCTGCTGCTTCCAGACTTGCATATTCGCTCGACTTGATAGCGGCAGACACAAGCTCCTCTGCAACCATAGTCTCATAGAGAGCGTAATTGATGCGATGCGAAATCTCCAAAAGTGTGTGCAAGATGCTGGGGCGCTGCTCGTGAACTTGTTCGAACTCCTTCCGAGCCTGGAGGAACATGTGTTCTGCATAGTCGGGCTTCGAGTCAAGAGAGTTGGAGGCTTGTTCAAGTTTCCTCTCAGCATCCATTTGCTTGCTCCGAAGATGCGACACTCTGAATTCAAAGTTGAGCACTTCGAAGGCGCCCGCAATCGTCTTGCGAGACAGGCCACCTCCATCAGTGACTGCTGTCCACTCAGCAAGCGTCTCAAGACTTGATGCGTACTCCGAGGCATCATATTGCTGTCTGGCCTGACGTTCCAGTAATATCAGTTCCGTTTCGACTAGCCGTTCTTTCTCGCCTGTTATCTCAATCTCAATATCAGTCGCGCAATCAGCAAGTGCCTCCTTCATTCTGCGCTGTAGGAACGAGGTCTCATTTTCGGCGATCATTTGCGAAACCGTTTGCATCTGCACCTGCAAATCATCCAGGACCTTGGTCGCGACCTCGATATAGACTGTCCCAATCCCGTCCAACTCTTTCATCAACCCCACATCCGAGATTGACCGTGACTTTCGAAAGGCCAGAGCTTCAGCAGTCACGTTACCGTCGCCTGTTGCACTCGGCGGGCTCCCACCTTGCAGCAGTAACGTGAACTCCTCTCGGGAAGCGATGCACAGAGTTTCGCATTCCACCACGCACTTTCGTGCTAAACGCATTGACAGCCCATCGTTATTTTCTACCTTGCTCGATCCATTCGCCATGAGATCCCAGGCATGTGAAATCCCAGCAACTCCACGAACCACACGTGCAATTTGCGCAAGAGCAGAATAATCTTGACGTGACACCAGATCTCCTGCTCTCATGAATGCCGTTCGGGTACGTCTGACTTGCTCAGTGCAATTGCTAATGTCAGCAGAGCTGCATTCATGACGTTCAAAAGAGCAGAGCATCGACGAGACAGTGGAGGTTAAACTAATCATATTTTGACAGAACTTGTCCAGCGCTATCTTGCCTCGGCGCACAGTATCTGCGGTCTGCACCTTAAGAATGAGATCTTCACCGCACGCCATCACTTCTAGGAGGATACATTTGTCCTCAATCAGCCGCCATCTCGCTTGCAATGCCCTCTCCTTCGTAGTAATTTCTTTCTTGTCAACTATAAGACGGTTGAGCCATATTCGAGCCACTTGCAAAGTTTCAGCTGCTTTGACTAAATCATTGAGTTCGAGATTGCTTTCTGTCCATTCTACATTGAGAACAAACAATGCAGTTGCTGCGGCTGTCCACGTGTCTTTGCACAGCTGCTCACACAATGCGCACACCTTGCACATGCGCGATGGACCTGCCGTGCGCGTTCTGATGCACATAACACACTGTCCAAAGCATGCTTCTGCCTTTGTCATGCATGCATATACCTCAGATTCGACGCCCAAGAGCGATGCAGCGTCTGATCTTTTCAGCAGCGCTCTCATCTTGGCAGCAGTAAGTTGGCGTGTTCCAAGCACCTTGTCTTGCGCTTTGCTTATTGCATTCTGAAGCTCTGTATTCTCCGCACGTAATTTGGATTCGACATCTTCTGACAGTTGCAAGTGCGTCTCGTCATCCCCACAGGGTGTTGGCGAATGCACCGTCAGCTCCTGCAGACTTGGCGAGGATGGACGAGGGAAACAGTCATTGATGACTTGCAAGTCCATTTCCATCATCTTTGTTCGCAAATCATCAGGATCTTCTGTGGATCCAGATGTAGGAGGCCTCTCTTCTCCGGGCAGTGTCTCAGTCGGGCCCTCTAATTCATTGATGACCGCTGAATATTCAAGGGTACCCACCATAGCTTCAACTGCATCAGCATCCTTTAAAATGTGGATACCTTCTGATTTACACGCCTTGACAAGATCAAGGGCCGTTATGTCATGCGCAAAAAGCATCTCCATGATGCGCGTGACAGTTTCATCTTCCCCCTTTACACGTTGATATCCTGCGCGGGGCAGTTCTCTAAGACTCTTTTCATTCTGTGGGTCGACCGCATCTTTTTGCTTTGTGGACACAATGTGTGTGCCTTCTACTACAGCCGGTGCTGCCGTATCTGCTGGGGCTGTGGGTACTTTCTTTGAAACTACCGATTGAACCAGCTTGATACAGTCTGCACGTCCCAAGATTGCAGCTAATTTCTCAGGATTCCAAGCATGTGTTGATTCATCCAGCACAGCGATGCTCGATGAATCTTCGGGCACAGCAGGGATCTTGTCATGTGTGACTAGGGGCTGCGCTGTTTGAAGGACTCGGAGACAATCTATGTGTGCGCCGAGAAGAGCCAGGCATTGCGCAACTCTGTGGAGCTGAGCATACTTCAATTGTGCATGCAAATCAACATGTGCTGAATGCGCCACGGCAATTTGTTTCACTACATTGCAATGACCCTTGTAGACTGCGATGAGCAAAGGTGCGTACCCCGAGTCGGAGCCCGCAGAAGCATCACAACCACTATCGAGCATCACCTGAATCAGATCCCCCCGACCTAAGTAAGCTGCTATATACAGCAAACTGTGCCCTCCTACTTTCAGATTCAAATCCGCAGAGTTCTGGACCATCAGCTTTAAACTCTCCTTGTGACCTCCAATAATGCACAAGTATGCTGGAGACTGCCCAAAAAGATCCAAACAATCGATGGCCTTGTTTTGTAACAAGAGTTTGACGAGTGATTCTCTCCCACCCTGCGCAGCAATGTGAAGAGGTGTACGCCCCGCTGGGTCTCTGAAATTGACGTTTGCGCCCTGTGCAAGAAGCAGTTGAGTCACTTGCTTGTTGCCTTTGCCACATGCCAGCATCAATGAACTCATACCGTTGGCAGTTTTGCAGTCGACGTCTTTCATCGAGTCAAGAATGACTGGAACAACCTCATCATAGCTTTCCTGTATCACGCAATGCAGGCAGTTGAACCCGTCGCTGCCCAGAGACCACGTGTTGGTACCCACCGAGACCAACGTCTGGATGGCCTTGGTGCACTTCGAATTCATGGCTAGCTGGACTGGGGTGCAGCCCGTTGCATCTCTAGAATCTAGCAAAAATCGCAGCGTGTCAATGGTGAAACTGTCGACATTGTCTTCAGCGCCACTGTGTCTAGATGCAATCACTTCGTGTATCACGTCCTCCCGGTTTTGGAGAGCAGCGAGGTGCAATCCATTCCGCAAGTCAGAGTCTACAGCACGCACATCAGCTCCATTGTCCAGGAGGAAGCGCACCCCTTCGGAGGACACGTCTTTGTTTCGAATCATACTCAGCAAGAGGCTTCCTAGGCCATCACGCAACGGTGTGTTCACGTCGGCACCATTTGCAATTATTATTCTTGCAGCCTCGAAATCTTTGGCAACGATAGATTCATTAAGATTCGTCATGTGCTCCGCTGAGGAGTCGGTCTGGAATTTGTCGTGCTCTGGACTGTTGGACTTGCCACTCTGAGGCGACTTCTCTTCCATGGGCGTAATCCTTGCATGCCCTGTGACCACTAGGGAAGCTTCAGCTGTTGATGGTCGAGAAGACACCGGTGTATAAGCATCATCGCTCTGATCAACCGGTGTGTACGCGTCATCGCTGTTGTCGGGTTCCTTTGCCGATGCAGCAACCTGGTTTGCCAGTGTATCCTCCTCCTTTATTGATGCAGACTTCTGCTTGAGTAGCGGAGCAACTGATGAAGTCTCTTCGGTCCCACCTTTGGATTCCGGCTCATCCATTTCAAAATCTTGGTCGTCTTCATAAATCTCTTCCCCCTGCAATTGCACTTCAAGTAGCGCCTGTGCCTTGGCCACCAGGACGGACCAGTCTGGTTTGGCCGTTTTGACGGACCAATTAGTTGAGGCAGGAAGATCACCAAGGACACCGACAGGCACCTTCAGCGTGCCTTCCAAAATCATCATAGCATCAGACGTGCTCACGTTCGTGAAATTGTGAGTATCGAGAGTTTCATCGGCTTCATCAGCAACGTGCTGGAAAGGAGGTAACGGTACCATTAAGTTGTCTGGTGTGTACGACGACGCAACAGGCAGAACTGGCAGAAAATAGGTCGGGCACTCGGATGATGTCAAGATATCGAAGTTCGGCATTTTCGACATCTCAAGAAGACGCGCGTGAGCGAGCGCGTGTGTGATTTCGCAAAATCTCGAAATGCCTCTCGCACTGTTCTGTGCCCACTTCAACCACTCGACGTGCTGAGACGTGCATGGATCAAAGACAACAAAGAGAAGGTGCTCATTCATCGTCTGCATGAGTTTGCTTCGAGCGGTTTCTGCACAGTCAACAGCCATCAACAACTCTCCATCTTCAAATGCCTCCAATGTCTTGTGAGTCAGGACGTCAAACTCTTTGCAATATTTCCCGAGGGTCTGGACGCCACTCTTCTGTGCACTTCTGAGCAGTGCCGCTGCTTGGGCAAAATCTTCGTCCCTCGCCTTGGCGTCGATCAAGTACGATTGTGACGCGTATATAAAGCATTTGGAATCGACAAACTTCTGATACTTGAAGGCGGTTTCTGCTTGCCCCAACAGACCACCAGCGGCCTTGACTGCACTCTTCTCCTCCTCCTTCTGTGTTTGGACATATTTAGCAACGGTACTCTGGAGTTTTTCGGTTCTATCTTTCACAGAATCGTCATGCTCAACAAGCGCAACAAGGTCGACTAATTGAGCTTGAATGCGCTGCAGGTCGCGCAAGTTGAAGAGGCCTTGGTGGCTGGTGTAGATAGTAGCCTCAGCATTGGCAATACCAAGCAGGCCCTGTTTCAACTCGAAAGCTTTGTGTGCTTTGTGCACGCGCTCCTTTGCAATCGTGTCGTTGAACAATTCTTCTACTTCATCCGCTCTGGTCGGGTATTGTTTAAAGGGGTCGACATGCTTCAGAGCTCGAAGCGCTGCCAAGAGGCTGTCAGCAGATAATACCTCTCGACAGAGTTGAATCAACTCTTTCGCATGGTCGTACTGACAGTTGTCATTGGCAGCTTTCGTTTCAGCAATATTCTGATGTATCTTTTCTACTGCTGAAGAATACGTTTCTTTGGCAACATCCACCGCTGCTTTTTTAATCTGCTCTGCCACCGCTAGCAAATCCGGATCCTCACATCTGTGGCACATTTCCAGCGCCTCTTCGGCCGTCACAACCGCTAACTCCAGCTGCTTGGCAGACAGCGCTGTGTGTATATATAATGTGAAATTTGAGCGTGAATTCTCGCTTAAATCTTAAAAATTGAGCATGTTGATGTATTCGCATTCCTTCATGTTATTCCGTTAGAGTATTCTCTTGATGGTCTCGTTTTTATGTGGTCTCGTTTTTATGACATTCAGAATACTATCGCAATACAATATTGAAGACATTGCTGCGAGTATGCGTGATACACATCAACGAATCGTGACAAATGTATACATGAGGCCTGTCACCTTCTTGTGCGATTGCAGACTTGGCCTTGGCCTCGCCTTTGATTTGTTTGCTCAACGTTCGATCCTTCATTTCAGCCTGCCGTCATCCACTGTCATTTGCTGTGAAAGCGTGCGGATTTGGAGTCGCGGGTTGTTGTGTGCGACATAATCCTCTTTTCACAGAATATAGTACTCTTTTGTGGGGATGACTGGTTTGAAAGTACCCATTGTATATGCTGATTTATATATGCACACACCTGGTTAAGAAGCTTTCGTATGGCCTCGACACTCTCGATGTTTGTGAGTCTGAAGAGGTCGTGAGCTCGCTTAAAGTACTCGTTTGCTCGGTTGAAAGCTTTCTTTCTGACATTCTCTTTGCACATTTCTAAACATGTGAACGCTTCCATGACCTAATTGTGTGAGTATGCGAACGCGCGTGGTGTTGCGTGAATGAGCGTGTGCAAATCAGACAGGAAGGCCTGACCTCTTGTCGCGTGCTCTCTCTTTCTGACGCACGTGCGCACGCGCACGCGCGCTCTCTCACACACTCACACGCACACACACACACAAACAGACACGCATGCACCCATGCACACACTCTCTCACACACATACATATACGCGCGCGCGCGCCCGCTCCACCTTGCTTTCAAATTATGTTTCAAAAAGTCTCAAGTTGTTGCTGCTTCTATTTCTGTGTCTGAATCTCGTTCGCTTTCCCGCAGTCGCCATCGGTGTCGAGCGTGCGTGCACGTGCGTGTACTCATTCGTGTCATCCTCTTGCTCATTTGCTCTCTTTTGACTTGTTCCTCGCTGACCATCTCATTTTTCCTCTGGCTTGCTACTCTCACTTTCTTGCTAAGAATGCATGTACATGTATGTGTGTGTGTATGTATATGCATTTATGTACATATATGCACGCATGAACGTGTGTACGTATATATGTATATATGAATGTATGTTTGTATGTTTGTATCTATGTATGTATGTATGTATGTATGTATGTATGTATGTATGTAAGTTTGTTTGCATGTATGTATACATGCATGTATGTATGTAAGTATATACGTATGCCTGTATGTTTGCCTGTATTGTTTGTCTTTGTTTGTATGTATGTTTGAGTGTATGCATGTGTAGCAGGTGTATACATATGCATGCAAGCATGTATGTCTGTATGCATGCATATCTGTATGTTGTGTGCACGTGAGCACGCATCGCTGAAAATATTTTTTGTACGCAAACACAGAATTCACATTTGCTTTCACCTCCAATTCCTCGCATTCACACAAAAAGATCTCACCTCTTGCTCGTGCCTTGTCTGCCAAGCCTTTGCTTCAGCCTCAATCTCGTCTTCCAGATCCTCGCACGCTTGAGTTCCATTCACATCAGGAATTTGTGGAGCGGCGTGATCACTTGTCTCCAAGTCTCTTCTCCTGTGCATTCGGAAAAATCTGGAATGTTGAATTCGATAGTCCAAAACAACATCCGAACATGCAGCTCTACGAAAGGCCGATTTGGCGTGCAACAGTTTTTTGCGCGCATCGTCGTAGCAAAGCTCGACCTGCTCGGCGCTCGTGTTTTGCGCGGTGGTGGCGTCGAGGATTCGGGCTTGACTTGCCTGCACGTGCGCGAGTGCTTCGGTGGTCTGTTTTATCTTGCGCTCTACTGTGATTGTGTGCAGCATTTCAAACACGGCGACCAGCTCTTGGAATTCCGATTCGATTTTAGCATTCGTGAACAGCTCTCGCGCTTCAAGCAGCATGGAGAATGGCTTTTCGAATGGCGACGCGTGGGATGCAGAAGGAACAGCTTTCACAGCGCCCTTTTCGCTGGCGATCGACGCAGTTCGTGATGCAGTAGAATACACTCGCGACAGCCCAGGGTTGGCCTTCTGTGTCAAGTCTTCGATGCAAACACGAGCTTTCTCAAGATTGGTATTGCCGCGTGACACGCCTTGGCGCAGGCGCACAATGGCTTCCTTGCTCTCTGAAGTTTGCGATAAGACACTGACGATTTGCGACTTGAGGTCGGCGGAAAAGCACGCGGCACTCTTAAAACACTTCTGCGCAGCCACCGCATTTTTCTCGATGCTTGCGAAGTGCTGGTCGTCGAACAACGCACCGGTTGCTTCAAAATCAGCCAGAAGCGCAGAGCAGTTGTTGAGCGCTGTGTCGCCCTGAGCTTTTTGATCTGCTCGCCGGTAATTTTCGCGGATGCGCGCCTGCTCAATAGCCTCGAGCTGGCGAGAACAATTCGTAAGCTGGAAATTCAGTATCTTCTCATCCCACAATCGTTTGAATTCAGCCTCTGCTTGATGCACCTCGTATATGGCTTCGGTGAACTTCTTCTCTTGCACAGCTAGCCGTGATTTCATGAGGAAACATTCACCAGCTGCCACGATACCATTCAAGTAATCCTTCTTTGCATTATTCAAATTTGTCTGCGCAGCGTCGACCCTTTCAATTTCCTTTGAAAAAAGCGGCGAGCAACCTGAGTCTGTTACCGGCACGTGCAGATTCTTCGCAATTCGCATGATCAAAATCTGGTACTCGCCCCAGTTGAGCGAGCTCATATCGTCGTCTGCTTCCATATTCCCCCCTGCCAGATCGTTCATGCTCAATTTGTTGACAGCACGAAACTCTGTATATACAACAGCTTTGGCGATCTTGACCGTGTCACTTTTCCGAATGTCCGGGGTGGAACACTCGTCAATCAAGTGCTGCCGGGCATCAAGGGCGAGCAATCTCGATTTGGCGATTTTTTGCGGGGGATCGCCCGCAGAATTTTCTTCCTCCTTGGTGCGCTCAGCAAGAACGCCGAGTGACCGCAGCAAGTGCAGAAGCTCGCCAAAGTCCATCATCAGGGCGCGTGCGCCTGCGCCACTCAAATTATCCAAATCAAAGGCACAAAAGGAGTTATAAAGCTCTTCATGTTCCCACACCATCTGAAACATTTTTGTAGTCTGTTCCGTGAGCAGCTGATTCCAGCCAATAGGAATAGTCCAAATCAAATAGTGTGCACGTGCCTCTTCAAGAGTCTCGTATGCAGCATCGAAATTCTTGCTCTCAATTTCAAGCATCGCCTTTTCAAGCAGCGCTCGACCTTTGAGCTTCCTCGTGCTCTCGTGTTCCGATTTTTTCGAAAGCGCCTCCTCGAAGCCCACAAGGGCAGCTTCCCGCATTTGAATTCCTGCATACATTGCCCTGGCACTTTTCAGACCCTCGCGTGCATCCTTCAGCTCGTCCCGCTGTAAAGCTCTCCATGCAAGTTTCAATTTTTTGTCGCCCTCGATAGCGCGCACGGCCTGCTCCAAAAAGCTTTCAGATTCACGAACATAATATCGCAGGGTTCCTTTCATTTCCAAGCGCGCTGCCTCAGACATTTTGATGGCCTGGCTGATCTTTGCTTTTGCTTCGTCGACCTTCAAGCCACGTGAGAGAGTGTTGGCATTCTGCAGCTCCAACTCGACTTTGGTTTGAACCCTACCCTTGCGCGCCAACATACTTTTCTCCTCTCGAGCAATGTGATCCTCGATAAGACGAATCTCACACAAGAGGTCTGGCCGTAAATGCTGCAGAAAGACAGATGTTGCAAACTGTGTTGCAGCACGTGCGGTATTAAATTCTTCGCGGTCACATGCCAGTCGAGCCGCCTGCAAATTTTTGAAGGCTACCTTGACGCCTGGTTCTTTGTGAGCACGTTCCAAGAATTGTGCCGTTCCGGGCTTCTGCATGATGCCTTTCGAGTGTGCTCTGTGTGTGAGAGTCATGACCTCTTGGATAATTTCTTCCTGTGTTGCTCCCTCTGGCAATGCTACGGCGTATTCGAAAAGATTACCAAGTGGAATCTCGAGCGAATGCGCAATGCATAACATGATAAGCCTATACTCTTCGAATGTGCATTGGTCCATGTCCGCCTGCCCAATAAATCCCGAAGATGACACAAACTTTGTACGCTCCTTCTTGTTGACCTCGAGGAAAATTTCATGCACTGCAGAAATGGTAATTTGCGTGTACGGGTTGAAGATGGCATTGCGAGGACAAAGCAACTGAATTGAGCGCAGCAGACTCAACATTTCTGCGAAATCCAGCAGCTCTCTTCTCTCTGTCAAATTCTTGAGCAGAAGTGCGGGGTCCTCGCCGCCGCTTGAGTATTCCATGAAGAGATCAAAATTTTGCCATGATTTTCGCAAAGCCCCGAAGCGCGGATGGATGGAGTCGTCGAGCTGTTGTTCTACCGTAGAGTTTCCTCGAAGATTTTTACTGCAAGAGATCCCTCTTGGCGGTGAAGGCATGATACTTGCGCCCTCAGCGTCTGGCTCGGCGGGGGAAACGGGGCTCTCTGCCATCCAATACTGCGTCTTTTTCTGTCGACAAAAACGGCGCTCCTCCAAGTTAGCCTTCGTATTCTGCTGTTTACCTGCTTTCTCAGTGTCTAGCTTGGCAAGTGGGACGGCACTGTGCGACTTCCTGTTTGGCGGTGTAGCCAGCAGCACTGGCTCAAAAAAGAGGGTGGATCTTCCTGCGTCTTGGTACACCGGAGAGTTCATGTTTCCGTGGCCTGGAGGGCTTGTGCGTCCTTCAGGGCTAGTCCGATTTCCCAGCCTAGACGAAGGAGACTGGAGAATGGGGGACCGCTGGAAAATTGACGTCGCACTGCTGGTGAAAGAGGTCGATGCTGTGCTGCCAGACGTTTGAGGCAGGGGGCGCAAGACATGCGGCGAAGAGGGGGATCGTGTGCTCGATTCCCGAGAGACTGTCCGAGTGCGTGCCGATGATTGTGGAACTGTGGATATTCGCTGCCAATCAAGTAAACTTGGCACAGACGCCGGCGTGTTACCTTTGATGCCCGGCAGCTTCTTGCTCCGTGAGAAGGCCGATCTTGGTGCATTGGCCGGTCTAAAGTCCCCATCCTCCTCCGACGACTTGTGTATGCTCTTGAGCGGAGAACCTCCTCTGAAGAGATACATCTTTTGAACCCGGAGCCTTGTCAGTGCAGTTCAGATCAGAGTGTTCGGCCCTTTCTAGCTTTTTGCCAGATTACTCTTGGCGGACACTCGGCAGATTACTTGGTGAATGGTGATGACCAAAAAATGAGGAGCCACTCGGGGGAAAATATTGCACAAAAATCAAGAAATAGTTGTAAATTGAACGGTCGGAGTTGTGGGTGCATAGGGACAGTTGACTCAAAGCCCAAATTTACTTATTCCTTTCTTACTCCTCTTGCTGAGGTTACTCCTCAAGAAACACTTTTAAATTAAAAAAAAAATTCCTAGAACTAAATATAAACGCTCAAAGCTTATTTTGATTGCAACATCTATTGCGCTTGATTGCGGCCGCACGTGGCCGCAATTGTGACAGCCTTTTGTGCAGTCTCTAATAGGGAGTCCCAGTACCCTAAGCTACAGTGTACTTGCGGCAAAAGTTGCCGTCGCCAAATGAGTAGTCTCCACTCCCCTCCCTTCTTTTGGGAGCTATCAAGATTCGATCTGCGTGTCTTTTGCTTTCCTTGTTTCTTGCTCCTCTTGGTGAGGTTATTGATACTCGTTAATAAACACTTTCACACACTTGCTAAAGTTGAAGACGCCAAAGGTCCAGAAGTGTACGGTAAGAATGGCATGGAAAAAGATGGACGATCCTGGGCGTAATCGTGCCGACGTTAGGGTCACGTGGCGACAGAGAACTTTAGCGCGCCCACTGGATCGGACCATTGACATGAGGTTACCTCAATAGGGGAGTGTATAAGGGAGTCTCCCCTGCGTGCGCGCGTGCATGCAGAGGCAATGCGAGCACGGATGGCAACAAAGTGGCATTGCAATCGATTCAGGGGTTGGTATTTCGACGACAAATCCATTCAAGCCCAGATAGTGTGGAATTATCCGCATCCATCCGCACTTCCACTCTCACACACACACACATACACACACGCACATACACACTCTCTCCATCTGTTTTTCTCTCGCACACACAGACACACACCCGTATAACGATACTTGCATATATACATATATGTACCAGCACACACACACCGCACACGCACATGCCTTGATCTCGCGCGCACACGCACGCGCACACATACATCCACCCCTCTCCCCCCCCCACACTCACATGCACACACATCAATCAAGGTGTTGACAGGTCGACGACTTCAGCCCATGTCAATTTCAGCTCGGCCTGGCCATAACATCAATGTGCATACACAAACACACACACACACAAACACATATACTCTCTCACACACACTCGCTCTCACAC
>Ga0209390_10007623_pt1 | contig 13779 bp, 12 predicted proteins | sample BON01_FD_187212 | JGI IMG/M metagenome (GOLD analysis project Ga0209390, IMG submission 187212) | Freshwater microbial communities from Lake Bonney liftoff mats and glacier meltwater in Antarctica - BON-01 (SPAdes) (version 2) | ecosystem: Environmental > Aquatic > Freshwater > Ice > Glacier... | reverse complement strand
GGGAGTGAGTGCAAAAGTCAAAACCAAGAAAAAAACCGCTTTTTTTTCCGGAAAAGTAGTAAGGTAGGGATGCGGGGGTCCAGGTTAATAAATGTCAAGTCCTGTTTAGTAACTTGGTTACCATTTTAGGTACCCAAACGGGTTACCTTATCGAATTCGGAAAACAGGGGGAGTGAGTGCAAAAGTCAAAACCAAGAAAAAAACCGCTTTTTTTTCCGGAAAAGTAGTAAGGTAGGGATGCGGGGGTCCAGGTTAATAAATGTCAAGTCCTGTTTAGTAACTTGGTTACCATTTTAGGTACCCAAACGGGTTACCTTATCGAATTCGGAAACAGTCAATCTCCGGAGATCAAAGGGGAACCCATTGAAAGTCTATGGGATTTGCTAACAGTCAGTCTCCGGAGATCAAAGGGGAACAAATGAAGTTATGGCATAACCTAACCCTATAACGACGTGGCAGGACACAGCGCTGCCAAGTCTGTCGCTCCAAAGACGCCAAGTGGGCTACTCAAGAGCTGCACATAAAAAAAGTAGAAGCACTGCTCTACTCTGGGAGCTCGAATGAGAAAGTTGCGATTACATTAAGTCACCAAGTTCGAAGAGGTGTGAAACGGTGCAATCAATCACCCAGCGAACGACGGCCAGTGGGGGTCCCGATCGCGACTTCTCCAGTGCATCGATGTAGAGGTTGAGTTGAGCTTCACGATTGGTGCTCACACCATCGCCAGCGCGGAAGAGTGACATCGGGACCGCCACGCAATCGGCGAGCAGGGTAGCGATGAGCATGCGGACGGTTCGTCCATTGCCGTTGACGAAGGGGTGGATTGTCAGGAACTCTAGGAGCATAAAGGCGCCTAGGACAAGCAGCTTGTAGAACCGATCGAAGTCGGTGGTGAGATCGGTGTCCTCTGCGATGTCCGCACGTTTCGCCTTAACGAATGCCAGAAGGGCCGCGAGTCGGTTCTGAACTTGCTCGTAAGCGATGTAGCGACGCCCACAGCGAGACCCGAGGTTCGTGGTTCTCAGCACTCCAATCTGGTCAGGAGGCAGTAAATCCGCCATGAGTTTCTGGTGCACCATGAACACAAAGGGCATGTCGATGGCGACAGCACCCGCCACAACTCCATCTCCTACGAAGATGTGAAGGGCAGTCGACACGATACCACAGACCTTGCGCGCACTCTTGATGTCGAGGCCGCGGTCGACCAGGCTTACGACCACGTCACCGACAGCCGCGCCATTCACCATCGCTTCGATCGCGGCCTCGACAGCGTCGGAGGTACCAGCGTCATCCGGTACGTTCTGCTCCGCGATCCACACCTCGCGGCAGTAGAGAAACAGCGCAGTGTGGCAACCCCTCTCCACACTACAATTCTGAAGAATGTCGAAGTACTCGCGCATCCTCCAGCACTTTGCTCGTACATCCTCCTGCGCACCTACACGTGCATCGCGCGCCTCTGTGGTGCCCATAAGTCCGCGTGCGATGCGTTCGTACATCACGCTAGTGACGCTAGGGAGGGTGTCCGAAATCACGAACACTTCCAGCTCTCCCCACCGTACATCCAGCCTCGCTTCCATACCCTGCATCCTCTCCTCTTTCGTCGTTCTGGCTTTATATGTTCTTGACTGTGTGCTTGGTACGGGTGAACGACAATACGACAATGGCTGCGTAAAACACACCAAAAACTCAGATTGGATAAATCACGTATGGGTAACTCAATAGTTTGTGTGTTCATTAACATGACCGACCCGGAGGGGGGACGAAACGGGGGACGAAACTGGGGACGAAACGGGGGACAGAGGGGGGGCGAAACGGGGGACGGAGGGGGACAGAGGGGGACGGAGGGGGACGGAGGGGGACGGAGGGGGACGGAAGGGAGATCTTGAAAGTTAGCGAATACCTAATGGTATTCGCCAACGGTCCGTCTCCGGTCTCCGGAGATCAAAGGGGAATCTTGAAAGTCTATGGGATTTGCAAACAGTCGGTCTCCGGAGATCAAAGGGGAACAAATGAAGTTATGACATAACCTAACCCTACTACAGGTTAGTTCTAACCTAACCTAAACAGGGGGAGTGAGTGCAAAAGTCAAAACCAAGAAAAAAACCGCTTTTTTTTCCGGAAAAGTAGTAAGGTAGGGATGCGGGGGTCCAAGTTAATAAATGTCAAGTCCTGTTTAGTAACTTGGTTACCATTTTGGGTACCCAAATGGGTTACCTTATCTAATTCGGAAAACAGGGGGAGTGAGTGCAAAAGTCAAAACCAAGAAAAAAACGTCTTTTTTTTCCGGAAAAGTAGTAAGGTAGGGATGCGGGGGTCCAAGTTAATAAATGTCAAGTCCTGTTTAGTAACTTGGTTACCATTTTGGGTACTCAAATGGTTACCTTATCCAATTTGCAAACAGTCAATCTCCGGAGATCAAAGGGGAACCCATTAAAAGTCTATGGGATTTGCAAACAGTCCGTCTCCGGAGATCAAAGGGGAACCCATTGAAAGTCTATGGGATTTGCAAACAGTCAGTCTCCGGAGATCAAAGGGGAACCCATTGAAAGTCTATGGGATTTGCAAACAGTCAATCTCCGGAGATCAAAGGGGAACCCATTGAAGTTATGACATAACCTAACCTTACTGTAGGTTAGTTCTAACCTAACCTAAACAGGGGGGGTGAGTGCAAAAGTCAAAACCAAGAAAAAAACCGCTTTTTTTTCCGGAAAAGTAGTAAGGTAGGGATGCGGGGGTCCAAGTTCATAAAGATATGTTTAGTAACTTGGTTTTATATCAGCGTAGCTATCAGCGTAGCTACCTTATCGTATTCGCAAACGGTCCGTCTCCGGAGACGAGCACTTTCTCTGGGCTTTGGGCCCCGTGCAGAGCCTTGTACCAGCACGTCTTGAGCTTGACGCGATGGCCGCCCTTGTAGAGCACCACTGCGCCCTCCGTGCCAACATTGGACTTGTCGAAGTCGGCCAGCTCCTCGAGCATGTCGTAGTGGTGCTCGTTCGGGGCGTTGGGCAGCTCTTCGAGCGAGTACTTGCATCTGGTCATTAGTAAAGTCGCACGATACGTGTCGTATGGCACGACGACCCGGTTCTCCGGAGTGCACAGCTCAAATGTGTATGTCTTGTCGCCATCGAACACCTGGTCGAAGTCTGCAGATGGCAGCCCTATTGCGCGCTCAAATAATGCAACGAAGAAATCTGATCCCACCGGCGTGGAGTAGGTCGCGACGACCCACTCCGCGCAAAACTTAAACAGCTTGATTAAAGAACCGTCCAGCTTGGTGTGCATTGCGACGATGTCGCCAGCATCGCCCTGGTGCGCGCCAGTCTGGTGTCTGCAGAAAAACTTGAAAAATGGCAGGCAGGCAACCTCGCCTTGGAAATAATCGTCCTCGTCTAACACGAAAACTGTCCCGCGTGTCGCCTTGGCACCCAACGCACAAAAATTGGTCTTAAAGTAGTCATATATTGGGCAAAATAGCCTTCCAGAGCGCTTCACTTGGCATTTGTGCTGGTCCTTGTAATATAATACCAACTCGTCATACTTGAGCCCGCGGGTGTACTGGACGAGCACTTCCAAATCGTCCATTGTCGGAAAAAAAAATGTGTGCATAAGTTCCATATATATGTTATTTCTGCGATCTTCGCGCGACCGATGATAGTCCGTTTTTTGCCCGAGTATCAGCGTAGCTACCTTATCCTATTCGCAAACGGTCCGTCTCCGGAGATCAGTGGGGAACCTAAATCATAACCTAAAGGGGAATCAAAAAGGGAGAATTTGAAAGACTATGGGATTTGCAAATAGTCAATCTCCGGAGATCAAAGGGGAACCAATGAAGTTCTGACATAACCTAACCATACTACAGGTTAGTTCTAACCTAACCTAAACAGGGGGGGTGAGTGCAAAAGTCAAAACCAAGAAAAAAACCGCTTTTTTTTCTGGAAAAGTAGTAAGGTAGGGATGCGGGGGTCCAAGTTAATAAATGTCAAGTCATGTTTAGTAACTTGGTTACCATTTTGGGTGACATCTCAGGTTACCTTATGGTTTCCGCAAGCGCATCGTCTCGGGATACCAGACCAAATCCAAGGTTAGGGTATAACATTGTTCCATAAATTTGACACATCCTAAATCCAATGACAAGGCGCGGGTGAGCACTTTTCAAGGCCAATCACCGCGGCGTTTTTCTAAGAAGTCTCTTTGTACGGTTCGATTCCTTTTTGTGGCGATCGTTATATAAATGGTAAGTGGGTTAGAAGAAAAAAACGTAAGCGATGCCTTGTCACGGTTTGGGACTATTAGTTGCCTACGACCCATGGGTGATTCCACACCAAATCCTCCCCTCCATCGCAGTCGTCATTGGGATTAATTGGATGGAAGTGTTTTTATTAGTCTACATTTGGGAGACGATAGAGATTTTCTTGTCCTGTGCTCGTGAATCAATAAGTGATGAGGTCTCAGAGGACCACGCAAACGCACTCATTTCCGATCCTGTACAGGGTCTGCTCGGTATCGTGATCGGCACACTGATGCTACGCGTCGCGGGGAGGCTAGATATGCCTTTGTTTAAAACAAGACTAAAGGCTTATCTGTTCTCGGCGATCTTTATAATCCCTGGAGTTACGCTCATCGTGGGTGGCAACATTATTTGGTTGTATTTAGTTGCTTGGCTCTGCTGCCTCAGCGTCTTGGGTTACTTTGCTTCCGAAGAGGGAGAGTTTTCGCGCGAGTTGTTCGCAATGCTTGTCTCTTTAGCGACACTCGTCGCTGTCAGTGTAATTCTTCTAAAAGATGATTTCAGCAGCTTTTACGTTGGGCTGTGCGCGGGCGGAGTGACCGTCGTTGCGCTTTTAGTTGCCGACAGAGTCAAGCAAAACAAAGTTTTCCCAAGTGAAAGAATAGAAATTGTTTATTAATTTAATAAGATGCACTTTTCGCGAAACCAGATCCATACACAGTCGTAGGTATTTCGCGTATATACTTAACCAAAAAATAATTCCAAATAATGCTGTCAGTTAACGTACAATGCACAAACAGAGTAGCTGTGGAAATCACCAAGAGATGCTCTCCGCTGGCTTTGTTGACGACCTCTACGAGTAACAGTAAACAGTTGATGGAAATCGAAATTAGCAGGAAGACGGCCCCCCAAGCAAAAAGCTTTCGCTCAAAACCGTAAAAAACCAAAGGCGCCCAGAGTGATTCCTGGAATATCAGCGAACTTAGTCGAATAACCAATTCTAATTCTAAATCGCCTTGCGCCGAGATCACAGTGAACACTGTGAGGTAGAGTAACGATACAGTGCCTAGCAACATAGATGCGTAAGAAAAACGAAGCAGGCATTTGTTCGCATCCAAACCAAACCACCACTTTCCTATCGCATCGGTCTTAAACAGCATAAAAAAAACTGAACTTCCAAGGAGGGAAACCCAAAACGCGCCCAGGATGAGGGCTTTTACAACCTCTTTCATATTTGATAACGAGTTTAGAGCACTCACGAAAACATAAGCGCGATGTTTAAATATATGCTTTGCTATTTTAAAAAATAATTCTCGTATCCCGAGACGGTGCGCTTGCGAAAACCATAAGGAAACGTTGAGTCGCGCGTTGTGTCAAATGTATGGAGGATACGATATTCAAAAATTCGTTGCGATTATTTATAAAACATAGTTATCATTGACCCGTAGGCGTGCGTGAAGACATTCGTTAAGCCAGACTGCTTGGTCACCCATTCATCGCAGTGATATTTGGCGTCGACGATGGTACCATTTGTTCTGGATGTTATGGTAAGGCCAAAAACCCCCCCTTCTTTAAGTAAGTTTCTGTGGAAGCACGCGTAGATGGTTGACCTCAGGTCGATTGAAGTACCCGTCGTAAACATACCGCAGGTGTCCATGTAAATGATATCATAACGACGCCTGGTGCTCATGACCACGTCGTTGAGTGACTTGTTCACCACGCTTACTTTTCCTGCAGAGCGCTCGCAATTGGCGAACTTGGCGAGCTTGGTGTAAGTTGATAAGTTGTTATTTGGTATCAAGACTGACCCCACGTCGACTGAGAGTAGGCGCTTGGTGGTGCGAGCCTTGCTACCATCTAGGATCAAGCAGGAGGACCCCCTCTTCGCCTGGGTGGCCAGGAAAGCGTTGGTTATTTTTTTATTGATGCATTCTGCTCGCAACAAATCCTTTGTGTACGGGTCGTTCGCCGAAGGTTGATTGCGCGCGCGTATGAACTTGACGGAGAGTATCTTGACACTCTCTTGCTCTAGCTCACCGATATACGTCTTTTTTGTCGGCTCAGAGGGTATGAAGAAGACACGCGGTTTACGCTTGCGTCGTTCTTCGCGGCGTTTATGTTTAATTTTTCCGCTCGTCTTGCTTCCAGGGTTCAAATAATCAGCGAGGTTGTTCATGGTTTGGTTTGGTTTGGGGTCTGCAGAAACCTTCTTTTACAACAATCATTTGATTTCGGCTCGTATCCCGAGACGGTGCGCTTGCGGAAACCATAAGGAAACGTTGAGTAAACCCCTAACTATGGAGCGGATAACGCGATGTGTTTTGAAACTGGAGTTTGTAGTGAGTCTCATTTCTCAACCAGACACGACAATCGCACAATTCTTGAAAGTCAAGACTAGCGTTTGCTCGCTTATAGAATATCTGTTACTGCAGGGCGAAGATAAGGAATTTGAGTTTTTGGTGCCCTTCCTTGTTATGCGCCTGCGTCAGATAAATGACCTGATGTTCTCTCGAACGCGGATTTTTGTGAAATTATTATAAGAAGAATTTATAGTTAAAATCATGCAAGCGATGGAAACCATGAATGTTCTGCACGGGGCCGTGGAGGACAACGACTACGATGGGGTGGTTGAGTTGCTGCGGGACCCTACAATTCGTTCGCTGATCGATTCGCGAGACGCTTTCGGGGAGACTGCGCTTGGGTACGCCGTTTCTGCTGGAAATGCCAAAATGGTGTCAGTGCTTCTGGGTGCAGGTGCGAATGCGAACGGCAGTACAGGAAACAATGAATCGTCGCCTTTGGTGGATTGCGCGTTAAAAGGTGATCCTGTTGTTTGCGCGCTGCTGCTCGCCGTGAGTGGTATACTTGTGAACCGTCGCGGTGTGGGTGGTTTAACCGCGCTGATTGGCGCCGTGGAAGGGGGGTCCGTGGAAACGCTTCGACTTCTTCTGAATTTCCCTGGTATCAGCTTGACTGATGAGTGTCCGCAATTCCGTGACGCGTTGCATCACGCGGCGGAGCGCGGTGAAGTGGAGATGTGTGTAGAGCTGCTCGTTGCGGGCGCGGACATGGAAATCAACCGTCCTGACCTAAACGGAGATACAGCGCTTATGCTTGCCGCGCATGAAGGCAATTTCCGTGTTTGTGAGGTGTTGGTTGGCGTGGATATGATCGATCTTTTTGTTGTCAATGACATGCACCAGACCGCGCTGGCTGTCGCCGCTACAAGGGGTAAACTGGATATTTGTCGGCTGTTGGCCCCTCTGTACGACGCGGCTCACGTGAATATTCAAGACTCTTATGGGATGACATCACTGCATCGCGCTGCTTTGTTTGGACACTCGGAAGTCTTGGAGCTGCTGCTTGGGTTGTTTGGGACACTTGTGAACGAGGTTGATCGTCGAGGTAATAGTGCGCTGCACCATGCCGCGGTTAGTGGCAACGAGGAGGTGGTCCGGGTGCTCTTGCGTACCCCTGGTGTGTTAGTGAACGCGGGGAACAGTGAAGGCTTACCCGCGATCGTGAGTGCCATGCTCTCGACGCATACTAACACTTCATGCCAGCTTCTGTTGCTCGGCGCCCCTGGTATCGACAAGGTTTCTTACGTGCAGGCTTGCCTTGTGCATCGCGACATGGAGTGCCTGCTGTTGGCCGCCGACGGTCGGCTTGATCTCCGTGGTATGGGGCTCCTGGACGGGATCTTGTATTGCCTGATAGACAGCCTAGGGGACTCGCTGTCCTTTTTGGATATCAGAGACAACCCGGGGCTCACTGCGGCCGGGGCTCGGTTGCCCTTGGAAGCGATGATGGATACTAACCCAGGGTTGATGGCCGTTCGCACGGACTTGCCTTTGTTGGCCCAAGAATGCGCTACTCGCCAGAATGCGTTTTTAAGCAACGCGAATGTGTACCTTGTGAAACTGCGCAATTTGCGCGCGCAGGGACTGCCGCGCGAGCAGATTGCTGAGATTGGTGCACTTGCTTACGCAGGGCACTTTGTGTACCGCGGTGCAAATATGTACGAGCGCGCGCGGGCATTGATCTACGGTTTATTGGGATGAATTTCTATATAATTACTAATATTTTTATTTGCGTAGAATGCGCGGGTGACATGTCGGCGGTCAGTCGTACAACATACGTGCACTGGGCTGCGGGAAAGCCCGATATCGCCGACCTGGCGAATATCTTGCGCTTGCCGGGCATCTCTGCGCTGGTCGACCTGCTCAACGATGACGCGGAGACAGCGCTCACGATCGCGATCAGAGAAAACCGTGCAGACAAGGTCTCTATACTCTTGCAGGCTGGCGCAAGTCCGAACGCCGGGGTCGGTATGCGCGCTGCGTTGCCCCCGCTAGTCCTTGCCGCGGAATCAGCTTCCGCGGCAGTGATTCTTCTGCTGCTTGGCGCGGGGGCGCCGGTAAACGCTGTGGACGATGAAGGGTTGACTAGCCTGATAGTCGCCGCGTCGTATGGTCGGCTGGATATTTGTCGGGTACTGCTTGACGCGAGCGCTGATGTGAACGTGCGCGGGGCGTATGGGGCAAGCGCGCTGCTTTCTGCAGTGCGAGGGCGTAGCCTTGCAGTTTGCCGACTGCTGCTTGGTGTGCATGGCGTCGATGCTGAGTCGGTCGACGTGTACTCCAGGAGCCCGTTGACGGAAGCGTTACATCTCGGTGAACTGGAAATAGCCAGACTACTTCTCGGTTATGTTGACGCGAATATGCCCGACGGAAACAGAGAAAGTGCTATGTATGTGGCGCTTGATTTTGAGAAAGAACAAAAGGTCTTTCCTCTGCTAGCGTTGCTCCTTGAACACGCGGAAGGGCTCGACGTAAACGCCAATATATGGGAGACCGGAGACACCCCTCTCTTTTTCGCGCTGTTCGTGCACAATAACCTAGCCCAAGCGGCAGTTCTTCTCGCGCATCCATCAATCAACCCTAATGTTTTAACCATCGATCAAAGCGATCCGCTGCTCGTGAAAGCCGTGGAAGAGGGCAACGGTGAGATTGTCGACTTGCTGCTCGCCCACAGCGCCATAGACGTGAACTTGTGCGGTTCGCAAGTTCATGCCCTAGGTATGGCTAGTTATAAGGGTAAGATTGGTATTTCTGAGCGACTTCTCGCGGCCAGTGGCATCGATGTGAACTTACTCGACATGACTGGTACTTCTGCGCTGGGTACCGCAGTCTATTATAGGCATGTGGACATCATTAAGCGCTTGCTCGCTGTGGTGGACGTTAACATGGGCGGATTAGCGAATCTACACCCACTTATTATTTCGAGGCATGTTGATAAATACCGACCTTATCAAGCCAGTGACGTTGAGATCCAGGTGCTTTTGTTGAACTCCCCAGGCATTCAGATAGACGCGTTCCTGCGCGCATCCTTAAAATACACTGGATTTGGAATTGCTTGCTTTGTTCGCGCGTGGTATGGGCGATTAGACTTTCGTGGAGCGGGACTCACTGACAAACACGTTAAGAACTTGTGTCTGGCTATCGACATGTTTGGCGTTACTTTGCTTGATGTTCGGGACAACGCGCCTTTGACTGAGCGCAGCGTTAAGTATTTGAAAGAGGCTGCTCGAAGGAATCCGGAGCTTGTCGTTGTTAGAGCAGACTTTGTTGAAGCAGGTCTTTCGCAGAGCGTGAAGAAGAACCAGGACTTGTACCTATACGCGAGCAGCAAGTGCCTGAATGATCTGCGTGGTCTGATGCCACCATTGACCCGCGAACAAACTTCCCACATCGGGGCCATTCGATACCCTCTGCGCTTCGTACCAAATGGGCCAAACCTCTTCCAGCGTGCGTACGATCTTCTATTTTCTCTTCTCGAAAACCAAAGAGAAAACCAAAGCGAAAACCAAAGCGCTATCAAAATCCGAAAAATCTAACCTAACCTAAACCTCAATTTTGTTTGGAAACGTAGTAAGGGGGTGCGGGGGTACCAACTTGAGTTACCTTATGCTATCCGCTTACGCACCGTCTCCGGATACGGGCCGAAATCCGATGACAGTGAACTATAATTGAAAAGTTACCAACTCATTTTGATTAGGTTGATGGATACGGACGAAGAGTTGGTCGAATGGCTGGCCGATTCGATTGCGTGGAAGGTGTCTGATTTTTATATGGACACGCCGTTGCACGTAGCCGTGCAGCGTGGTGATGGCGAAAGAGTTCGTGCGCTCCTCAGTACGCCAGATGGGGTGGCTATGATTGGGCATCCTGACTCGATGGCCCAGACTGCGCTGGGGTATGCTTGCGCCTTTGGTCGACATGACCTTATCGATATGCTTCTTCGCGCGGGCGCAGATGTCGATTTCAACCTTCACCTGCCCAGACTCTGCCACGCTGCTATGTTGGGCGATCTTCAGTATCTAGGGGATCTTTTGTCCGCAGGCGAGCCAGTGAACATAACAGACGGTGCGGGCCAAACTGCGCTGTTTTGGGGTGTTCGTGGCGGGCACTCAGATATTGTTCGTATGCTGCTTTCGGTAACGGGGATGGACGTCGTGGCACAAGACAGCATGTCTCGTACAGCGCTGATGGTGAGGTGTTCCCCAGTTACATTTTCCAACAGCGCCTGTTTGACGATGATTCTCAACAAATCCAAACAAATTGACAAAACAGTGTTCGTGCATCGTGCCCTGCGTTTAAATCTGTCATGTGACATCGAGGCTCTTATGAATGCCGGTCGCGGGTATTTGGATCTCCGTGGCGACGCACTCGAGGACAGCGATGTGCTGGTCGTTGCGGCTAACCTCTCGCACCGGGTTAGCGGGTTGGACCTTCGATTCAATCCGTCATTGACCCCAGAGATACTCCCAACGCTCCTCATGGCAATTCAAGATTGCCCCCGCCTTATAACTGTTCAGTTAGCTGGAATCGCTGATATTGAGGGATCACCTTTTTTCTGTATACAGCAAAACTTGAACAGCGCCCTCTTGTCGAATCGCGAAGAGTTTATGATGATCACGACCATTTTTCTGTCGGAGATACGATCGCGGTGGGCGCCGTCCTCCGACGCGGATTTCGTTAATCGCTGCGCTTCGGAATTCAAAGATCAACTCGTCTACGGCGGACCGGGCCAATTTAAGCGTGCTGTTAGGTTAATTCGCGTAGTTTTAAGTATATAATTACAACATTCGGCCATTGTATAGACTTGCGATGGAGGCAAGAGTCGTGTCGTTCAGTGAAACAGTGCGCGTAGTTAAATACGCGTTATCTGCAGAGGAAAGGTCATTTAAGCGCCACGCCTACTCAGATACCAAGGTTAACTGTCATTCAGATCTCCGGCGCGCGTACAGGTCAGCGCCAGTCACCGAACTGTACAATCATGGCAAATGACTTGCTTGGCTATGACCTGTCTGGGTTTGGGCTTGGTGTGGAGACCAAGATGCTTGCGCTGGGAGACCTGATGACAAACAAGGTGGTTAGCGAGCTGCACCTCAACATGTTTCAGGCGGTTCCTGACCGCTACCTTGAGCTGCTGGCATGTGTCGTCGCCACCAACAAGAGCCTCCGTCGCGTGCGGCTCAATCTGAGCAAGTCGATGAGCGCGGCCCAGCTCGTGCGGTTTTGCGCGGGTTTCGGGGAAAACACCACGATCACCCACCTTGACCTCTGCTTCACCAACGTCTCGGGTGGGTGGGCGCCCCTGTTCCAGGCGCTCGCGTCGAATACCACCGTCGCCATACTCAACATGAACTGCACGGGCTTCTGCGCCGCGGACATGAGCGCGTTGCTGTCGCTGCTGGAGAAAAATCGCACCATCGTACGTCTGGGGTTGTCGTTCAATGACCTGGGAGGTAGCGATATCGACACGCTCGCGGACTGGCTGGAGACCAGGCGCAACACGGCGGTTTTGCACATCGAGTGTTTCGGGCACTGGGAGGGGTACCGCCCTCCTAAGCCAGATTCGCTGAAGCGCATCGAATGCGCACTGGCGATCAACAGGGCATTCGCATACGCATTCGCATCGACGTCCGCTTCCGCTTACGCAGCATCCCCCGCACCATCCATCTGATCTGAAGCGCATCGACCTCCGCTTCAGGAACCTCAGGAACCTCTGGAACCTCCACCTGATCTGAAGCGCATCGACGTCCGCTTCCGGAACCTCCGGAACCCCCGGAACCCCCGCACCATCCACCTGATCTGGAGCGCATCGACGTCCGCTTCCGGAACCCCCGGAACCCCCGCACCATCCACCTGATCTGGAGCGCATCGACGTCCGCTTCCGGAACCTCCGGAACCCCCGCACCATCCACCTGATCTGAAGCGCATCGACGTCTGATCGCGTGTATATATGTATAAATCACACGCTTGTAGTAAAATAACAATGACGAAAAATGAACAAGATGTTAATGCGGATCTCATCATTGCGGTCGTTGGCGGGGATGTGTCTAGGGTAAGGGCTGTGGTGAGCAACCCTTCGTTTGAGAAGAACAACCAGGAGATCCTGGTGAGCCTTCGCGTGGCGATCCAGGGGGGTATGGTCGACATCGTCAAGCTGTTTGACGAGACCTTTACGCTGGACATGGGCAACGACACCAAGACAGTCGCATTGGCCGCCGAGGCACACTTTGAGATTTTCCAGTTGCTAGCCGAGCACGAAAAGCCCCTCAAGCAGGACTTTTCCGTGCAAGACCACCCGCTGGTGATCGCCTTCAAGGCGGGTAACGTCGCTGTGGCCGAGTGGCTGGTGGAATGGGCGGACGCGAACAATGTGGACCAGGCGGTCAAGGCTGCCGCGCTCCTCGAGGGGTCCAGGCAGGGAAACGTCGAGGTGTGCAAGCTGTACGCGCAAACGTCCGATGAAAACCTGAGCGTAGTGATCGGCGGCCTTATCCGCTACGGGCACTCGGCCAAAGTAAAGGAATTCGTCGACAGCTCGTCGACCGATTTCTCCTACGGCGACTTCAAGATGCTCAGGGCCTGCAGCGCCCACTACGACGCTATGGCCGCGATCATCCGCCACCCCTCTGTGCAGAAGGGTCTGCCTGACCTATGCTACTACTATCGTGTAGTGAACGCCTGTTGCCGGGCAAGCTTCGATAAGGACCTGGCTGCAGTCAAGAAGGACTTTGGCAAACGTATCAAGCACCGCGCAGCGGAGTTGGTGCGCGCGACGGAGAACGCGACGAAAACAATCACAGAGCCAGATGCCACCAACATCGCCACACAAGAACTCAAGTCCGAATACAAGCGCCTGCTGCGCGCCAAAAAACTAGACGCATATGCATACAGTTTTGAGTAATTCGATTTTATTTTATTTTCATAATCATCATTGGTTTTCAAAAAAACACTCCAGTAGCTGGCAAATTTCGAGGTGGCCCTCATCCGCAGCTATTAACAGAGCAGTAGATTCACCGTTCTCTGTGTCCACGTTGACGCACTCACTCCCCCTGTTTTCCGAATTCGATAAGGTAACCCATTTGGGTACCCAAAATGGTAACCAAGTTACTAAACAGGACTTGACATTTATTAACTTGGACCCCCGCATCCCTACCTTACTACTTTTCCGGAAAAAAAAGCGGTTTTTTTCTT
>Ga0209390_10007620_pt1 | contig 13783 bp, 15 predicted proteins | sample BON01_FD_187212 | JGI IMG/M metagenome (GOLD analysis project Ga0209390, IMG submission 187212) | Freshwater microbial communities from Lake Bonney liftoff mats and glacier meltwater in Antarctica - BON-01 (SPAdes) (version 2) | ecosystem: Environmental > Aquatic > Freshwater > Ice > Glacier... | reverse complement strand
CTGCTCGTCATGATTTTTGGACAACTGAGCGGCGAAGCAGAGGCCTCTGCCGAAGAGGGGGTCGTCGCCTACCACGAGCGCACCAAGCACCACTTCCACCGCTACGCCGCCGCGCTCGGCACCATGGACTGGGCAACGCAGCCTGACCCGTTTCGGCGCTACGCGGGAGCCGATCTTCTTCGCCTCCCGCTGCCTAAAGCGGGCCGCCCGCTGCCCTATTGGCAGCTCTATGCCAGCGTGTATTCGAGCGCAAGGGTGCCGACTATGCCGCTGTCGCTGGAGTCGATTTCGCTCTTTTTTCGGTACGCACTGTCGCTGACGGCGTGGAAGCAATCGGGTGATACCACGTGGCCATTGCGCGCCAATCCATCGAGCGGAAACCTTCATCCGACCGAGGGCTATGCCGTACTGCCGGCGCTCGGCCAGATCGGCACTATCGGCGATAGCAGCGATATCGGCGCTGCAGCCGGCGTGTACCACTATGCGCCGAAGGAGCACGCTCTTGAACGGCGAGCGGTGCTCAATGCTACGCGGTGGGCCGAGCTGACTGAGTCTTTCCCTGAGGGCTCCTTCTTGGTCGGTCTGTCATCGGTTCATTGGCGGGAAGCCTGGAAGTACGGTGAGCGCGCGTTCCGCTACTGCCAGCACGATGTGGGGCACGCGCTGGCCAGCCTGCGTATCGCGGCAGCGGCGCTCGGCTGGAGATTGGTGCTGCTCGATAGCGTGAGCGATGCCACCCTCTCCAACCTCCTTGGGCTTGGCCGCGATGAGGATTTCGCGGCGGCGGAGCGGGAGGAAGCTGATCTGCTCGTATTGATTTCACCGGCTTTACCAGCGCCGTTTCTGACTGAATTTAAACCGCTGACGGCGCATGGTGGTGATGTGCTTTGGCAGGGCAGGGCCAACACGTTAAGCCCCGAAAACAGCGTCGCGTGGCCCGCAATCGCCGCCGTTGCGCAGGCGACGCGACGCGGCGCACGCGCGCCTATCCAGGAGAACTTCTCCGGCTTTCCCTCGGAGGATGCGCTGTTCGATACGCCCATCCGTCAGGGTCTTCTCACGGCGGAGATGGCCATTCTTGGGCGCCGCAGCGCAGTCGCGATGGATGGCTTGACTTCTATCTCGCGCGCAACATTCTTTCGCATGCTCGCCCGACTGATGCCAACCCAAGAGCGGCAAGCTATGCCCTGGGACGCGATTCCCTGGCGGCCGCGCATCCACCTCGGGCTCTTCGTTCACCGCGTCGATGGCTTGGCACCGGGCCTCTACGCGCTGGTCCGAGATCCGGACCAGGTCAACGTCCTTAAGCGCGTGCTGCATGCAGAATTTGGTTGGCAGCGAGTGCCCGACTGTCCGCCAGGACTCCCCTTGTATCTTCTTAAAGAGGGGGACTGTCGAGCACTGGCGATCACCGTCTCCTGCGGCCAGGACATCGCCGGCGATGGTGCCTTCAGCCTGGCCATGATCGCCGACTACATGGACAGCCTGGCCGGGTATGGCAGCGGGTTCTACCGAAACCTGTTCTGGGAGGCCGGCATGGTGGGTCAAGTGCTTTATCTTGAGGCCGAAGAGTCGGGCATCCGCGCCACCGGGATCGGCTGCTACTTCGACGATCCGGTCCATGCGGCCTTCGGCATCGAAGCACGCGAGTGGCAAAGTTTCTACCACTTCACGGTGGGCGGCCCGGTTGAAGACGGTCGGCTTACGACCTTGCCTGCGTACAAACTCGATGAAGAACATTGAGACCCTCATGAGCACCAAGATAATTCCCATCGTTGACCAGCGCACCGCCAGCCATGTACCGGTGATTCCAGTCATTCCGGCGCACAGGCCTGCCCCCGGCGGCAGGCTCCCGGACACGCGCGGCCGGCTCTTGCGTGATCTGCGCATTTCGGTAACCGACCGCTGCAACTTCCGCTGCACCTACTGCATGCCCAAGTCAGTATTCGACAAGAACTACCAATATTTGCCAAAATCTGAACTATTGAGCTTCGACGAAGTCACGCGCATGACAGGCCTGTTCGTCGCACACGGTGTCGAGAAAATTCGAATCACCGGCGGCGAACCCCTGCTGCGTAAAAACCTCGAGGTGTTGATCGAGTCGCTGGCCGCCCTCAAGACGCATGACGGCAAACCATTGGATATCGCCCTCACCACCAACGGCTCGCTACTGTCCAGACAAGCCCAGGCGTTCAAGGCCGCAGGCCTGAAGCGCATCACTGTCTCGCTCGACTCACTCGATGAAGCTACATTCCGCGCCATGAACGACGTGGATTTTCCGGTGGCCGATGTATTGAATGGCATAGCCGCCGCGCACGACGCAGGCTTTGCGTCCATCAAGATCAACATGGTGGTCAAAAAAGGTGTCAACGATCAGGACATCGTTGCGATGGCGCGGCACTTCAAGGGTAGCGGTCACATCGTGCGCTTCATCGAATTTATGGACGTAGGCACCTCCAACGGCTGGCGTATGAACGATGTCGTGTCATCGGCCGAGATCGTGCGCATGATCAACGCAGAGATGCCGATCATCGAAGCGCAATCCCACTACACCGGTGAAGTCGCCCAGCGCTGGGCCTATGCGGATGGTAGCGGTGAAATCGGCGTCATCTCCAGCGTGACGCAAGCCTTTTGTTCCACCTGCACGCGCGCCCGACTCTCGACCGATGGCAAGCTGTACACCTGCCTGTTCGCGCAGTCCGGCCATGATTTGCGCGCGCTCATGCGTTCAGGTAAAAACGACAAGGAAATCGCTGGCGCAATAGGTTTGATCTGGAGCCAGCGTGAAGACAATTATTCCGAAATTCGCACAGAAGAAGCTGCACGGATGAAGAAAGTTGAGATGTCTTATATCGGCGGCTGACACTTTCATCCGCACCCATCAATTTCCTGAAGAGCCGAATTTCATCATGCATCCACGTCACTGGGAACAACACCGCACTGAACGTACCGGCTGGCTTCGCGCCGCAGTATTGGGCGCGAACGACGGTATCGTTTCCACCGCGAGCCTGGTGCTGGGCGTTGCGGCTGCGCAGGCGACTCACAGCAACATATTGGTCGCGGGGGTTGCCGGCTTGGTCGCGGGCGCCATGTCGATGGCCGCAGGCGAGTATGTGTCCGTCCACTCACAGGCAGACACCGAACAGGCAGACATCGAGCGTGAACGCAAGGAGATCCACAGGGACTATCCAGGCGAGAGCCAGGAACTGGCGGCGATCTACATCGGTCGAGGCCTGGATCCTGCGCTTGCGAAGCAGGTCGCCGATCAACTCATGGCGCATGACGCGGTCGGCGCACATGCCCGCGATGAACTCGGGATTTCAGAAACGATGAGTGCGCGTCCGATTCAGGCGGCTTTTGTTTCCGCCGCCAGCTTCGCTGTGGGCGCAGCCATGCCTCTTTTTGTCACGGCATTTGCCCCAGAGGCGAGCCTGATTCCCATCGTCTCGGCTACTTCGCTGGTGTTCCTCGCGCTCCTGGGTGCGGTGGCTGCGCGCGCCGGCGGTGCGCGTATGACGGTGGGTGCGATGCGCGTCACATTCTGGAGTGCGCTGGCCATGGGGTTAACCGCTGGCGTCGGATTTCTGTTTGGAACATCGGTATGAACCAACACCGCGATATTAAAAATTCTATCTTTTTGGCCACCTGGCCAGCCAAGGACCAGCCATGACTCAGAAAACCACTTCCGGCGGCGAAAAAGTAATCCAGTGCCTGGAGCGCGAAGGCGTCGAGGTGATCTACGGTTACTCCGGCGGTGCCGCGATGCCGCTCTTCGACGCGTTGGTCGATTCCAAGATCAAGTTCGTCCTCGTCCGTCACGAACAGGGCGCCACGCACATGGCGGATGGCTATGCCCGCGCGACCGGCAAGCCCGGCGTGGTCCTGGTCACCTCGGGTCCCGGCGCGACCAACTGCGTCACCGGTCTGCTGACTGCGCTGATGGACTCGGTTCCGATGATCGTCCTCACCGGCCAGACCATCACCTCGATGCTCGGCAAGGACGCCTTTCAAGAAGCCGACGTCACCGGTATCACCTACCCCGTGGTAAAGCACAGTTACCTGGTCAAGAACGCCGCCGACATCCCGCGCGTGATGAAGGAGGCATTTCACATCGCCACCACCGGGCGTCCTGGTCCGGTGCTGATCGATCTGCCCAAGGACATCACCCAGGGTCCGTGCACCGCGCCGTTCGTCGATTCGGTCAAGCTGCCCGGCTACCACATCCCCGGCCGCGGCGATGCCAGTCTGCTGAAGAAGGCCGCCGCGTTGCTGATGAAGAGCAAGAAGCCGGTACTCTACGTCGGTAATGGCGCGGTGATTTCTGGCGCGGGCAAAGCGATCATTGAGCTCGCCGAAAAGCTCGGTGGGCCGATCGTCAACACCTTGCTCGGCAAGGGCGCGTGCCCGGAAGATCATCCCTTGCATCAGGGCATGCTCGGCATGCACGGCACGGCGTATGCCAACCGCACGGTTGAGCACTGCGACCTGATCATGGCCATCGGCGCGCGCTGGGATGACCGCATCACCGGCAAGCTCTCCGAGTTCTGCAAGGACGCGGTCAAGATCCACATCGACATCGACGTCGCCGAGTTCAACAAGATCGTGCGCCCCGATGTGGCCATCGCGGCCGATGCGAAATTGGCGATCGAGGACCTGCTCCCGCTGGTATCCAAGCTCGACACCCGCGACTGGCTCAAGGACATCGCCGGCTGGCGCAAGCAGTACCCGCTGCAGTACCCCAAAAAAGGCGGCCTGCGCGCGCAGTATGTACTTGATCGCCTCGACCAACTGGGTGGCCGCGACTGCATCATCAGCACCGACGTCGGCCAGCACCAAATGTGGGCGGCGCAGTTCTGTCGGACCACCAAGAACCGTCATTGGCTGTCGTCAGGCGGCGCGGGCACCATGGGCTTTGGCTTCCCCGCGGCGATCGGTGCGGCGATGGCCACCGGCAAGCCGACCTGGTGCGTGGTCGGCGATGGCGGCTTCCAGATGACGCTCTGCGAGCTGGCCACAGCCGTGTTGCAGAAGGTCCCGGTGAAGATCCTCATCATCAACAACCGCTGCCTCGGCATGATCCGTCAGTGGCAGGAGCTGTTCTTCGACAACCGCATCTCGGGCGCCGATCTCGAAGGCAATCCAGACTTCATCAAACTGGCGGACGCCTACAACGTTCCCGGCAAACGCGTGAAGCGCGCTGCTGACGTCGACAAGGCGATCAAGTGGGCCATGGCCCACAACGAGGGTCCGTGCCTGATCGAAGTCGAAGTGGTGAAGGAGGACAACGTCTTCCCGATGATCCCCGCCGGCGCCCCGCTGTCGGCCATGATCATCGAGAAGCCGAAGGAGAAGATGGAAAAGCCGACGGGGTCAACATGAACAGGAATAACACCATGGCCACTACCACTGAACAACGCGGCGCCAAGTTTGAACTCGACCCCGGCAAGGCGCCACGTCGCGACGTCGTCACTGACATCATCACCCAGCCGTTGCACACCATCTCGCTGCTGGTGCGCAACAAGCCGGGCGTGCTGGTACGCGTCTCGCTCGTTTTCTCGCGGCGCGGCTACAACATGGAATCGCTGGTGGTCTCGCCGGCCATCTCGGTCCCCGGCATCGACGCCGCGCCGGGTGAGTTCTCGCGCATGACCATCACCTGCTCGGGCGACCCCGATGCGCTGGAGCAGATCATCAAGCAGCTCGAAAATCTGATCGATGTCGTCCGCGCCATCGACCACACCGGCCATTCGGTGATCGAAAGCGAACTCGTGCTGGTCAAGCTCAAGGCCGATCTCAAGAACCGCACCGAAATCCTCCAGATCGCCGAGAACTTTAAGGCCAAGGTGGTCGATTTCAGCATCGACTCGATGATCCTGCGTTGCGTCGGCGAGACCGACAAGCTCGACGCCTTCGTCGGCCTGCTCAAGCCCTTCGGCATCACCGAACTGGTGCGCAGCGGCAAGATCTTGATGGCGCGCGGGGTCGACGAGACGTGAACGGGAAAGTCCGGGGTCCGGGGAGTAGGCGTTTTAAGGGGTTGCTTTGTTTTTGATGTCCCAAGTGACGATTTGGATTTGCAAGTCATTGACTTTTCTTTGTGCGCGGATTCAAATCTGAAGTGCAAATTCCCAATCGATTTGGTAAAAATAAGCGCTTTTAAAATCAATAGCTTACGAACTCAAAAACAAATCAACCCCGAACTGCGACAAATCAAGGTCAGTGACAGTATGAGCTGATCGATCCATTCTGGTGTTGCCGGTAGATGAATTGCCGACTGATGCCCTGCTGCTCGGACAGTTGCGATCGGTCAGCGATACTTGGCATCGACCGCCAGATTCGCTGCAATTTCGGCCTCGTAGCGGTCGCCTACGGCCAACAGCATGTCTTTGGTGAAGTACAGGTCGCCGCGCTTTTCACCGTGGTATTCCAAGATATGCGTCTCGACAATAGCGTCTACCGGACAGGCCTCTTCGCACATGCCGCAAAAAATGCACTTGGTCAGATCGATATCGTAGCGCGTGGTACGACGCGAACCATCGGCGCGTTGCTCCGACTCGATGGTGATGGCCACGGCGGGACACACGGCTTCACACAGCTTGCAGGCAATGCAGCGCTCTTCACCGTTTTCATAACGGCGCAGCGCATGCAGGCCGCGAAAACGTGGGCTCAGCGGCGTTTTTTCCTCGGGAAACTGGATCGTGATCTTGCGCTTGAACAAGTATTTTCCGGTCAGAGCCATGCCCTTGAACATCTCAAGAAGCATGAAGCTCAACAGGAACTCACGCAGCGAAAAAGACGACGTGGAGTCGGGGGAGGTAACTTTAGTCATGGCAACTCCGGTTTACTTCTAGATATTCCAGGAGGTCTGCTTCCAGGCCCCCACAACCACCAGCCACACCAGGGTGACCGGAATAAAAATATTCCAACCCAGACGCATGATCTGCAACCCCGATGGTCCGACCCGGTTCGCGCCAACCACACCGAGCCCGAAGCTGTAGATCGATTCGATCATGCTGCCGCCCCTTTCAGGTGTGCTGCATTCCTGGCGTCCGCCGTCATTTGCAGCGACGTTGCGCGCCGCACCAGTCCATCAAGCTGGTAGATGCTGGCCACCGCAGGTGCCGCCCCGTCGGTCGCGGCCAGATCGACGCCGGCGTTGGTGGCGTTGCTCAGCTTGTCGGCGGGCACGTGGGTCATGTCAGCAGGCTGGGCTCCGCGCATGTGGTTCAGCACGTCCTGCGAGGATTCGAACTCGAATCCCGGAAGCCCGAGCAGATTGGCCAGGACGCGCAGCACCTTCCAGGCGGGCCGCGTCTCGCCGAGCGGCTTGACGACGGCATGAAAACTTTGCACCCGGCCTTCGGCATTGACGAAGGTACCGGACGTTTCCGTGAACGGTGCAATAGGCAGTAGCACATCGCTGAAGTCCATATTGGCCTTGAACGGACTCAGAGTCACCACCATGTCGGCCCGACCCAAGTCGGCCTTGTCAGCAACGCCGGCTGCTGAATCGAACTCGGGCTCATTACCCAACAGCAGGACCGCCTTCAAGCCACCGGCGAGCATCTGGCCCGCGTTCAAGCCGCCGGTCGCAACCACACTACCGCCTGGGTATGCGCCCACCAGATGTGCGCCCACGGTGTTGGCCGCCTCGGTCAGGTAGCCCACGGTGGCTCCGGTTTGTGCGCCAATCCAGTTGGCCAGCGCCAGCAGGCTGGACGCGTTGGCGTGATGCGCGGCCGCGTTGCCCAGAAAAATGGACTTACGTTCACCCCCCAACAAGGACTGCGCGATGGTCCTGGCTGCTTCACTGGCATTGCCATCGGCTGGCGGCGAAACACCTTTGTCGGCAGCCACTGCAGCCGCCACATCGGCCAGCGCCTGCACCCAGACGCTGGCATCACAAAGCAAACTATGAGCAACCGGCATGGCCCAGTCTTTTGCTGCTGAATTTATAGCACTTACCGCACATCCTTTGCGGGCGGCTTGGCGAATTCTTTGTGCAAACAGGGGATGGTCCTTGCGCAAACTGGAACCAATCACCAGCACGCGCTGGAGGTCGGACAAGGCTGCAATCGTGGTGCCAAAATAACGCACACCTTGCGTCGCCGTGAACTCGGCGTTGCGCAGCCGGTAATCAATGTTGTCGCTGCCAAGGCCGCGCATCAGTGACGCGGCAAGGTACGACTCTTCAAGCGTGCTGTGCGGGCTAACCAGGGTACCTATGCTGGCGGCGCCATGGTCGGCCTTGATTTGCTTGAGGCCATTGGCCACGTATTCGAGTGCGGTCTGCCAGTCAACGGTTTTCCATTCATCACCCTGCTTGAGCATCGGGCTCGTCAGGCGCTCGTCGCTGTTCAGCGCTTCGTAGGAGAAACGGTCGCGGTCGGCAATCCAGCACTCGTTGACCTCTTCGTTTTCCAGCGGCACCACACGCATCACCTTGTTGTTTTTGACTTGGATAATCAGGTTGGAACCGGTCGAATCGTGCGGGCTGATTGACTTGCGACGCGACAACTCCCAGGTGCGGGCGCTGTACCTGAAAGGCTTGCTGGTCAGCGCACCAACCGGGCAGATGTCGATCATGTTGCCCGACAGCTCAGAATCGACCGACATGCCGACAAAGGCCTCGATCTCTGCGTGCTCACCACGATGCGACATGCCGAGTTCCATTACGCCGGCCACTTCCTGGCCGAAACGCACGCAGCGCGTGCAGTGGATGCAACGGTTCATCTCTTCCATTGAGACCAGCGGACCGACGTCTTTGTGGAACACCACGCGCTTTTCTTCTTCATAACGTGACTTGCTGGCACCATAGCCGACGGCCAAGTCCTGCAGTTGGCATTCGCCACCCTGGTCGCAAATCGGGCAGTCCAGCGGGTGGTTGATCAGCAGAAACTCCATCACGCCTTTTTGGGCCTTGATGGCTTTGTCGCTCTTGGTGTGCACGATCATTCCCTGCGTGACGGGCGTGGCGCAGGCCGGCATCGGCTTGGGTGCCTTGTCAATATCGACCAGACACATACGGCAATTGGCCGCGATGCTGAGCTTCTTGTGATAGCAAAAATATGGAATGTAGATGTTCGCTTTTTCAGCGGCGTGCATCACCGTGCTGCCTTCTGGAACTTCCACTTTTTGACCGTCGAGTTGAATTTCAACCATATGATTTCTTTCCGCGGTTCAGGCCTGTGCTGCAGTCTGAATTGGGGCCTGGGATGTTGCAGCTTGCGTGGTTTGCGGTTTGATCATGGCCTCAAACTCATGGCGAAAATGCTTGATCATGGCGCGCACCGGCATGGCGGCAGCATCGCCCAGTGCGCAGATGGTGCGGCCCTGGATGTTGTCCGCCACCGAATTGAGCAGATCCAAGTCGGCCTCACGACCCTTTCCGTTGTGGATCCGGTCCACCACACGCCACAACCAGCCCGTTCCTTCGCGACACGGCGTGCACTGGCCACAGGATTCATGCATGTAAAAGTACGACAAACGCTTGAGTGACTCAACCATGCAGCGGCTGTCGTCCATCACGATCACGGCGCCTGAGCCCAGCATGGAACCGGCCTTGGCAATCGAGTCGTAGTCCATGGTGCACTCCATCATGATGGCGGCCGGCAACACAGGTACCGAGGAGCCACCGGGAATGACGGCCTTGAGGGTGCGGCCTTCTTTGGCATTCTTCACTCCGCCCGCCAGCTCCAGCAGCTTGGCAAACGGCGTACCCATTGGAATTTCATAGTTACCGGGCCACTCGACATCGCCCGACACCGAATAAATCTTGGTACCGCCGTTGTTGGGCTTGCCGGATTCGAGGTAGGCCTGGCCACCGTTACGGATGATCCACGGAACGGCCGCGAAGGTCTCAGTGTTGTTGATGGTCGTCGGCTGCCATACAAACCAAAACTGGCGGGAAACGGTGGCTTGAAGCGCGGCAGACCTTTTTTGCCTTCCAGAGACTCCAGCAGGGCAGTCTCTTCACCGCAAATGTAAGCGCCAAAACCGTGCACCGCGTGGAGCTGGAAATTAAAGCCGGTGCCGAGAATTCCGTTGCCGATCAGGCCAGCGGCGCGCGCCTCGTCCAGCGCTTCTTCAAAACGTTGGTAGATCGCGAAAATTTCCCCATGAATATAGTTGTAGCCCACGCTGATGCCCATCGCGTAGGCGGCAATCGCCATGCCCTCAATCACGCAATGGGGGTTGTATGCCAAGATGTCGCGGTCCTTGCAGGTGCCCGGTTCGGCTTCGTCCGAATTGCAGATCAGGTATTTCTGACCCGGAAACTGGCGCGGCATGAAGCTCCACTTCAGGCCGGTCGGGAAACCGGCACCACCGCGGCCGCGCAGGCCGCCCGCCTTGACCTCGGCAATCACCTGGTCAGGTGTCATGCCTAGGACGCTCGTGTCGCCTCCCGATGGATCGCCATCCTGCCCCAGAATTTTGCGCTGCGCCTGGTAGCCGCCGCGCGCCTCGTAGTCTTTGAGCTGCCAATTGCTCCCATCAAGGCCCGCAAGAATTTGCGGATTGATGTGCCGACCGTGAAAACAGGTCTGCACGCCGGTAGCGGAAAATTGTGCTAGCACATTCTGCGCCGCTGCATTGTGATTTGAGCTAGATCCGATCGTCATGATGATTGAGCCTCGGTCGATTTCAGACCATTGATGAGCTGCTCAAATTTTTCGCCTGCGGCATCATGCAACTGCGTTGCCTCCGCGAGGCAATCAGTGGCATCTAAGACGGCTGTCACTTCAGCCAACTCGGCGGCGATGGTCTCGCCGAGTTCCTGGGCTGAAGTTGGTGATGAGGCAGACGACATCAGGCCCTCGCAATGGTGTTAGTGCTGCGGATTTTTTGCTGCAGTTGGATGATGCCGTATATCAACGCTTCAGCGGTGGGCGGGCAGCCCGGCACATAGATATCGACCGGGACAATGCGATCACATCCGCGCACCACTGAATAGCTGTAATGGTAATAACCTCCGCCATTGGCGCACGAGCCCATAGAGATAACCCAGCGCGGCTCGGCCATCTGGTCATACACCTTGCGCAATGCGGGAGCCATCTTGTTGCACAAGGTGCCGGACACGATCATCAGATCGGACTGCCTCGGACTCGCACGGAACACTTCGGAGCCGAAGCGGCTGATGTCGTAACGCGCCGCAGCGGCGTGCATCATTTCAACCGCACAACAGGCCAGACCAAAGGTCATGGGCCAGAGTGATCCCGTTGTGGCCCAATTGACCACCGAGTCGTAACTCGTAGTCATAAAACTTTCGTTAACATTAGAAAAACTAACACCTTATAGTGACATACGCGTTCCTTTTTGACAAAAAACCTCGAGTCCTTTTCTCTTATCACTTCTTTATTCCTTGTCCAGCGCACCTTTGTTCCGGACGTAACAGAACCCGACCAAGTATTCGATGCTGAATACCAGCATCGTCACGAAACCGGCCCAGCCGTTATTCAACAACGCCGCGGCCCGGCGTGCAGGTCACTGCCCATCGCGTCCAGCGCCGAGCCGTGCAGCTTGAGCCCCTTGGGCAGCGGAAACTTGATGGTCTCCTCGATGCCCGCCATCTTGCGCACTGACACGGCGCCCAGCGCCTTGATGCGGTCTATCACCTGCTTGACCAGAATTTCGGGCACCGAAGCCCCGGCGGTCAGGCCGACACGGCTTTTTCCTTCGAACCACTCGGGCTGAAGCCCGGTTGCGTCATCGACCATATACGCCTCGGTGCCGAGCTTGACGGCCAGCTCGCGCAGGCGGTTGCTGTTGGAGCTGGTCGGGCTGCCGACCACGATCAGGATATCGACCTGCGGGCTCATCACCTTGACCGCGTCCTGGCGGTTTTGCGTGGCATAGCAGATGTCCTGCTGCTTGGGCGAGCGCACCAGCGGAAAACGCGCTTTGACGGCGGCGGCGATCTCGGCCGCATCATCAACGCTCAGCGTGGTTTGCGTCACCACCGCCAGTTTTTCGGTCTGCGCCGGCTGGATGCGCGCCACATCGGCCACGTCTTCGACCAGGTAAATGCCGCGCTCTAGCTGGCCCATGGTGCCCTCGACCTCGGGGTGGCTCTTGTGGCCGATCATGATGAACTCGTAACCCTCCTTGTGCAGCTTGACCACTTCGACGTGCACCTTGGTCACCAGCGGGCAGGTGGCGTCGAAAATCCGGAAACCACGCGACTCGGCTTCCCGCTGGGTGGCCTTGCTGACGCCGTGAGCGCTAAACACCAGCGTGGCACCCGGTGGCACGTCGTCCAGGTCTTCTATAAAAATAGCGCCTTTTTCCTTGAGCTCGTTGACCACATAGGTGTTGTGCACAATTTCATGGCGCACGTAAATCGGCGCGCCAAACTTACCCAAGGCGCGCTCGACGATTTCAATCGCGCGATCCACACCGGCGCAAAAACCTCGGGGTTCGGCGAGAATGATCTCTTGGGGGCCACTCATAAAACTCCAATCACATGCGCCTCAAACTGCCACGACGTGGTTTCCACGAGATCGAGCAGCCGGAGATGGGGAAATACGGGTGTGTGGGCATTCATCTTTCTGTCTGCTTGTTGTGTCGACGGGCCGCGAGGCTATATCTTCAAACGCTCGACGACCTTGCCGCCAACCAGATGCGAATCAATGATTTCATCGATATCTTGGATATCGACATAGGTGTACCAAGTGCCTTCCGGATAGACGACCAGAACCGGTCCTCTTTCGCAGCGGTCAAGGCAACCGGACTGGTTGATGCGGATATTTCCGTGACCGTCTAAATCGAGTTGCTTGATGCGTTTTTTTGCATGTTTCTGTGCTGCTTCCGAGCCGCTGTTGTGACAGCATGGACGGCCCTCATCGCGCTGGTTCATGCAAAAAAATACGTGCTTCTTGAAATACAAATCGTCAGTCATCTTGGTTCCTGGTGGTGATTGGGCTCGGGCAGCTCGGCATCGAGGGTGGCCTCACCGTCTGCGATAGTGATCGCGGATGCGGGTACGAGACTCATCGTGGTGCGGTTCCGGTGACAAGGCCCCGTAACGCAATGGGCTTGCCCGGGATGAAATTGATGCAGACCCCTTCGAGCTCTTCCAGCAGCAGCGGCTCGCTTGTGAATCCGCAGGAATAAGACGCCTGTTCCTCCCGGCTGCAGCCATCACTTTCCAGATGTTGACACGACGTGCAGGTGCCAAAGGGAGGTTTGCCTCTTTCTTGCGCCACCTGGCCGAGCATGCGCTGCAAGGCACTGGCGAAGTGGCCTTGGACACTGGGGGGCAGGGAGTCAGCAGCACGGACCAGGGATTCAAAGGGGTCGTTCGCAAGAATGCCCCTGGCTTTGTCAGTCAGAGCGAGCTGGACACTGCGCCTGTCGTCCTCTGAGCGCATGCGGGTCAGATAGCCTTGGGTTTCTAAGCTCTTTATTGTCTGTGACGCCGTACCCCGAGTTGTCGCATGGAACGCGGCAAAGGCGGACGGCGTTCGCGAGAAGCGGTTGGCCTGCGCGAAATACCTGAGCACCGACCACTGGGCTGCCGTCAGTCCCTCCACGAGCCCCTCACCCGAGGCTATGCGCCCCAAGTGAAAGACCAACTCCGCAATTGAGTGACTGTTCATTTTCAACTCTTTAATCATGCCTGTATGATAGCGTTTAAAAACTTTATTGACAACAACATGTATTGGTCCAACACATCCTGGACTGAGGATGAGATTTAAGGAGGAATTCTACGGGGGAGACGGGCAGATTAGTCAGCGAGGCTGATTTGTTGGGGAATGGCTTGGTGGACAGATGAGGCAGCTCG
>Ga0209390_10007619_pt1 | contig 13786 bp, 16 predicted proteins | sample BON01_FD_187212 | JGI IMG/M metagenome (GOLD analysis project Ga0209390, IMG submission 187212) | Freshwater microbial communities from Lake Bonney liftoff mats and glacier meltwater in Antarctica - BON-01 (SPAdes) (version 2) | ecosystem: Environmental > Aquatic > Freshwater > Ice > Glacier... | reverse complement strand
TTTTGCTCCGTTAGCAGCGGAGGGAGGAAGGGAGGGAGAAGGGGGGGACAGAGGAGGAAGATTTTGGTCTCTATTTCGCATTATCACTAGTACTCATTCACATGTGTCTGCTGACGATATACACATCTAACGCTGTCTATCTAGCCTTTGAAATTCTGAGAAGACGATTATGAACCTCTTGCAAGAGAGATGCTCAAGCAGGCAAGGTGAAAACATCGATTGGAAGACGAAGGATAAAGTGAAAGAAAGAGAAGAAACCACAACCAAAAGACCACAAGAAGAATGAAAAGAAAACCAAGAAGCAAAAAGAAGGGACTGAAACAAAGGAGGGAACAAAACAAGGAAAGAAAAGAGAACCAAAACACTACATACACCGCTCGCTCATGCGTACCCTTCTTGCTTTGCGTCTTTTGCGTCGTTTAATAACATCTATGTATATATATATACGCCTTCTTTTCTTTCGCCCCCTCAGTTGTCTCGCTCGCGGCTCAGAATAAATTCACAAGCGTGACACTCTTAAAAACAACGGGGCAAAAAGATGGGAAAGAAAAAGAAGAAGCAAGAGCAAGCTTTCGTTTGCATTCAAGGCTCAGACTCCACGATGATTTTGCTTTGGGGGGGATTCCAACACTTTGCGCGCTGGACTTGTATCCTATCTACCTATATATCTTTTGTCTTTGTTTAATGAGGTGCTTGCTTACTTGCGTGCATGCATGCGTACACAAGCAGAATCAAAATAAAATCAACAACATTTGTTGTAGCCGTCGTCGTTGCTGGTGCCCTCACCCATCTCTTTTCTCTTTCTCTTTTCTCCTTCTGTGCGTCGTCCTCATCCTCTCCCTCATCGTCGTCATCGTCGTCATAGGCGCCTCTCTAATCACTCTTTCATCTCTCTTTCAATTTCTTTTACCTTTTCGTTCATCCTTTCTTCGTCACTAGCTCCTTTCTCCTCTCTCTTGTTGTTTGATTATATTTTATCATTCACTTGTTTAGTCTAGCTATGCACAAAATATAATCTGCAAATGCGCTGTGTTTCTCTTCCCTTCTCCCTCTTTCTCAATTTCTCTTCCTCCCTCATATACACACTCCTCTCGCCCGCCAAGCGGCTTTCTTTGTTAACTATCACCGCTTGATATCAGCAATGAAAACAAAACCTCTTCCTTTCTCTCTCTTACTCCCTATCTCTTCCCAGCAAGCACCCAAACCACAATAAGTCCCGCTTATGTGATCTCACTTCCTCCTTCTCCTCCTTCTCCTCCTCCTCCTCCTCCTCCTCCTCCTCCTCCTCCTTCTCCTCCCTCCTCCTCCTCCTCCTCTACCCTCCAGTCCCCTTAGCTGCCCCCGAAGGCGAGGCCGCCCACCTATCAAAATCCATTGCTACATTCTTCAAAAAATCCCCTTGGCATAACTCATGATCCATCGATTGATCGCAATCGCCGCCCCTTCCAACACTGGCCTCGGGGTAAAAGCTAACCCCCCCCCCCGCCCCTCCTACTCCTCCTCCTCCCTCCTCCTCCTCTACCCTCCAATCTTTTTTCCCGCTCCCGAAGGCGAGGCCGCCCACCTATCAAAATCCTTTGCTAGATTCTTCACAAATTTCCCCTTGGCATAAGTCATGATCCGTCGATTGATCGCAATCGCCGCCCCTTCCAACACTGGGCGCGGGGTAAAGCTAAACAGTAACGGCAACTGCCCCGATGTGACAAAACTTACCTCCCCTACCAATCGTACGGGACCACGTCCCTTAATTCCACCAGGACCGAGGGGGGGAGAGACGGCGCGTAGCTTGCCGGTGACGTCTATTTTGAGGGACTCTGCGAAGCGTTGGCCGAGGATTTGCTCCATTCCGTTCATGGAGTGCGCGAGGGATTCAACCAGAAGTAGATGCTGCCCTCCGTCGTCTTCGTCATTTTTGTTTTCGGCAGATAGGGGAGGAGCGGCGGTGAGACGGACGTCGATGGACGGTTGGAGGTTGAGATTGACGAAGGACATGGGTTTGGTGGTGAGGCGGAACACGTCCAGGGCTTGTCGATCTACCAGCTCTGCATCCCACGTAGCAAGCAACACACGGTCAGGTCTCTCGGTGAGATAACGACGAATAAGCGCGGGTTCCTCCCACAACAACAGCTCCACTTCGTCGACAGTCCCAAACTCCATCTTGCCTTGCGCCAAGCGGAAAAAATCCTTTTGGCTGGGCTCATTCCCGCTGCTGCTGCTGCTGCTTGCTGCACTTAGACTGCTGCTGCTGCTGCTGCTGCTGCCGCTGCCGCTTCTTCTGCAGCTGCTCGTCACGGTCATAGAGGGGAGGGAGGGAGGGAGGAAGGCGTGGGTTGTGCAGCAGAGGAGGAGGACGAGGACCACGAGGAGGAGGGAGGGGGGCATGTATCTCGAAGGGGAAGCAGGGGAGGAGGCTGATGATAATGATGATGCGGGTGGTGGCATGCTTAGAGCTTGGACTCAGATCGCGCGGCCCAGCGTTCGGTGCCCTGTGCAGAGAGGGTGTGGAGGGAGGCTTGTGAGTGTGTGATACTGTGGTTCTGGCGCGTTCTTGGGCACAAACAAAGGCACAAGGGAAAGGCACCCAACTCCGCGCATCATCGCCTCACAGCCCCCTCCTCGTCGTCGCCCAAAACCCTGCTTCCTTTTCATTTTCCACCACCTGTCCAAAACGCCATCGACCCACACACCCTCCACACAACCCACAGGGCGAGGGAGAAGCCAAGACCCTAAATGTGCCGCTGGTCCACCAGCGCGTCGTCGTTCTAATCATGATCCATGAATCGTTTCGGTACGTCCTCCTTCTTGCCTCCTCTCCTCCCCTCCGTCCCTCAGCACGACCACCCCTCTCACAACCACCGCTCCCTCACACGCACAGCGTTAGCATCCTCTACGTCTACCCCATCATCGCCTCGTGCCGCACCGTCCTTCGGCACCAACCCCACCACCCGCACCCACAACAGCAGCAGCAGCAGCAGCAGCAGCAGCAGCAGCAGCAGCCCACTTCTACCCCCCATCGTCATCAAACCAACAACAATGACACCAACAACCCACACGACCTCGAGCACTGGTCCCTCTACTGGCTCATCTCATCCCTCCTCACCCTCCTCCTCGAGCGCCCTGCCGACGCCCTCCTCCTCTCCTGGGTCCCCTGCTACCGATGGCTCAAACTCCTTTTCTTCCTCTGGCTTGCCCTCCCTCGTTTCCAAGGCGCGGCCCGCCTGTACTATTTGATTGTCCATCCTTGGTTGACACTACATGAGGCTGAGATTGACGCAGCGCGGGGAAAAGCCTGGGAGGCAGCGAAGGAGGGAGGGCGGAAGCTGGCGGTAGCAGCAGTCTCTGTCGCGACGGCAGCTGTGGCGGCAGCGGGAGAAGGGGAGAGAGGGCAAAGACAAGGAAGGGCAGGAGGAGGGAGAGGAGGAGGCGGATTAATAGGATTAGGGGGGGTGAGTGGATTGGGGGGGTTGCGTTTGGTGGTGTCGGAGGCGGCGCGGGTGGTGCTTGCCTCTCTGGCGGCCCGCGCGGCTGGAGAAGGAGGAGGAGGAGCAGCAGCAGGAGCAGCAGGAGCAGGAGCAGGAGCAGCAGGAGCAGGAGCAGGAGCAGCAGTACCACAAGCAACCAATCGGCAGAGGAGAGGAAGGGCGCGGCATGGTGCCAATAGACAAGAAATGGATGATGATGAAAGGTTTAAAACAATAGTGGGGAATAGCAGTGGCGAACATTAGAAGAAATGAGAGAAAAGAGAAAGGAAAAACAAAAGAATGCATACTAGTGAGTAAAGCCCGCACCCAGAGCGGGTGATCTTTGTAAAAGAGCCGCGAAAGGGAAAGTAGTGAGAGAAAGAAGATGTAACTGAATGCATATATATCTGTAGATAGACCAGAATAATATGAAAAGGCACAAAGCAAGAAGAGTACGCATGAGCGAGCGGTGTATGTAGTGCTTTGTTTCTCATTTCTTGCCTTGTAAAAGAAAAGGGGAAAGCAGGAGCAGGCCAGGCCCTTCCTGCCTCATGTCATGTGCTTGCATGCATTACTTCCTTCCTTTGTTGCTTCTTTTCCATTCCCAAAAAGAGAGATTCCTATAAAAATTATAACTAGAGCACTCACTGCCTCATGTCATGTGCTTGCATGCATTACTTCCTTTGTTGCAATTATAAATAAAGCACTCATCACGCCCCTCTTTCACTACGGGAACCTATTTGTTTTTGATCCGCTTTTTTTTCTCTTTTCTCTTTCTCCCTTCTCTCCTTTTATGCTGTCGCGCACTCGCGCTCTTATTTTCCGCTCGTTCTCTCTCTCTCCCTCTCTCTCGCGCGCGCGCTCTATAAATGATATATATTTATGCATTACAAATATTTGGGGTTCGTTTTTGGTCTCTAGCTCACTGCTTTCCATTTTTGATACTTTCGTGGCCTTTTTTTCTCTTCTCTCTCTCTCTCTCATCCCTCCGCTTTCTCCTCCTCCCACACCACACATGCATCAACACACCCGCACACACACAAAACACGCACAAAAAATCTCCTCCATCCTCCTTCCCTCCCTCCCTCCCTCCCCTCTCTCACCACTTCTCCGACCCCCACACCAAATTAGACACATTATCCGCCATCAAACTCAAATGCTCCTTTCGGAACGCGTCATAATCACTCTGCGAAATCGGAGCATTCGTAGGCGGCCGCGGTTCCATCGTCGGCGAAATAAACGACCTCAGCCCCTCATATGCCAACAATGTAACACCAAATTGAGGACTACTCCTCATCACTCTCATCAACGCCCCCTTAAAAAATGCAGACAACCCCTCCGCTGCATAAATCTTCGCCACGCAGTCAGCCATCCCTTCATAGGCCATCTCGCCCGGCCTGGGCTTAACCTGTAATCGCGTTTTGATCACATCAGCAGGCGTCGTCAGACTAGCAGCAGGCACGCCCGCCATCGCCCCTGCAATCAACAAATGGTGCGGTTGGATTTTATCCGTATCCCCAGCCACGAACTTCTTCGCTGCGGCGTACGCAGGGAAATAGATCCCCGAGAAAGGTATATCACGCAAAAAACACGCACTTGCCCCTCTATAAAGACCAACCAAACCTAACTCCTTGACGATCTGAACTGCTGTTCGTGCTGCTGGTGCTTCAATACCCTGTGCTAGCAATACCTGCGCAGTCTCTCCCTGTACTTGCAAGCGAATCTTAACAATCTCCAGAGGATTGGTAAAAACCACTTGAGACGCCCCCGCCCCACACCCCGCCAGGACCTCCAACGGGAAATAAATCGAATGCTGCCCCGTCACTTTATCCCGATTCGTGAAACTGTCCCTCAACAAATCATTCACCGCCAGCTTGATCGCCTTCTCCGGGGCCACCCCCACCAACTGCGGGAGCAACCCGCCATAAAACCCCACCAAACCCTCCCTCGCCCACACTTGCCGAAAGCAATCAATGTTCCCCGCGTACCTCAAAGCCCCCGGTTGCGCTTTCCCTGACCGTTGGTTCTGCATGCGAGTCTTGACCAAATCGAGAGGGTAGACAGCAAACGCGCCAATCCCACCAGCAAACGCACCGAGGGAAAACCCTTGTAGGAAATTGAAGAGGCGTTCTTGAAAGGTCTTGGGGGGGGCGTCGAGCTCGTCGAACGAATGGGAGGCTTGGTGGTGGGAAGAAGACTTTTCGAGTGTGTAACCTGGGGGAGGAGCGAAGGTGATGGCCCCGCCACGGCCGATGATGGCGCGGAGTTCCTGCAGAAAGGAGGGAGGGAGAGAGGGGGGGAGGAGAAGAATGAGTGTTTCAGATCGAAGAAGGCTTGCTAGACAGACTGACAAAACAGGCACCCGAACAAGGGAGGGAGGGAGGAAGGAAAGGAAAAGGACCAAATACAAATACACACCTATACACAGAAAGAAACACACACAAGTACATACCTTGATATAACTGGCCCCCAGCACCCTCTTACAATCATCGGGCGAAATGAACCCATCCCCATTCAAATCAAACATCTCAAACACGATATCAGACTCCGCGCGGGAAAACCTCCTATTAAGCACCCTTGAGGCCACCTTGAAATCATCCTTGCTCAACGACCCCGCCTTGATATCCGCCGCCGTCGCAATGGTCGTACACAACGAGGGCAAATTATTCAAAATCGTCTGATAGGCCAAAAAATCCGTGAACGACACCGGATGCCCCTGCCTCGTCGCATCAACCCTCTTCACAAGACTCTCGGGTAATTGCCTCCTTCCAAAGTTACTCAGCAACTTATAAAAATCTTCCAAGCTAACCCACCCATTCCCCTTCGGATCCATCTGTAGGAAAGCCTGCTGCGCCATCTCATTCTGCAACTTATTGAAAAACAGAGAAAAATCATCCACCCTCACCCTCTTCTTCCCCGTCGGCCCAAAAAACCGCTTCATCAGATCACAGTCACCATCAAAGGCACTCCCCACATGGGCACTCAAAAAGTGCAACACATCCTCCTTGGTCAAGAAACCCTTCTTATGCCGATCGAACAGCAAAAACGCAATATCATACTCCGGGTCCGGCCGGGTCATAAACATGTTAAACAACGAAAAGTCCTTGAACCGTACAAACTCCTGATCCCCCCTTATAATCCTATATAACGACCTCAATTGCGAATACTTAATCACATCAATCACCGAGGTATCATTACACGACCGGACAAAATCATCCATCGTCATCACAGCATCCCCCCTCACATCTGAGGGGTCCTTCAGACTAGCATACTTATCAAATAACGCCTTAATCCGTGAACTATACAAAATATTCTCCACAAAAACCTCGTCATCCACCACCCACGCCCTCACCTTCCCCTTCGCCTTCACCGTAGCACTTCTCCTCCTATGAAAAATCATGCTCCCATCCCCAAAGATCTGCCCACGGCCCTTATTCAAAAACGACACCACCGACCCATCTTCCAAGGCATCCATCACTTCCACCTCTCCTTCATCGATGATAAAACAATCGTACCCCTTTTCTCCTTGGGCAAAGACGACCTCGCCCGGGTCGAATTCTAAGAAACGGGCTTCCTTGACGAATTTGGTGATTTGCTCTTCGTCGAGGCAGGTGAAGAGGGAGTTTTGGTGGAGGGCCAGCTCGATGAGCTGCCGTTGGGAGTCGGATTTGGAGGAGACGAGCGTGCCTGTTTTCCAGGGAGGGAAGAAGGGAGGGAGGGAGGGAGGGGTGAGTGATTTCTTCTTTGTCGAGGCAGGTGAAGAGGGAGTTTTGGTGGAGGGCGAGCTCGATGAGTTGCCGTTGGGAGTCGGATTTGGAGGGGACGAGGGTGCCTAGGGAGGGAGGGAGGGAGGGAGGAAGGGAGGGAGGAATGAGTTATGCGTACTGTGGGATGAGAGGGTGAGTGTAGGAGTGAGGAGACAAGGGCTACATGGATGTGAGGGAAGATTCGTTGGTGGATTGTGAGTGGGGTGCTGTGACGGCCCGGGTTGGGATGCTGCTGCTGGTGCTGGTGCTGGTGCTGCTGCATTTATGACTCAAAGAATACAGATAGAACACGTCTATAGCACGAGCAGCTTAGTCAATCAAGGGATGGAGGCAGCACAAGCAAAGGAGGCAGGACAGGAGGTTCATTAGGCGGGGATTCGAAGAGAGTGGGTGGTCCATTCTCTTCCCTTCCCAAAAAAGAGATGAGATCGCAGAGACACACAACAACAGCTACAGACATCACACACACACGCAACGTACCGTTCTGAAACGTCTTGTGGTTAACCTTCTCATGCGGCTCCAGGTGCAAATGGTCCAGCAACGACGGGGTCCGTTCCTCCCCCTCGCCCTCCGTCTTGGGGGACAAACCCACAATCAGAGGCGGGAGATTACTCCGACTCTTGGTCATGCGTGGTTGCGGGGCCTCAGGCATGGTAGACTCGTCGGTCGTGCTACTAAAACTGCGCTTCTCCTAGGTATTGCTGCTGCTCCTTGTGCTTGCTGCTGCAGATCGATGCTGCTTGGCTTCGAAAGCTGCTGCGATGCCGCAAGTCCACAAGCTCTCTCGCCCCTAGGAAACGCCTGTGTGACATGAGGAGAATAAGTGTGAGTGTAAGCGCTAAATTGTGCCTTGGTCTGGGAGTGCTGGGCTAAGATGCAAAAGCGCTGCTGTTGCCTCCATCCGCGGGTTCGACGAAGGCGCAGAGGTTGGGTGGTTGCTATTGCAGCTAACAACCGACCATGAGCTAAACTTCGCAAAGCACAGCAAAGTGACAGAGACGCTACTGCTCACCATCTCAAGGGTACCGGCAAAGGCAGCTCGGTGTACTTTGACCACAAGGCGGCATCGGATGGATTGATGTTGCATGTGTTTGCTTCGCTCCTTGGGAGCGGCATGTGCCTGTGCGGTTGGCGGGGAGGCAGGGAGGAGAATCAAAGTCAAAGCAACGCGCCTAGGCATTGCATACGCATAAATTAATGCGCGCCATGCCTGGCTACTTGCCGCATTTGATTATGTGCAAGGCATTGGCTGGGCGGTGTAATCCAAGCGAGGGCGTATGTCCTCGCCTTTAGGAGGCCTCCCACTCCTCTTGCCCTCCTTCACGATGGACGCTGCACGCATCGCTAAGCCCAAGCAAGCCTCCAAGCGGCCAAGCAAAGTCACGTTAGGGACTGCGTTCCCAAGTCTTAGGAGTTCCCATAGCATGCTCTACCATGCCTGGCTCATCTGCAATAGCTCCGTGGGTTTGTAAAGGCAGGTCTTTGAGGCCACAACCATTTTGTTCTTTGTTAGCCTCTCGCCTCCCCGCCTCCCCACTCCTTTCCCTAGACCCTCTCTCCAGCTAGCTAGGGCGCATACCACTCACACTCAATACCCATACACACACCACACAGAGACCCTTCTCCCACGCCAGCAGTATGGCGAGAAGGCCCGGGCATCAACAAGCCTAAGGCTAAGGCGCGCTCAAGACTTCCCCTCTCCTTGGCTAGGACTGAATGATGCTGCGAAGCACGGGCGGCGGCAGCGGCGGCAACACGCCCACGCGCGGGCAAAGAAGTCCCAGCCACGAGCTTGACATTGATGTGGAAGAGGGGCAGGGCCTGCTGCGGAGTGGCAGCTTGCCTCATTTGACGGCAGCGTCGTCGTCCTCTCCTTCTAACGGCGCGACTGCTGCTGCTGCTAATGCTGCTGCTGCTGCGGCGGGCAGGGCCAGGAGCCGGATGAGCCGCACGCAAAAGACGGTGCTGCTTCTTTTGGGGATTGCGTTGTTTGGATATCCATTTTTAGCGGATCAAGTGTATCTTTGGATGGTGACGAATGAGATAAGCGTGATGCTCATGCCGGCCTCCCGTCGCTCATGCGCCTACCCTGCCTTGTGGGTGCCGTTTGACGAGGCCATTGGGTTGTCTTCTTCACCTTTTCCTCCTGCGGCTTCTTCATCTACTGCTGCTTCTCGTCATCCTCCTTCTCGTCGTCGCACTGATGCCACCAGCACCCCACCTGCTGCTGCTGCTGCTGCTGCTGCTGCTGCTGCTGCTGCTGCTGCTGCTGCTGCTGCTGCTGCTGCTGCTGCTGCTGCTGCTGCTGCTGCTGAGACCGACACATCCTCCTCCTCCTCTACCACCACCACCACAGCAGCAGCAGCAGCCTTAGATGCACAACCACCACCACCACCACTACCTCAAGAATCAAAACCAAAGCGTAAAATTGCCCTGGTCGCCGTCATGGACCGTCGGCCCGACGCTGATCTAAAAGGAAGCAACACCCCCGCATTCAAACGCCTCAGTAATAATTTAATGTCTCAATCCCTCGAGCAACAACGGGCCTATGCCGAATTTTGGGGGTATGACCACATACTCTGGGAGGGACAAGAAGAGACAAATTCAAATTTGTTAGAAGGGAGGCCGGTGGCGTGGGGGAAGCTGCTGGCGCTGCAGAGCGCGTTGGAGAAGTATGATTATGCGTTATATCTTGATTTGGACCTGGCGATTGTTCAGCCGTTAGTGAGTTTGGAGGGGTTTGTAGGGAGGTTAGAGAGTGAAGGGAAGGACTTATTGGTTGCGGAGGATGGGAATGGGGTGAATACTGGGGTGATGTTACTAAAGGAAAGTGAGTGGAGTCAGTGGTTTTTGGGAGAATTGTGGAGGGTGGGTGAACGTCTGGTAAAATGTGATTGTATTTTCTATTACGAACAACGGGCGTTTCACCATGCTTTGCAAACGGAGCAGTGGCAAAAGGGCTATGAATGGTGGACGCGTTACATACCTATCATAGGCTGGTTCCGCAACCCCCTGCGAGGTCATCCTCCAGGTCCAACCCTTCAGTCCCTTCCTCTTTTTTACTCAAATCACACACAAATTGCTTCAGCAGAAGAGATCTGGGAACATGTCGAGCTGGCCCCACAATGTGCTTTCAACTCGGTCAATTCCTTCACAGACAGTGAGTTTTTGGTTCATTTTGCCGGGCAGAAAGGAAGGAGGAAAGAGAAGCTAATGGAACACTATGGAGGGCTAGCCCGGGAAAGGCTGGAAAAAGTAGCGAAGCCCTTAAGGGAGCGATTGAGGGAGGGAGGGAGGGGGGGGGGGGGGGGGGGGGGGGGGGGGGGGGGGGGGGGGGGGGGGGGGGGGTTGCCGATGGTGCACCAGACGTGGAAGACGCATGTGTTGGAGGGAGCGAAATTGGCTTGGCATATGTCGTGGCGTCGGAATGGGTTTACGGTTCAATTGAGGAATGACACGGAGTGCTTGTATGATATCGAAAGACTCTGTCGCTTGACGGGTGACGTGGAATACATGCAAATATACGAAAAACTGAATCCTGTTCAGAGGGCTGATTTCTGGAGGTATGCCATCACATGGTTAGAAGGCGGGATTTACTCAGATATAGACATAGGAGCCACCCCGGAGACGGCGCGGTTTTTCATGGAGCGCTGGCAGGGGGGAAGGGAGGGAGGGAGGGAGGATGAGGACGGGGAGGGCGGCAGGGGGGGAGGGAAGGAGGAGGGAGGGAGGGAAGGAGGGACGGCGTTGGTGGGGATTATTGAGAATGCCCCGTATGATAATTTGTGGGGGCGGATGCATTGGAAAGTAGGGATGAGTCCGATGTATAGTCGTCTACCCCAGTTGCGACAATCGTTTTTTTACGCGCGGAAAGGCCACCCTGGGTTGCTTAAATTGATGGATGGGATTCGAGGGATGGTGAGGAGGTGGGAGGAGAGTGGGCATACGGACTTGGGGAGAGCCTGGCCGAAGCTGAATGCGAAGGAATTAAGGGAGATGGAGGTGAGTGGAGCGTTGACGCTTGAAATGACGGGGCCGGGGGTGTGGACGGATTATATGCTTACGCCTTTATTGGGTAAGAAGAGGAAGGGAGGGAAGGAGGGGGAGGAGGAGGAGGAGTTGGAGGCTTTAAAGAAGGCGTCGGTGATTTTGGGGACGATGGAGGGGTATGGTATTATTAGGTATGGAAGTATGGGGTCTTGGAAAACGGATGCCCACAAGGCTGATTTGAGGATGTGGCGGAACCTTCTGTTGTTTTATTCGACTCCGGTGCTCTTGGCCTTGTTGGTGCGGTATCTGCGGCGGCGCCGGCGGGGACGGAATGAGGCGAAGCGGAAGGCGAGGGAGGGAGGGGGGGGGAATGGGTTGAGTGGCGGAGGAGGGGGGATTAGCATGGTAGGTTTGGGGATGGGCGGTGGAGGGAGTGGAGGCCTGCCGGTGACGGCGGACCGGGACAAGGTGCATTGAGAGAGGAGGAGGGGAGAGGGGAAACACACACGTAAGAATTAGCGCGCACGTAAGTTTTGCAAGTCACGGCGCAGAGGCCTGTACATAATGCTAAAGCACAAATAAAGCAGAGCGAGTAAATGCAAGGATGGGATAAGTGAAAAGCCAGCATTTGCGTTCGACTTACTTTGTTTGCCTCTGACAAAATGTACTTGTTTTGCGTGTGTTTGACGACGTACTCGCTCGCCGGCGTCCCAACGGCCCGACTCAACGCCCGGGGTCCTCGCATCGTTGACATTCCCTTGCTTGCCAGCCACTCCCCCTTCACCACGACCACCCTAACCCTTCCGCCCTTGCCCTACCCCATCTCCCCAGAACAGGACTGCGAGCTGCGCCTGCCGGTGGCCCTTGTGTGTGGTTCGTCGTCTTGCGAAGCCAGGCGCAGGCAACAAGCCAAAAGCGCGCGTCCCTACGACCCCCTTTCTTTCCTCCCTCCCACCAGCACCCCACTCCACACCACGCAACGACAATGACAAGCTCGCTGGCCCAAGGCGCTACCACTGTCCTAGTAAGGCTCTTGCAGGAAGTTGCCAACTCCACCGCGGCTGGAGGAGACGACCCACCCGCGGCCCCCGACGAAGGCAAGCAGCAGTGCAAAATGATGGGCGGGAAGTTTGGAGATTTGGTGCAGCTCAGCTTGGCCGTGGTGGGGATTGGCGGGTTGGTTATCAAGCGCTTTCAGGAGGCGCACCCGCGGCCTTGGAAGATCTGGGGTTTGGACGTAGGGAAGCAGTGTCTTGGCTCCTTGTACGCCCACGTTTTGAATATGTTGCTTGCGATTGGGTTGACGAGCATTGCGGGCGGGGGGGATCAGTGTGCTTGGTACTTTGTGAATTACTTTATCGACAGCAGCTTGGGGGTGTTGCTCTGCCTGATCCTAATCAAGGCGGCGGAATGGTGGGCAGCAAGAAAGGAAGCAGGGTCCTGGCAGCGGAACTACATTGCAGACATGGGCAATTATGGCTCGCCCCCCCAATGCCGGATCTGGTATTGGCAAACTTTGATTTGGCTCGGCATTGTCACCATCTCTAAATTTGGTCTGTTCTTCTTCATGATTGCCTTACGGGATCAATTTGGGAGGTGGGGTAGCTTTTTATTTAAACCCTTACAAGATCACCCGAATGCCGAGTTAATCATTGTGATGGTCATCGTCCCCGGCATCTTCAACGTTGCTCAATTCTGGATCCTCGACAACCTCCTCAAGAGCAGCACCACGGAGGTAGAATCCCCTCCTTTAAGTCCTAGTAAATCGCAGAATTTCAAGGTCAATTATGAGCCGATTTTAGAGGGGGCGGGTGGTGCTGGTGGTGCTGGGGGACGACGACGGCGGAAGGGATCAGGGGGGGCATTAGACTGGTTTTCGGCTACTACTTCCAACTCGTGGAATTGGGGCACGGGTGCTCCGACGGGCGGGCCGGGGCAAGGTCGAGGTGCCGGGGGAGGAGGAGGAGGAATGGATATGCCTCCTGCTGCTGGTGGAGGACCAGGAGGAGCGAGTACACGGACGTTTTATAAGCCACCGGTACAGGTAGCGAGGCCGCTTGATCCGAATGTGCCTGTGTGGATGGCGACGAGTACCAACTCGACGATTTTGCCCCCGCGTCGGCCGTATGATGGTGATGATATGGAGGCGAATGGGGGGGCGTTGGCGTAGGCAGGGAGGGAGGGAGTTCTTGTATAGATGTGGTGGTTGACCACGCACGGTAGATAGGTACAGAAACGCATACTTACAGAAACGAAACAGAAGGTAAACTAATAGTGGAAAAGTACAAAAATGTGTGAACTCTTATTTGTTCTTGTCAGAACAATCTTTTAATTTTCATTTTTCGTTGAAAAGAACAAACAGACTGACCACAGCCTCTTCTTCTTCTCTTTCTCTTCTTCTACACAAACCACCAAACTCTCTTTACTCCACACCATCACTCACTCTGCTTCCCAGGAAAACAAAGACACACGCAGCTCCTCTACTTATTCTCCCCCCCCCCCCCCCCCCCCCCCCCCCCCCCCTCCCCCTCCCCCCCCCTCCCCCCCCCCCCCCCCCCCCCCCCCCCC
>Ga0209390_10007616_pt1:10000-13797 | contig 13797 bp, 10 predicted proteins | sample BON01_FD_187212 | JGI IMG/M metagenome (GOLD analysis project Ga0209390, IMG submission 187212) | Freshwater microbial communities from Lake Bonney liftoff mats and glacier meltwater in Antarctica - BON-01 (SPAdes) (version 2) | ecosystem: Environmental > Aquatic > Freshwater > Ice... | reverse complement strand
ACCGATTCAACACCGTGCTCGCATTCCTCCCTCCACCCCTTGCCATCACCGCTCCCGCCGGCCCTCCTCCTCCCCCTCCCCCTCCTCCTCCTCCTCCTCTTCCTCCACCACCAGACCCTCGGAAGTGCTCTAGCTTCGACGCGATTTCTTGCAAGTCATTCGAAATCTTTTCCAGATTCGCCAGCGGCTTCTGCCTCCCTTCTCCAACCTGATGCCGTGTCAACACCCCTCCCTCACTCCCTCCCTCCCTCCCCCCATTGCTGCCCCCAAAGCTATTACCCAAACACGAAGGACGGGAGGGCGAGGGAGCAGCAGCAGCAGCAGCAGCAGCAGCAGCCTTTGTCGTCATCATCATCCCTCCTCCTCCGGCAGCAGCAGGCACCATTCTACTACTGCTGCTGCTACTGCTGCTGCCGTTGAAATTCTGTCCTCCCCCATAAGAAGAAGAAGCGGACCGCAAGAGTAATTCCTCATTGGCCGCCACACGACTGCGCACTGGCGACGCGTAGCTGTTGCTGCTGCTGCTGTTGCCACCATTGCCATTACTACGACCCAAAAGAAGAGAAGAAGAAGAAGGCTGCCCCCGCCGTCGGTCCAAAGCAGGAGAGGCATAGGGCGAGACCCCCCCTCCCTCCCTCCCTCCTCCTCCTCCTCCTCCTCCCGGTCGACGCAAGGGACTACTATACCTACTCCCGCCCACGCCAACCGCTGCCGTGACAGCAGAGGAGGAGAAAGGGAGGGAGGGAGGGAGGACACGCTGAAGCAAACGTTGCAGGTCTATATACAACCCACGCAGGATCTTGGCAACACGATCGTTCATTTCCAACAGCTTCCAGACCGCTGCTGCTCCTCCTCCTCCTCCTCCATCCTTTCTTCCTCCTCCCCCCTCCTGCTGCTGCTGCTGCTGCAGCAGCATCTCCTGCGTCATGCTCACCAACGTCGCTACCTCCCCTCCATACACTCTCAATTCCTCCGCTTTCTTCAAGAGCTCTCGTGCCTCCCACCCTTGCGTCGCGCCCACCGTCATCAAATGCGCTGCTGCATGCTCCATCCCCTCCTTGATCAAAGTCACGACCGAGGACGACGCCTGCCTTCCCTCCCTCCCTCCCTCCCTCCCTCCCTCGCTTTTCTCCATATGCCGTTGCAACAGAGCAAGCTGCGCCCCAATCTGTGGTAACTCATCCAAACCATGTGCTTCTAATGTTTCCTTGAACACAGCAATCATATCATCTCTATACCTCAACTGCCTTAACAATCGATCCATTTCCACTTGTACTCGTCGTTTCTCCCCAACCACCACCTCCTTCTCCTCCCTCACCCTCGCCCTCCCCTCCTCCGCCGCCTCACATCGCCTAGCCAACGCAGCCACCTCCTCCTTCAGCCCCTCCACCTGTACCCCCCCCTCCCTCCCTTCCTCCTTCCCTTCCTCCCTCCCTGCCTCCCTCGCTTCCTGGACATCCACCACAACCTCCGCCTGGAGGCGAGCCAACCGTGCAGACACCGTATTTTTTCCCGCTGTCACTTGTGCTAATAACTCCTGGTATTCAATTTGTACTGCCCTCTTGGCACGCAGCAGCTCTCGGGCGTGTGCTTCTTCGGCTTCGCTACGAGTCGCCCGGAGGGTCTCCACTTTTTTATAGGCCTCTTGGACTTGGTTTTCTTGGGAGGATAAACGGTCGGTCATTTTTTGGAGTTGGTTTTCAAAGGTATGAATGGTGGAGGCGGTGGCGTCGCGGAAGCGCTGGTTGAGGGAAGGGAGGACTTGCAGTTTGAGTCGCCATTTTCGGACGAGGTCTTGGGCTTGTCTCACCATTAGTTTACCACTTGCTTGCATGCTTAAATTCGTTGTCCCTCCTCCAGTAGTAATCATACTGCTGTTGGTGTTGGTACTGGTACCCATCCTCCCTCCCTCCCTCTCCTCCCCCAAGGCCAACGCCAGCTGCTTCGTCGGGCTCGGGTCCACCATACCCCCCATACTTAGCAGGCCTCGGCGTCGCCCTGCGTCTTCCTCTGCTGCCAGCAACGCTTTCAAGGGGGTGGTAATAGGCACTAGTCGCGCATCAGCAGCACAGGCAGCCGTCTCAAAAAGCTCCGCAAAATTCCCGTCCACCACCGAATCAAATTCCTTCAGCTCACTCAACAACTCCCTCAACTGCTGCTTGCCATGCCGTCTAATATCCGCCATATCAAGCAACAACGCGTCCTTCGCTCTCTTCTCACTTGCCAGCTGGTCTCTCAATAGATTCAACTCCGTCCACGCCCCCCTCTCCCCCAACCTCATCTCCTTCTTCTCCCTCTCCAGGGCCTCCCTCCCCTCCTCCAAAGCACGCAACGCCCCCTCCTTCTCCGCCCGCTCCCTCTGCAACTCCCGCCTCGCCGCCTCCAACGACTCCTTCCACACCGCCGGCGTCGCCGAGGCCGACGCCGCTGTCGCCGCCGCTGCTGCCGCTGCTGCTGCTGCTGATGCTGCTTGTTGATCCTCCCCCATACCCGTCTTCGCCTTCGCTCGACTCAATTCCCGGAGCTCTGCCTGGTAATGCCCAATCTTTCCTTCCAACTTACGCACCATCCTCTCCGCCTCCTCCGCCCGCAGACGATGCTCCTCTACCGAAGCCCAGCTACTACGACTACTGCTGCTGCTCGCCTGCTCCTGCTGCTGCTGCTGCTGCTGCTGCTGCTGCTGCTGCTGCTGCTGTTGATACCGAGACGACACCGCCACCAACTGACTCGCCGCGGCCGTGGCTGCGTTTGAGGCCTCTGCTGCTTCTTCTTGAGCGCGGGCCAGCTCGATTGTGTGTCGTTGCTGTGCGTCTTCCAAAGCCCGCCTTGCCTCGTGTAGGCGTGCCTCCATCTCTCTCTCCAGCCTGTCCTTCGCTTCCTCCACCATCCTTAATTTCTGCTGCCACTCCGCCGCTTCCACACGTGCCTGTGCCAGGTTCTGCTCCGCTGCTTGCTTCTCGTTTTGGATCCGCCCTAGGAGGGCTTGCATGTCTGTGAGCCGCACTTCGAACAAGGCCTTCTCCCTCTTCAATGCCTCCTGCGCTTCCGCCGCTGCATCCGCCGAGACTTGGCGCATCTCATCCTTGAGATCCCGGGAAGCCTGCTGCTGGTGCTGCTTTTGGAACTGCTGCTGCTGGGCGGTGTGGTGGTGGTGGGCGAGGAAGGCCTCAAGCTCGTCGAGCCGAGCGTCCTTTTCTTGCATGCGGTACTCCAGGTCGGCAATGTGTTCCTCCAAGTCTCGTTCCCGCTCCCCCGAATCCATCTCCCCGCCATTCAACCGCTCGATCTTGTCCTTTTGGTAGTAAATGGTCATTTTCAGGTCGAAGTTTTCCTTGTGCAGGGAGTGGAGCTCGGTCTCCATCTCGTTGAGGGTTTTGGGTTGCCCGCCTTTGAGCAACAGGTCGATGTCACGGCGCATTGGGATGCCGTCCTCCCCTGTGAAGGGCAGGGCTGCCGTGCCCCCGTGGACACCGCCCGCACCGTCCATGGTGGCTGTGCGTGGGTGGTGTGTGGGTGGGGGTGTGTGGGGTGTGAGGGAGACATTCTTTGGGGAGAGAAGAGGAGGGAGGGGGGAGAAGCGAATTGTGCCTTGGCAGCACCACCGGCAGCACCAGCACCAGCACCACCGCCGCAGCCAGCACGTCCTCCACTCGGCACTGTAGACGCCTATGTGTGGGGTGTGCTGTGTTTGTGGGTTGTGCGTCGTGTGGGGTGTGGTTGTCATCTCCAAATTCGGACGCGTTCATTTTGGCGACTCCTCGCGAAGGGCGCCAAAAACTTTGGCGTGACCTCCTCCC
>Ga0209390_10007616_pt1:0-5000 | contig 13797 bp, 10 predicted proteins | sample BON01_FD_187212 | JGI IMG/M metagenome (GOLD analysis project Ga0209390, IMG submission 187212) | Freshwater microbial communities from Lake Bonney liftoff mats and glacier meltwater in Antarctica - BON-01 (SPAdes) (version 2) | ecosystem: Environmental > Aquatic > Freshwater > Ice >... | reverse complement strand
ACAAAACGACGTTACAATCCTCCCTTGATTCTCCTTCTTCTTCGCATTGGTGATATTCCCGGCCCTCACGAGCGGCAACAGGCCATCCGAGAACATTTCTGTATGCACGCCCAGGTCACGATGGTTGGTCAAACGCGCAAGCACAGCATTCGGAATCGAGCCGATCCCCATCTGCAAGGTCGCGCCGTCAGAAACGAGATTCTCGGCGATGAGTTTTCCGATGGCGTCCTCGGCGGGAGACGGGGGAGAAGCAGCATGTTCGGGGAGGTCGACGTCTTTTCTGTTTGGGTAAGGAGGGAGGGAGGGAGGAAGGATGGGAAGGAAGGAGAGCGAGTCAATGTCGGAGACGAGGTTTTCTGCAACCAATTTCTCTTTTCCGATGGCGTTCTCGGCGGGAGAGGGGTAAAAGCGGCGTGTTCGGGGAGGTCGGCGTCTTTTCTGTAAAGATGGAAGGGAGGAAGGGAGGGACGGAGGGAGATTTCATTAACGAATGACATGAACGGACAAAGAAGATACAGAAAAAGAAGGGGAAAAGAGTACTCACTTGAACACCCGATCAAACTGCGAAATATGAATCAATCCGTCCCCCAACGTCCGCGGCATCTTGGCATTTATATGCCCCACCACATGCGTCGCACACTGCACCCCCGCCCTCATGATATCCACACTCGTGCCCAGCGAGCAATACCCATGATTATCCGGAGGCGAGACCTGCACTAACGCGACGTCCACCGGCAGAATTTGGCGGCGGAAAAGATTGGGGATCTCGCTGAGGTAGATGGGCACTATAGGAGGGAGGGAAGGAGGGTGGATAGGAGGGAGGTGAGAAGCTGTGTTTTTGTCAGGAGGCGAGACTTGGACTAGAGCGACGTCCGCCGGCAGGACTTGTCGTCGGAAAAGGTTGGGAATCTCGCTGAGGTAGCTGTGGACTGGAGGGAGGGAGGGGGGTAAAGAGGGCATGGTTGCGTTGTTGTAATAGGAAAAGGCGTGTTGCATGTAATACAGGAAGGAAGGCGGGAGGGAGGGAGGAAAAAAAGGGAAGGAAGAGCAAATAGGAAAGAAGCACGTACCATACTCCGCCCTTCCCTCCGCCACGGGCTTGCGCATGTTCTGGCCCACGAAGAAACACGACGTGTGGAAAATCCCCAAGCACTCATTCTCGACATAGGGGGCAGGACCCTCCGTATGCAGATGGCAAATCTGGAGGGGGGGAGAAGGGAGTGGAAGTGGAGAGAGGAAGGGAGGGAGGGAAGTAGATATGAGTATTCTTGTTCGTGGCTAAAGGCATTCTTGTACATATACAGCGTCGTCATCCCACTCCTCAACAGAGGACAAGGAGACTGAATAAGTAGGTCCACCGACTCTACGCCGACCAAAGAATCAAACATCAAACAACATCGACATTTACCTGGACATCCTTCAACCCGGCGCTCTTCCCAAATTGGGTCATCGCCTCCACTAGGAGGACGGGCGTGGCGACTGCCCCCTGGATGACGACGCGCTGCCCTGACTTGATGCCCGTGACGGCCTCGAGCGCGCTGTCTACATACTGGGGTCTGTGTGGATGGAAATGGGGAGATATAAGGATGAAAACGATCGTTTCTCTTTAAATTTGTGTGCTTACGCGTCGGTAGGAAAGAGGGACGGGACGGTAGGGAGGAACATACACTCTGAACCAGAGACAACGACACCGCGGCCGGGACGACCCCACACACACAATCCCGTCAGTCGCCCATCAAACCTGCATAGCATGCTTTCTTTGCGAATCTCAGAAGTTGGTTGATAATGTCACGTGCCCCCTTTCGTGCCATTGGGCGTGTGTGAATGAGAACGGAGGGAGGGACATACCCACTTGAAGCAGCCTGAAGCAAGGGACCCAATGACGGAGCGCACATACATTTTCCCCCTTGTCCCCCCCAATCCAAAACCCACACTTACTCTCTGCCCAAACGCTTCAAGTGCGGCTCATCTTCGCGGACCATGCCCCCATCACTCTCGCGTTCCAAGTGAGGCGAATGCCAGATGCTGCGGGCCGCCAAAGTCAAGGCAGGACGGGGGAGGCCGGCAGTGGAAGCGGAGGCGGCGCGGGACACTACAAGCGCAGCCCGCGCCTTGTTGGCGGTGGCGGCCAGCATATTGCTTGTTTTTCCTCTGTGGTGGTGTGTGGTAGGGTAGGATTGAGAATGAAGCGTGTGACAATGGTCGTGCGCAGTTCAAGGCCGGGCGGAGCACATGATGCCGCCCGCGACGCGTCGTCGGTCTTCTTTCCGGTTGAGGCATGATCGTTGTCAAGGCAGGACCAAGCACGGTGGCACCATCCACCTCTGTAGGGCTGCATTGCCAGGTGTACAGTGTGTTAAGAAGCTGTCTTGAACGCAAAAGGGTCTGGAAGGAGTCCATGTTGGCGACGACTCGAAACATTGCTTATTCGGCGAGGGCGGGGGGCAACTCAGAGGCTCTCACACAAGTCAAACATGGGCCATACAACTAGCAGAAGGGCAAAACTCTACCGCTGCCGTATTCTTCTCTTTGCATTGCTTAATTTCTTTTCCCTTCGACTGACCGTCAAAATTGCTCTTTTTCTAATCTATTTTAAACCCTACTCCCACCCCGCCCCCCCTCCCTCCCTTCTGCCACACCCCTCCCTCGCTCCCTCAAATCCCATCGCCCCTCCCTCCCTCCCTCCCTCCCTTGTCATCGCCACGCTCCTGCTCTTTCGTCCTCTCATTTCTTCATGAAAAGCCCGTCTAGATGCGCGCAGAGCGTCTGTCGATAATGGGGTACCCTTGGTACATACTCGGGGTCATAAGCCGCCACCTTGGCCTCCCAATCCTTGTAATGCATCACTTTAATCTATTGGTTTTGGGGGAGAGGTGGATGGAAAAGTATGCGGTGTGAGAAATGAGTAGATGGATCCTCTGGTTATAAATTTGTGCCGGGATACTTTCACGCATAGCACAACCCCACCTTCCCACCCTTCCTTCCTCCCTCCCTCCCCTCCTCACCTCAGTCACCTCCCCCGGCGGGTACTTATACATCCCCATCTCATGCTTCTCCCCCACTCTCAACAAGAAAAAATCTTGAAACTCCCGACAGGTGAACTCTCCATGTTTCTCCGTCTTCCCCTTATTCGTACAAGCCAACGTAAATAGTTTTTCCACTTTACTCGCTATTTCTTCAGGTAAGCCCAACTCTTCCTCCAGCTCGCGTACAGCAGTGGGGAAGGCCTCATCGCCTGATTCGATGTGTCCACCACAAGAGACGTCCCAACGCCCGGGGAAAGTGTCTTTGAACTCGGAGCGTTTTTGGAGGAGCAGCCCGCCTTGGTCGTCTGACAGCCAGATGTGGACCGACCTGAGTAAGGGAGGGGGGGAGGGAGGGAGGGAGGGGTGGGACGGGAAAGATTGAGGTTGGAATTTTACTGCAATCATGAGAATTCCGCGTCAAATTCTGCCAATGCTGTGTTCCGGGCGTTTTATGTGAAGCCCCTCCTTCCCTCCCTCCCTCCCCCCCTCCCTCCCTCCTCAACCGCCATCCTACCGATGCCAGTCCCCCTCCGCATGCACCAGCGACCGAATCTTCTTTTGTCCCGATGGCCGTATTTTCTCCACCTTGGCTCCTGCGATTTCCTCGGGGGTGGGTGGCTCGAATAGATCGAAGAGCTCTTTTGGGTCCTTGGGTGCGTAGGAAGGGAGGAAGGGAGGGAGGGAGGGAGGGGAGGGTTGATGGGTGGATTGAATGCGTGGGTTGACAGAGGACATGCCCTATGATTCCTAGACCCCGAGTCACATTGCTGCGCCTTTCCCTTTCATGCGCATTCGCTTTCAATAGTGCCTCGCACAGACCCTCCACAGCAAGGGCGTCAATTGTCCCAGCCTCCCCTCCCCTCCCTCACCTGTCCTTCCTCGTACACCCGTGGCCCTCCCCCGGTAATGCTGGCCGCCATGAAACGCTGCGCGTGCCGGCGTGGGAAGACTGATGATAGAAACCCAGCAGGAGCGTGTTGACTAGTGATGGTGGTGGTCAGGAAAGCACTAGCACTCCTCGCGGCGAGCAGCAGCATCCAAGCGCAGGAAGCAGCAGCAAAATAGAGTCCGTGTCGTCGTTTAGTCGAAGCCGTCGCTACCCCTTGGTGCATCGCCTGTGTGTGGGTGTGTGGGAGGAGGACGTATTGAGTAAACTGGTGTGGTAATTGCGTTTGCTTGCCGTTTGCATGGAAGGAGGAGGCAGGGACAATAGTGCCGTTGCCGTTCCCATCCCCCCATCTCTTGCTTGCTTCCTACCCAAAGCAACCACTCACATACACCACTCCCACACACCACACACACCACACACACAGGGAGAGAGGTATGGCCTCTCTAGCCGTGGACGAGGACGAGGAGGATTTTCCGCTGCCGCCCGACATGGAGGAGGACGATGGCATGATGGTGGGGCATCAGCAGCAGCAGCAGCAGCAGCATACAGCAGCCTTCCACGCAGGCACCATGCCCTCCCACCACCAGCAGCAGCATCAGCAGCGGCAGGAGCTGCACGGGCAGGAGGGTGCTGGGGGGGCGACGGTGGAGGAGTGGAGGACGCGGTGCGAGGAGGGGAAGAAGCGGATGGAGACGCTCTTGGACAGCTATCATGTACGTGCATGCGAGGGAGGGTTCAAGCAGCGGCAGGAAAGAAGGTGAAGGAGGGAGGATGCTCCGGGGGGAAAGCTGGGGCAGATTGACTCATTCCCATACCAACCACACCACCACCACCATCACACACAGACATCTCTCTCAACACGCCAAGCCGCTTTCTATCAAGAAGTCGAAGCCGTGCATCAAGCCCGGGAAGTGGACATTGTGCCACATAACATGCAGTCTTACTTTACGTCTTACTGGCAAGATGAACGAGGGAGACGCCCACCAACCGTGGGGCAGTCAAAAGCGATCAAGTTACACTTGCAGCATTTGAGTGAGGCCCTGGATGAAAATGGGTGGACGACTACAGAGGAGGTACGTTAGCCC
>Ga0209390_10007615_pt1 | contig 13798 bp, 15 predicted proteins | sample BON01_FD_187212 | JGI IMG/M metagenome (GOLD analysis project Ga0209390, IMG submission 187212) | Freshwater microbial communities from Lake Bonney liftoff mats and glacier meltwater in Antarctica - BON-01 (SPAdes) (version 2) | ecosystem: Environmental > Aquatic > Freshwater > Ice > Glacier... | reverse complement strand
CAAAAGACGGAGAAACACCCCAAAGTGCTCGATTTTGGAAACTTTTGCTCCAGGTCGGAGGTCCGGCCGCTGGACCTCGAGAATCGGCCCGTGAGAAAGACCATCATGGCGAGCGCTTCAACCCCTCTTCGGCTCCATGCTGGTATGAGAGAGAAGCCTGTTTGAGGTCTGAGTCATTTTACACTGTAGTTAATGGCGTAGCACTTATGGCCTCCTAGTCACGGCTCCTACCCTTCCCGATTGTCGTTGGAGTCTGGAGCAGTCCCAATCACGCATACGTGCTGCCTGGCTTTGTATATTCTAAGTAGCGCAGGGCCCGTACTTCACGTCGATAATATGGAGGTGGCTGAAGATACTTAGTCTGAGGCGCGTGTAGTTGATGGGAACTCATTTATAGCCTCCTTCACAGCGCCTTCCCCTTTCCAAATGCGCCTGGAGTCTCGAGCAGCCCAACCAAGCATGCGCGGTGCCTGGTTTTGTACATTCTGAGTACTTTATGGTCCAGGCGAGTCACTCAAGTCGGAGTCACGAGCACCGAACTGGCGAGGTCCCAGTTTCAACCTTCTTGGCACTATCCGCTTCCGGAGGCTGCAGGAGTCAGGGAGGCGCAACATCTAACAAGCACGTGCGCCGCATGCATTTCACCTGAATCGATAATTCAGGGCCTGGGCTACATGCTGATAACACGGAACTGCCCAACTTTGTTAAAAAGTCGGAGTCACGAGCACGAACTGGCGAGGCTCATTTATGGGCCACCTGCTCCTCCTCACTTCCACGAAAGGTACATTGTACCCGGAAAGTGCCATATAAACCGCACAAATTTTCATAATTTCGATAGCCTAGCACCTCAGCTTCACCTTGCCACCATGGAGCTGTCTCCACGAGGTTGATGTCTCGTGCAAAGGCCCACAGCGTAGCGGCTGGTCGCCCTACCCCCCAATCCCCCCTACCTGCCTGGGGGACCCCTAGCAACCGCCTATGATCTGGCCAATCCCCATAAGCCTGAGCCAATCGATAGCCCAGGACTAAATATCCACGGTGGTCCCACCTTCATAATGTCTCTAACAACATGAATAGGTGCGCCTTGGGGTGGTGGAGGCGCCTCCTGCCTAGCCATGCCCTGCTCCTTCCTCACTTTTGAGAACGCGGACCCAGGAGCATGGGCATGCCGGCCTGGCAAAACCCCAAACCCCTGATACCATCGAGAGCTCGGCAATCAAGCTACCTGATGGTGGCATCGATACCAAGCTTTTACTGTCGAGGTCGCCTGCAATGCCTGCCGCCATCCCCAACCTCCTCCCCAGGCGCCCTTTCGAGCGGCCTTCCGGCACCTCCCCGTTCTCGGCCAGGAAATGATATGCAATACATGCCAGCACCATGCAAAAGCTCAATAAATACATGGTCTCGAGGTGTGTAGTGGCTTTGTTTCAAAATCATGCCCTGGAGCCCCCAAAAATGAAACCTCTTGCAGGAAGGAAAAGCAAACTCCCACCCGATGGGCCAACTGCGACCATGAAATTATTGTACTTGTCGGCGTAAGAGCGAATCATCTATTTAATAAAAGAAGAAGAAATGGTCACTGTTGACTGCAGCCTGGCACAAGTCAAAAGCACATTGCGACGTGAACAAACCACCAGCCGATGCCAGATTCACGCAGGAGCTCAGTCGATACATGATTTCGAGATATATAGGGTACGACTTTTAAAAGATGCCTGAAAGCCCAAAGAAATGGAGGCCTCATGCCCTCCTCGGCAAGCGAACTGCAGCCCTGTTCGGTCCGGGCTGCAGTTGCCCGCCCGTGGGACGTGAACACCTGAATGGGCCAAGAAATCCGACCCCCTCGGATTTTTGCCTCGGGTTGGGAGGGCGGTGCGCATTTCGAGGTACACGGACCCAAGCAAGGCACCACATATCCTGAGCCAATCCAGAGCCTGACATATTGGCAATTTATTCTGGTGGCACTTTACCTGTCCAGTCACAATGTGTGGAGAAACCTCCGACACACCTTGCTTCTTCCCCCCTCCTTCGCTCTCACTCACTTTTGCCCCTGTCGAGGTCCGCCGACGTGCAGGCCACCCACAAGCACTGTGCTTCCCCCAATGTATCCTCTCGGCATGGGATATGATTGCTGGCCCAACGATGCAGCCAAAGTGGAGACCTCGCGTACACAAAGTCACTCCCCTCGATTTCAAGCGCCGACCGCCTCATTGCTTGGGCGCTCATGGCGGCACGGGTAACCCACCAAAACAGGCCGGCGTCATGCAGGGGCTCAATCGATACATGGGCTCGAGATGTGTTGCGGGTTGATTGGCAAAAGAATGCCTCGGAGCCTCTAAAAAATGAAGCTTGTGGCACGACAACTCCCTTCAGGCAAAAGGGACTCCGCGGAGTCCCTTTTGACTGCTGCTGGGACGTGAAACACCCGAATGCTCGAGCGATGGGCCATCATCACCCACCACTTGCCTCTGTCTCCTATCAGTGCTGCGTTCTCATCCAAATCCACCACCCACCACTTTACTAAACACAGAGAAGCAATGTCGTCGGCACGAAAGAGAAGACCGGCGCCTCCTCCTCCTTCTGCCTCCTCTACCTCCACAGCGCCGCCCACTCTCCAGGCCCATCCCACCCCTCAGCAAGGCCTGCCCCGGGTGCTCTTTGTGATAGCCCACCCTGACGACGAGACCATGTTTTTCTCCCCAACCATGGCTCATTATCGGCGCCAAGGCTGGGCCATGTGGGTGTTGTGCGTCTCTACTGGTAATGGAGGGTTTGGTTTGAAGGGAAAGGGAGAGAGATGGGGTGGCGTGTTCGGTGTGCCTTGGTCATAGCGTCTCATGCAGGCACAATACTCACCCACACCCACGTGTTGCGTCACAGGTGACTACTATGGGCAAGGTACTGTGCGTCGCCAGGAGCTGGAGGAGGCGTGTCAGTTGCTAGGTATCCCTGCGGAGCGACTGACCCTCCTCGATGACAAGGACCTTCGGGTAAGTGCGTCTACGCACACGCGTGCGTGTGTGACGCCGCGCTGCGTGTCAGACGCCGCGCTGCGTGTCAAGCTGCACTGTGTGAGGTAGCCATCTCTTTCAAACAATATTATGCCTTCAACCACGCACAACAACTCGAACAGGATGGCCCCGACAATGCCTGGCCGGAGCCGCTCCTCTGCTCCCTCATCCGCGAGGCCGTAACGCGCGAGGGTATCGACGAGGTCAGTCAATGAGAGAACTACGCTTGTATAAAACTTGCCTATCAGGTTCCCTTTGATATTCAATTGAACTCTTGTTTACTATCTATGCACAGGTGGTGACATTTGACGAGGGCGGCGTCTCTGGCCATCCCAATCACGTAGCTCTCGCACGCGCGGCCAGCAGTCTTGTCCGACCAGAAGGAGAGGAAGCCCCGCTGCCGCCTGCCGTCAAGGTTTGGACATTGGAGACCACCAACATCATTCGAGAATATATAGGCCCACTTGATATTCTCATCTCGGTGGCAGTGTGGCTGTGCCTGTGGCTATGTGGACCGCTGCGTCAAGGAATGCGTGCGATGAACTATGGAAGCAGCAGCAGCAGCAGTAGCAGCAGCAGCAGCAACACAACTGGCTTTTGTCTCTGCCTCAACAACAGCCCGGGCCTAACTTACCAAGCGATGCTAGCGCATGCAAGCCAGTTTGTGTGGTACCGCCGCCTATTTATTGTCTTTTCCCGCTACACCTACGTCAATACGCTGCGGGAGTTGCGGGAGGCAGGAGTACATAGGAGGGCTGAGGTCCAATCAGAACACACGGAAAGAAGACAAGGAAAGAAATAACTGATGAAATTAACAGAAGAAAATGTGCCCTACTTCACTTTCATCGCTCGCACACATCATCGAGATTCCCAAGCGATGCGCAAGCGAGACGAAACAAGAAGCATGGGCCAGAACAGAAACTGCGCGAGACGCGAGACGTTTCTGTGGTCAGTGGCGAGCGGAGAGGCATGCATTGCTTCTTCACATCCTGCTGCCCCCACAGCCTATGTGCGCTTGAGCCCTCAGTGCACAGCCTCCCTGCTGCCTACACAATGCTGTTGTTGTTCTTTTTATGCCAGCTTGATCTCACCCATCCTCTTTTCCTCACCACCAACACACAGGGAGATAGCCTCCTCCTAGGCTGAAGGAACAATGCCTGCTCCGCAAGCAGCCACTATGCCAGCAGCCACCACGGCCGACGCCTCTTCGGAGCCCTCCAGCCTCTTGTCCATCGTCGATCGCACCGCCTACGACCGCCTCATCAAGTCTATCGCGGACGACCTGCCCCAAGCCACCCAGCAAAAGTTTCGAGGTAAGGAAGAAGTCATGACGATGATGATGGTTGGGGAGCTGGACACGCTAGGCTAGGTTTGCATGCCCACTGTGTACTCACATTTGCCATCCAATCCATACATACACGTACAGAGGAGGCCAAGGAATGCACAGATTACGCCAGGGCACGGAAGCTGATTGAGTTGATCCTGGCACAAAGCGCCGTCATCATGGCCCGGCCAGTGGAGAAAGACATTGAGGGCTCCTATCAGGTAAGAAGACGGGGCCGATGGGACTGTGCTGTTAATAGAGCAAGCAGTGAAAAGCAAAGGAACATACGTCTTCCTTCCAAATTTGTCACCTAATCGTTATTTTCACATTTATACACAGGTGCTGATCTCCTTGCTAGACCGCTTGTCGGACCCGGCGGACCTCCCCGTCATGGTCGAGCAACTTGTCAACAACCTGCGCTCCTCTGCGGACGAAAAACCCAGCCTTAGGTAAGTTAATACTAATCTATTTTTGAAAAGTCCTTCGTCCCTTTCGTCTCCGCCTCAAAACTCACTTTTATTTCCTCCTCCTCACCTTTCTTCCACGTCCTTAGATTGAAACTCCTCTCCAACTTCTACAACCTCCTCAAGTCCGGCACCCTCGAGCGCTTCCAGATCCTTTTGGCCATCATTGAGTATGCACGCGACACCAAGCAGGTACGTCTTCGATTGCAAGAAAATAGGGGGAAGGATGAGAAAACCATGCATGACCACACCAAAAGTTGCTTAAAAGTTTGCTTGTGTCTCATTTTCATTTCTTCTCTTCACATTTTATCTTCTCAACAGCTGGAGGTGCTCTCGGACTTCTTTGCGAACCTGGAGGACTGGAAGAAGAACTGGCGGCACCTGTCGGCAGAGAACGAGCGACAGCTGTACCTGCTCGTGTCGGACACACTGGCCAGCGCGGGCAAGAACTCCGAGGCCCACCAGTTCCTCATCAAGTACCTCTCCACCTTCTCGGAGTCGGACGCCGGCCTTGCCCTCCCCGCGACGGCAGCCCTGGCAGTCAAGGGTGTGATTGGTGCCGTCAAGGAGCCTTTGGCTGCATTGAGCTCCGCCTCTAACCTTTTGGGTTTGCCCGCTGTGAAGCGTCTGGCTGCTGACCCCGCCCACAAAGCCGTGCATGAGCTGCTGCAGGTTTTTAGTTTTGGGAAGCTCGCGGATTTGTTGGAGTATGAGAGCAAGCACCCGGGGGTATTGGCGGCGCAGGGGGTGGACCGTGAGAAGGCCTTGCGGGATATGCGTCTTCTTTCGTTGAGCTTGCTGGCGGCTGAGTATGAAGAGATTCCTTACAGTGCGGTGTCGGCCACGTTGCAGGTCCCGCATGACGAGGTGGAGAGCTGGGTGGTCCAGGCCATCACGGCCAAGCTGCTCGAGGCTAAGATGGATCAGCAGCAGGAGGTGGTGATGGTCACGCGGGCGTCCCACCGGCATTTCTCTCGTCAGGATTGGGCGAAGCTGCAGGAGAAGCTCCACCTTTGGAAACAGAACGTCAGCAGCCTTCTTGCCTCCCTCCGTGATAAAAAAGCCCCTGCCCCTACCCACCACTCGTCGCCGCCATCGTCTCACCACCACCACCGCGGGTCCTCCCATTCGAATTAGAGGTAAAATTAAGAAAAAGGCAGGCCGAGAAAAGAGTATTTTTTGGGTGGTGGTGGGGAGAGTGGACGACCGACCAAATTAAGGAGGGTTGTGTCTGCTGCAAAACGACGACGAGGAATTTAGGAGGATCTCATTTTAGTCGTGGTTGTTGTTGTTTGGTGGGGGGAAGAACAAAGAAAGAAATAAGTAAGTGTTTTAGCAAGCAATGCAATGACAGTGTTGTTCTGGCTTCTTCCGTTTTTTCCTTTTACTGTTATTATAGAAAATGAAAAACATAAGAAAGAATAGTTTTTTAGCAAGGAAAAAGAAATTGTTGCAAACAAATAACGGATTATTTGTCTTCTTCTTCATCTTCTTCTTCTTCTTCTTTCTTTTGCTGTTGCTGCACATGCACACACCCCACCTACTACTTCCATGAATCATACACGCTCCCTCTCCCTCTCCTCCTCCCTCCCGCCCTCCAACCCCGTCTGCCAACTCTCCCCTCAAGGGAGGGAAGGCGTCCGGAGACCAAAAGGCAAGCTGGAGAAAAGATAGAAGAAAAGAAAGAGCGGTGGTCTCTCTCTCTCTCATCCATCTTGGTTACTTGATAAATCATTCTCTCCCTCCCTTGTTCCCCCCATTGGCCTCTCGTGCGGTCGCGCTCCTCATGGTTGTTTTTTTGCTCAGTCTCCTCCTCCTTCTCTCTCTCCTCGGACTGCCAAACACTACTCTGCGGTGCTGCCGCTGCTGCTTGCTACTGCTCTTACTTCTACTTCTGATTCTCTTATTCTTCCTTCCTTCCTCCTTCCCTACGTAGTACCAAGAGCTTAGACCTCCTCGCACCACTTGTTCTCCTCCCGCACCTGCGCCTCCTCCTCCGGGGTGAAATCATTGGTGATGTTGAACGTACGACGGATCTCCTCAGGCGTCTTCCCCTTGATCATGCTAGCCACCGTGGCGCAGGTCAGGTCAAGCAAGGGCTTGATGTCCATGTAGTTGGCGGCGAGGATGAGCTCGAACAGCAGCTCCTGGTCCACGTTCACGAAGTTCGCGTACCAGTCCTGGACCACCTCGTGCATGTTGGCGCTCTTCAGGGGCTGTGGGTGTGGGGGCGGGGGGGGTGGGGTTGGGGGTGAGAAGGTGTGCGGGAGGAGAGGACGGGGTGGTGAGTAGAGGAGGGAGGGGTGGTTGGGTAAACGAGTCGCGGCAAAGAAGAAGGGTAGCAGGCACTAGTTTGAAAAGACGGAAGCACAAAGAAGAGCAAGCCCTCACAAGCACACACCCACACACACATAAATCCTGACGATGGGCACATACATACACCCCCACCCACCCACCCATAGCACACACAGCCCACCCACGTACCTTCTCGATGTCGTTCATTGGGTCGTCCTTGTGGTGCTTGCAGAACTCGATCACCTTGGCCAGCACGCTGTTCTTGACGTTGGGCAAGGGGATCTCCTGGGTGTCGGTGCTGTCGTCGTCTGCAGGGGAAGGGAAGGGGTGGAGCGAGAGGAGGAGAGGGAGTTGTGAGAGTGGTGTGTTTGTTTGAGTGTGAGTGAGATTGGGGGGGGAAGGAGAATGTGCATCGTCCTTGCCGCGCCCAGGGAAGACCGGGAGGGAACCGTCTGTCCTTTTTGAGTAGGCCATGTCCTTTGCCCCCCCCATTCTCTACGCCCGCCCCTACGTGCCCCTCCCTCGTTCACACACACCCCCTTGTCCTCCCTCCGTGCACACGTACCGTCAGGAAGCATGGTCTTGACCAGCTCGCTCATCTTGCAGACCGCCACTTCCACCTCGTATTGGTCGCCCTCCTGGCTGACCAAGTGCACCACCTTGCCGGACTCCGTTCCCTTGGATTCGTCGCTCATTGTTGCTGGTTGGGGTGTGGGTGTTGGGGGGGGGCTGGCTAAGGTGTGGTGTGTGGGTTGAATACGTGGGAGGAGAGGGACGGGAAGGGATTGAGTGTAAGCGGGCGTCGCCGTGGAGTTCCTCGAAGGAAGTTTCAGGCAATGGCGTCGTCTGTGTGTGGGGCGTAGGGCTTGAGGAAAGGAAGGAGGGCGTCTTGCACAGGGCTGTGTGAGGCTCTGTGCTGTGTGTGTGGCCCCGGCGGCGGCGTCGTCCCACGCAAGGCCCGTCCCTGCTTTTTCAATGTAGCGAGAGAGCTCCTCCTTGTTGCAGAGCATTGCAGGGAGGGAGGGATGTTGGATTATAATTTTGAGGCCAAAGGAATCGTCATGGGGAGGCAGGGGGAGGTAGAGTACACACGACCGTCCTCCCCTCCCTTTCCACCCCACGACTTCGAGTCAAGAAAAATAAAGCACCGCAAAGGACACAGACAAACACAAAGCCTCGCCTGGTACATGTGCCTGGCAGAGCAAGCGCAAGGCATGGGAGCATTGGCCACGCCCGGCGTGCCTCATAGGAGGAACAAGATGAGTTTTCTTGAAGAGCGTGATTTCAATTTCGAAAGAGCCACGGCGTCACAAACAAAGCGAAGGCGCCGGCCCAACAACTTGTAATCCCTTGGTTGTGATTGTGCGTGGTGGCATGGGTGCTCGAGCCCCACACAGGCTGCGCCTGTCTCGATTTTCGTCGTCGTCTTCCGTGGAGGCATCGAGACAGTCCTCTCGCTCTCGCTCGCGCAATCCGTTTCACGCGTTTCTGTGAGAAGGGAAGTATGAGTCGCTCGACCACACTGGCTGGGGGCAGTGGCGCCACACTCCTAAGCTGCAGCAAACACAGGCAGCACTACAAGCTATAACGTGCATCTCTACGAGAATCCTCGTCCCGCTCTAAGCCCCCTCCCTTTTTTTCTCTCACAACACAAACACAGCCACTCCAATTGCCTGACGCCATCGTCATCAGCAGCCCACAGCAACAACACATCATGCCCCGCAGCAGCAGAAGACACCTCTCACTATAATCAACAAGCGCACACTGAGCCATGTCCTCGACGCGGCAAGGCTATCTATGGAAGCGCCAGGCCAGCGTGAGCGGGGGCGGGAGCCCACCGGCGGTGCAGCGCGTGTACTGTGTCTTGGCCGGCACCACGCTGTGGGACTACGACTCGGAGGAGGAGGCGGCCTTGGGGCAGCGACCGCGGTGTGAGGTGAACGTGATTGGCGTGTCGCCCTGGGATGGCCGGGCGCGGTACCAGAGCTACGCGTTTGGGTTTCTCTTCTTGTCGGCGCAGGGCACGACGTATCACGCCGTGGCGCAGAGCAAGGAGGACCTGGAGTACTGGTTGTCGGCCATACGCGTAGGGCTGCAGGTCCGGTTTGGCATCATGGGGGCCACGGGGGGCGCGGACATTGACGAGGAGGAGGAGGACGATGAAGAAGAAGAGGAGGAAGAGGAGGAGGAGGAGGGTGGATGTGGACTCTCTGAGCAGGATGAGGCCCAGGAGGGAGTCGTGGAGGATGGAGGCGATCAACAAGCCTCAGCAACACGCGCGTCTACATCAACCGCTACAAGAGCAAACGGCGAGGGTGGCGCGGCTTCATCAACAGCAGTACCATCGACGACGACGACATCACCAACAACTCAAAGCACAAGAAACCCCACGCCTACTACACCCATCAAGACCAACACGGACCGCAGCAGCAGCAGCAGCAGCAGCAGCAGCAGCAGCAGCAGCAGAGAAAAAAGAAAGCCCCCTCCCACTTCCTCCTCCTCTATCTCCTCCCTCCGTGGCTCCACCGCGTATCTTCCTGCTATAATTGGTACCTGTCCAAGTAAGCGGGACAGCGACACGTGCGGCATCAGCGGGCAGCCCCTCGGACGGTCCAACCCCAAGCATTTCTGCCTGAGCTGCGGGGGGGCCTTTGCTTTGGAATATTGCTCCGACGAAGTCCCGCTCTTGCACTTCAAATTCCAGCAGGCTGTACGGGTGTGTCGTAATTGCCTGCTGGCCCAATACTTTTTGAACCATCTCAAGTTGCTCAATGCCACGTTACGCACACATTTACACGAACTAGAGCTGGAGGGGTGTTCGGTCGCCGATAAAAACTCGGCGAAAATCCGTGCTTTTCGCCATCCTGTCCCCGAGGTGTTTTTGGCTTGGCAATTGTATGATGGAGGGCAGATTGATGCAGCGGAATTTACGGAATTGCTGAAGGCGGATGCCCGTTTGAAGGATGAACGGGAGAATGGGATGCTGGCCGAGTTTCAGGCGACTTTGGCTCAGCCTGGGGTGGGGGACGATGCTATTACCTTGCTGCGGCTTTTGTTTGATTTGCGCGATGAAGGGCAGCCGGTTAAGTATGCTTTGGTGCTGCAGCGGCTTTTGGCGATTGCGCAGACGGACCTAGCGGCGGTCGATTTTGTGTTACCCCAGCTGCTGCAGGTGTATGTGTTGATGTCGGATCGAGGGGGGGTAGGGCAGGTGCTACAGCTCGAAGCCTTGGAAGATTTTCTGGTTAAGATCTGCTCGATGTCCACGGCTCAGATTCCTTTGAGGGTGGTGTGGTCGATGATGGGTTACTATGAAGATACTTTGCAGCCGAACGCCCCTGCTTCGCTCACGGCGAGGAGGGGGAGGATAATTCGATTAACCCTACACGTGGAGGCGGCTGTAAGGGGGGACGTCCATCATTTCAATGAGGAGATTTTGAGTATTTTTAGCTTTGCGGCTCCGGCGCAATTTGCTCTGTTAAGGCGGGAGTGGGCGTTGGTGCAGGAGTGTCGGCAGCATCCGTTATTGAGGCCTTTTCCGCCCATTACGGTGTTTAGGAAGATGCACGGGGAGATAGGGGATGACCCCAAGGTGGCCTCTCTTGCTATTGCAGAGACCTTGCGAGCGTATGATCGGTCGTATTCGGCCCGGGCGAGGGAGGTGGGGAAGAAGGGGGGGAGTCAGGCGATGATTTGTAGTAGTGCTGGTGGTGGGGGGGGGGCAGGGGCGGGGGTGAAGGAGGGAGGGAAGGGGGAGGGGGAGTTGATTTATTTTACGACGCAGATGAATTTTGTGAAGGAGTTGACGGACACGGCTGAGAGCTTGAGGCATATTGACCCGAGTTTGCGGAGGGAGACGTTGAGGGCGACGTTGCAGCGGATGCAGAATGAGTACCGTGGGGTGTATTTTCCGATTACCCGTGATTTCGGGAGCATGCCACGGATTATCCGGGTGTGTGTGGATGAGGGGGCTGTATTTCGAAGTAAGGCTCGGGTGCCTGTTTTGATTTGTTTTGAGGTCATTCGACCCACCCCGGAGGCAGCGAGCGGGCAGCATCACCAAAGGTCGGGTTCGGCGGCTGCGTATATGTCGGAACAGGAAGCAGAGCACTTGCTGGATAAGAGCTCGTTGCATGAACGGATGAGCAGCTTGGAGTTGAGTGGGGGTGGTGGTGGTAGTGGGGGAAGAGGAGCGGGCGTTGGCGAGATGGCAGCAGCAGCAGCAGCAGCAGCAGTAGTAGGGGTTCAGGAAGAGCGGAGGCGGAGCTCGTCCCTGACGGGTAATGCGGCGTTGGCAGAAGGCGGGCAAGGAGGCATGATGCCTTCCCCGGCTGCTGCAGCTGCTGGGGCCGTGCAGCGGTATGCGAGCAAGTCGGAGGTTTTGCAGATGGTGCAGACAAGGAGGAGGAGAACGGCGGGCGTGCGAGCGGACGCTGCCGGCTCGCCCGGCACGGAGGATAGTGTGCATTCTCCTCGAAGCGGAAGGCGGGTGACTCCCATTTCGTCGTCCTCCTCGTCCTCGTCCTCATCGTCTGCAGCAGCCTTGAATTTGGCGCAGCTCATTCAGTTGTACGAGCAGAGCAGTGCTTCGAGAGGGACCGCTGATGGAGAGGAGGAAGCAGACGTGAGCGCAGGGCAGGGTGTGGACGAAACAGCAGCAGCAGCGGCCATGTATGTCTCACCAGCAGTGGCGACGGCTATTGAGGAGTTCAAGAAGGGGAATTTGAGCGCAGCGGAATTGGAGATGCTGGTGGCGAACGATCAACGCTTCCGACAGAACATTCTGGAGAATTCGTATTTGGATGTGCAGTTTTTTGTGTCTATGGCTTTTGGTGAGTCCTGGGCTACCAAGCGGGCAAGGATCAAGGCGGCCAGCCCCGACGGGGAGCGACCGGGTTGGGATTTGCTAAGTATGATTGTGAAGAGCAATGATGATTTGCGGCAGGAGGTGTGCATGGTCCAGCTTATTGAGTTGTGTCAGGATATATTTGCGGAGGCCGGGCTAGATTTATGGTTGGAACCGTATGGTATCATTTCCACTACGAGCTCCACGGGGTTGATTGAGACGTTGACCGATGCTTTGAGTTTGGATGCGTTGAAGAAGAAGGATGGGTACGTGAGTTTGGCGCACCATTTCCAAGCGAGCTATGGCCATGATGCTGCTCGGCTGGGGCAGGCCAAGCGGTCCTTTATCACCTCCTTGGCGGCTTATTCTCTGGTGTGTTACATGTTTCAGATCAAGGACAGGCATAACGGGAACATCCTGCTAGACACAGAGGGTCATTTGGTGCATATCGATTATGGCTTCATCCTGGGCATTGCCCCCGGCGGGTCCTTTTCCATCGAGACAGCCCCCTTCAAGCTCACCCCCGAGATGGTCGACGTCATGGGTGGGGTGGACGGCCCGCTCTTCGACGAATTCGCCGCTCTCTTCGCCGGGGGATTTTTTGCCCTCCAGCTCAACATGGAGCGCATTGTTGCCCTGGTAGAGATCATGGCCGAGCAGTCCCGCTACCCCTGCTTCCAAGCTACTGACAAGGCCGTGATTCTGCAGCGGCTGCGGGCCCGCCTCCTGCCTGGCGGCCGCGCGCCTTGCTCGAAGGTGGACACGGTGGCGTTTGCCCTGGACCTGATCACGCAGAGCTATAACTCTCTCACCACGCTTCAGTATGAGAGGTACCAGAATTTTACCAATGGCGTGGCCGTGTAAATCGCCTATTGATTTTGAATGTTTGCGGAACGTGCGTGAGTTTGTGTGTTTGTGGGACCTGCAAATATAAAAGTCCGCTTGCTTCACCGCAGCTTAATCAATGCTCTCCTCTTCTTCTTGTGCCACTCCCTCCGGAAGAGACTCGATCAATCCCTTTTCGGACACGCCGCCGACCCTGCGCTCTCGCCCGCTGCCTGGGGATATGGTCGCGTTTGTCTTTCTGAATTAGGAACTCGCTCACCACCTCCCAGTATGAGAGCAGAACCGAAACTCGACCAACGACGACGTGGCTTTCCTTCTAAAAAGCCTGCTAGCCATCTACTCCTGCCAATCCTCCCTCCTGCCTCAATCCCTCAGAATCCAAATTCGAATAACCTTCCTTTCCCTCCCATGTATTACGATATCGCACAAAACACAACCAAAAAGGAAAATGTGGAGCAAATTAAAATCAAAATCCAACCAAATTTTTGCCAGTGAAGTAGAAGAAGTAGACTAAAGAAACAACTAAAATTAGAACGATTGAAAAGAACAAAACTGAAGCAAAGCATTTGCATGTTACCAAGACGCGTGCTTTTATTTATTTTTATTTTTGAACAATTTCCGAAACCTCGGTTTTTTTATTCTCTTCCTAAGCAAAGGCAAGGTCCGACCGACCCCCCTTTCTACCTACACCTTCGCCGCCACAACAGCAGCAGCAGCCAGTGCAGCCGCTGCAGACGGACTGGTCCTATCCCCGCTGGCAAGCACAGCATCCATACCAGGAAGAGAGGCCGCGAGCCCATCATCCATCGCAGGGTCCAGGAACCCCCCATACGATTTTTCAAGCCTTGATGACTCCACTCTCCTCCCCCCTTCCCCCCTCATCCCCGGATCCGTCGGCAACGGCGATGACTCCTGCTTCCGCAACCTGATCGCCGCCCTGGCAGCTTTCCCCCCCTTCCCTCCACCCTTCCCTCCACCACCAGCCGGAGCCCCAGCAGCAGCAGCCCCAGCAGCA
>Ga0209390_10007612_pt1 | contig 13799 bp, 12 predicted proteins | sample BON01_FD_187212 | JGI IMG/M metagenome (GOLD analysis project Ga0209390, IMG submission 187212) | Freshwater microbial communities from Lake Bonney liftoff mats and glacier meltwater in Antarctica - BON-01 (SPAdes) (version 2) | ecosystem: Environmental > Aquatic > Freshwater > Ice > Glacier... | reverse complement strand
CTTCTGGCTGCTGATGCCCCGCTGCTGGCCGACGCGTATGCAGCCGTAGGGCACGTTGGGCAGCAGGTTGAAGCCCGTCTGGTCGGCGTAGCGCAGGTCGATGCGGCCCATAAGGGCCAGGCACAGAAGCAGGCCCAGCGCCTGGGTGGCGTCCCTCAGCTCCTGCTCCGAGGGACGCTTGGGCGGGCGGCGGCGGAAGCGCTTCCAGCGCCAGCCGTTTTTTTAAAAACCTGCGCAGCGTCCGCTGTGACATCTTCTTGCCCAGCTCCCGCTCAATGCGCTCGCGCGCCACGTCGAGCTTCTGGGGGTGCTCCTCGACGATGCGCTCGATCAGGTCGACCTCCTTGCGGTTGTCGGTGCGCACCACTGCCGGACGGCCCGGCCCCTGGGCCGTGTGTAGCCCGTCGATGCCCAGGCTCTCGTATCGGTTGAACCACTTGACCACGCTCTGGCGATTGCAGCGCAAAATGTCGGCGATCTGGTCGATCTTGCCTCCCTGGTCGCTGAAGATGACCATCTGGCAGCGCAGGCGGAAGGTGGCCTTCTTGCCCGTTTTATGGCCCAGTACGAGTGCCGCACGCTGCTCGTCACTCAGGCTGATGTATCGTTTCTTTCCTTGCATGGATGCAAGGAAAAATTATATCTATATTTACGTCCGACTACTTAGCGTTAGAATTGGATGAGTACTGGGCTCTTGGATGGATGGCTTTACCAATGACCGCGACGAGGTCAGGGTTTACAAACTCTTCATCCACTACTTCCCAGCTTTCACCCCGATACACCATCACAAAGGAATCTTTTTCGGGGAAGATGATGCGTAATCCCTGCTCTCCGTTGTAATCCTCGGGTTCGGCGGTAAGATGTACTTCGTTGTTACTTTGCGGGTCTTTTATTACTATATTCATTGGTAGGTAGTTTAGTGGAAAATCTGGTTTTTGGCGTATGGTGTTGATGGGAATGCCCATCGTTACCAACATCTTCTTCTTATCAATCAGTCTAAAAGAATCATTCCAGTACGTCCCAAAAACTACGATGGTAGTTACAGTTACCGATGATCTGCTATTCAAATAGACAGTTTTAAAACTCCTTATCACCTACCTCATTACCGGGCAGCTTGGTGCGCTTACTCAACTGCCGGAAGGAATAGCTGACATTGAGGAGGAAGATGTCCTTTTCCTGAATATAGTTGGTGGTGGTGAAGAAATCTTGCCCCCGGGTGGTAATCCGTTGCTCGTTGGTAGGGAGGAAGCCCAGGCCAATGTTTTGCCATTGGGCCTGTATGATCAGACGGTTATTGAGCATACTTTTCTTGACCGAAAGACTCGGAATCAGAAAGCGGGAGTCTTCGCCTTGGGCCGTAATACGCCGCGACAGGTAGTTGACGCTACCCTGTACCGATAGGGAGGGAGTCGCCTGAACGGTGGTACTCATATTGATCGAGGAGGTCCAGGCCGTGCGGTCATAGATTACCTCATTCTGGAATAGTTGTCCGGCAATGTTATAGCGGTACAGGTTACCGCCAACGTATAGTTTCCAGCGTTGGGTTAGTTTCAAATCGGCGGCTAACTCTAACCCGCCCCGCTGGGCTTTACCGGCATTGGTGTAGATCCGGCTTAGAATCGTGTCGGCGTATACCTTATTGACCCGGTTAATGATATTCTCAATGCCCTGGTAGTAGACTGTAGCCAGAATAGTATTGTTTGCTATCTGCTTGCTAAGGCTCATTTCTCCCAGATTTACAAACTCGGGTAAGAGGTTAGGATCGCCTTGTTCGAGGGTTTCGGAGTGTTCCCGCTCCGGTAGTGGATTAAGCGCGAGGTTGCTGCTTCGCTGCACCCGACGACTGAACCCGGCCCGCATCGTCAGATCTTCTTTGGCTCGGTACAGGAGGTTTACGGAAGGGAAAAGATTATTAAGCCGCAGGTTAAACTCATCATTTTGTCGTGCTTTCAGCAAACGGATCGCGTGCTCATAGCGCAGCCCGGCGGTGAACTCAATTTTGTCGTGGGTGGTGGAGTACTGCGCGTAGGTACTGTGGATGCGATTATTGATGGAAATGAGGCCCGTGAACTCAGGAAATACCCGCAGTGGAGTATTGTTTCCTTGCTTTTCACGGTATAGGTAGTCACCATTATCCTGTTGGTCGCGATATTGGTAGCCGACTTCCATTTTGCCGCCCCACACGGGCCAGCTGGCGTCGAGGTTGGCCCGTAAGTTCTGAATGGGTCGGTTGGTGGTGGTATAGGTATATTGTAGCGTATCGCGGAAGTTCGTGCGGTTTAGGTTGCGGTTGGCGGTGAAGCCACTAATGTAGTCGTATTCATACAAAGCCCCGGCGCTGATCGTGGCCTTGTTGGTGAAGGTATGTAGGTAGTCGAGGTTGGCGGTGTAGAATTCTCCCTTCTTCCGTACCAGGTTGCTATTGAAGTAGCTGATCCGGTTGATGATTTGCCCGGTAGAGCGGCTGGTGGTGGTATTATTGTAGACTATATCGGCTAGGCGGTCTTCGGTACGTTTGCTGTAATACAGTCCAGCATTCCAGGAATTGAACGCATCGGGTACGTAGGCCACCCCAAGTCGGTTGGTGAAGGTATAGCGGTCAAAACTACGCTCTCCTTCGGAAGGAAACTGGGTAATACGATCTCCGAGGGTAGTGCGTACGTCGCCCACCCGCCGACCGGCAATATCGTTACGTATATAGGCGGAACTCATCACTACATCCCAATGGTTGGAGCGGTAGTTTAGCGTAACATCACCGCTGTACCGACGGGGGGGTAGAATATTATCGAAACTTTGCGTACTGGGCAGTCCGAGCATCCCGTTGGCGAGCGCCGACCAGCCATTTTCGGTACCTTTCTTGGTAATAATGGCAATAATACCCGCCTTACCGTCGGGGTCAAACCGGGCGTTGGGAGTAGTAATAACCTCGATGGATTCAATACTATTGGCCGGGAGCTGATTCAGCAACGTACCCAGATTGGCTTGCACGGGTTTGCCGTTGAGTAGCACCAAAAACCCATTGGTCCCCCGTAAACTCACATCACCCTCGGCGTTGACGGTAATTCCGGGGAGGTTACGCAAGATATCCGTAGCCGTGCCACCGGCGGCCGATTGAAACTGCGCAGCCCGGTAAGTTTGGCGGTCGCCTTTGACCAGAATATTGGCCCGTTGGCCCGTTACCCGTACTTCTTCCAGCAGTTTTGACTCTGCTTCCAGTCGCAGGGGGCTTAGGTTGGTATCTATTCCTCGCTCTACGGTCACCGACTGAACCAAGGGCCGGTAGCCGATATAGAAGGTCTTTAATTGGTAAGTGCCGGGTTTAAGCGCCGCAACAACGTAGTATCCCAGGGTATCGGTAATGCTCCCCGCTAGGGCCACCACGCTATCACTTGGTGCGTAAAGGGCAATACTAACAAAAGGGATGGGTTCATCCGTAGCCCGGTCGATTACCCGGCCTCTCAGTTGTCCCTGAGGGTGTACGTTATACGCCGTCAATAGGAACAAAGAGAGTGCTATACCAGTAGATAGTAACCGTTTACGGAAAATAAAAATTAGCGTCATTCAAGGCAGGTTTAGGTAGTTCTTTATCTGCCACAAATTTCGGGCATATTGTCCCATTAGAACGGTACATTAGAAAATAGAATGGTATATATCATACAATGGTCCGGAAGGTGGCTGGTGTCTGCCCGGTATGTCGTTTGAAGTACTTAATAAAGTGAGAATTGTCCTTGAAGTCGAGGGACGTTGCCACCGCAGAAACTGATAATTCTGTGTATAAAAGTAACCGTTTTGCCTCATTTACGATAAAGTTGGCGAGTACTCCCGTTGCGGTTTGTCCAACAGCTTTTCGGCAAACGGTATTCAGATTTTGAGGGGTCGTGTTTAGTAGCTCGGCGTAGTAGGTAACGTTGTTTTTTAGAGTCTTGCTATGACTGAGTAATTCCTGATATCCCTGAAAAAGTCCCTGACTATATGGCTTCCCCTGTTCATGCGGAAGGGGAGTGTCAACCAACTTGGCAAGAAGGGCTTTGAGCAGTCCCTCCATAACCGGTCCACTTCCACCAAGTTCGGGACTATACTCTCGCAGCATGAGTTCGAACAGGGTTTCCACGGTACTTGGGTCGGACACGCTGGTACAGGCCGTAGCGCCCACCTGAATGAGGAGCCGGTGCAATTGCTTATCGAGGCAGTCTTCCACAAACTTCCATTTCAGAATAAGCACAAATCCTTCTGGTTCTGTTTCCAACTCCCAATGGTGCGTCTGCTCGTGTCGGATAAAAAAGGCTATGGGAGGCGTAATGGGGTACTGTACCGAGTCAATGGTATGATTTCCTGTCCCCTCGGATAGGTAGATTAACTCAAAGTAGCTATTGTGACGATGCGCCACTGTTTTGCGTATGTCTTTACGAAAAGGGGCCACTTTGATCGTCTTTTCCAGGATTTTATCTTTTACCGGGAGTTGCTGTTCGTTCATAATTTAGTACTTTTAGTAAGGCGAGGGCCTTTACTCTTGCTCTACAACGGTAGTTGGGTTAGGATCTTTAACGTTCAGTATCTACAAAAGTTAGAGACTTTAAGTGCTACATTATACCCTGCGGAGGGCGGTAAAGTGTGTCCGGCGGTCCTTTAATATTTCTCTGGCGGTAAAGACACGTGGCTGACGAGTTGAATATTCGTTACTTTTATGATTGCTTTTACTTTTTTTGGGGCAGGGAAATAGGTTATTTTCGGTGCCTGCTGTACGATAGTGCACGGCAGAAAATTCCAAACAATGCTATTGACTAAAAAAGCCTGCAAGACGAGGCTTGCAGGCGGGTATTTTCATGGCTAATGATGTTCGTTACTCAACAACCTCGCCCTGTATGTGCAGGACAACTATGCCCGAAGCGGCGTTAGATTCTACGGTTACTGATTTGGCGAAGGGCCCGGTTGCTGCTGCGCTGAACGTAGCTTGGATGACTCCTTTCTGATTCGGCAGGATGGCTTCCTTGGGGTAGTCAACGCCGGTACATCCGCAAGAACCCGTGGCGTTACTGATTATAAGCGGCTCTGAGCCCTTGTTGGTAAATTCAAACGAGGCCGTTACAGGGGTGCCTTTCTGGATTTTACCGAAATCGTGGGTGGTTTCTATCCAGTTGAAAGAGGCCAGCGAATGAGCAAGTACCACTGTGGTCAGGCACACAGCCAAAAGAGTAGTAAAGGTTTTTCTGTTTTTCATGGTCTTTGACGATTAAGTAAGTTGTAGAAAAATTTAGCTGATTCAAAAGTAAAAAATCTCTTTCAGTGAGGATGTTAATGGATTGTCAATAGATGTTAGTGATCTGTTAAAGGAGGGTTTTAAGCTCCCTTAGGCGAAGGGCCGGAAGATTGGGAAGCTGCGTTAAAACAGTTGCCACAGCGGTGAGTCGTTCGGGTATTCCTGAACGACAATGGGAAGAGAAGGATAGCAAAAAGGGGGCTTTTACCATTTGAGTACTTATTCTATCAGGTAGTATAGCTAGTTCATTCCAGCCTATTTCTTGGGAATTAAATCCTTGTAGTTAATCAGCTGAATACCCTTGGCTTTGATGAATGCCTTTACTTTTTCGCTGGTAAATAAATCGGTGACACCCTGCCGGTCTTCGGCTACGTTTTCGTAGCCAATGTGGTGAATAGCCCGTAGCTCGGGGGTATCAAAGCCGGGGTGCTCCACGAAAAGATACGTTTGACCCGGCTTCATCTTCTCTAGGGCCGCAATAAAGCTCAGTACCTTCTCATCGGCCGTGGTACGCGGGCCGTCGAAGCGCAGGGATTGTACCTGATAGTCTACGGGATCAATGTTAATTTTGTACTCTTCGGCGAGCCGTTTGGTCATCGTTTTTACTTCTTCGGAGAAGGCAGTACAGCCCATGTGCGCCGACACGTGGCTGATGCGCGGAATGTGTCGGAGGGCGGTTTCGATCTGCGCCCGGAATTCGCGTTCAACGTCCTCGATCTTCCAAGCGTTTTCGCTGATGGAGCGACCCGGATAGTTTTTGTTTGGAAAGACCATGGGGTAGAAGTACCCGTCGGCATCCACGATACTGCTCGCTTGGGTCATGGATCGCCATTTCACCAGATCCCACTCGCTGGTGATAGCTAGGTGTATCCCTACATCAACGTTTGGAATTTCTTTCAAAAGCTGCACCGCTTCCGGAAACCAGGGCGAGGGTACAATCACCTCAATGGACGTCTCGATGCCGTCTTTATAAGATTTTACCAATGCCTCATTACCCGAATGCGAAAAGCCCATGTCATCACCCCGGATGATGAGGCGGGCGGGTTGGGCTTGGGCGAAGGCTTGGCCTAAGCAAAGAGTGATAAGGAGGAAGAAGGTGGTTTTCCGGTTCATGCGTGGTTTTATTAGTTGGACTTGATCTTGAGCAGGATTCGTCCTGTTTTTATAAAAGCTATGGAAATAATTGAAGCCCAGATGCGTAAGACTTACTTCATTTGTATTGATGGGAACAATTAGTTTATTTCTGATAGGCCCCGGAAGAATACGTTAGCTCGTAGCTGTGTGTATAAATTTCGAATACTATACCAAAAGGGTCTTCTACGTACACCATTTTAAAAGGCTTTTCGTCGGGATAATACTCGCGTATGGGCATACGCTGTTTCCCTCCGTGTTCAACAATTTTGTTGGTCAATGCTTCGATATCCGGGTCTTGGACGCAAAAATGGAATAATCCTGTATTGAACGGATTAAACTCCGGTGCTTTCTTTACGCCATGAGGAAACGAGAATAATTCTACGCCTATGCCGTCTGAGGTAGCTAAATGAGCAATTTTAAATGTCTCCCAATCCTCCCCAAATACGTCAATGCACACTTGCCCTATCGCCGTTTCACGTTCTTTTTTGACGGTAAAGGGTTCCATAATGATATACCAGCCCATTACTTCCGAGTAGAACGTAACTGCTTCTTCGATGTTGGGTACTGTAATTCCGATGTGAGAAAATGATCTTGGGTAATTTTTAACGGGTATCATAGGTAAAAGTAAGTGAAAGTGAAATAATGCCTTTTAAATACAGATTCCTGATAATAATTCATATCCAATAAGGGGACTATTTGGCTAGGAGATTTGAATTAAAGATAAGTACTAACGCAGAATTAGTTTATATTATTAATTTGGTTAAATTAGTAGCTAATATTCTATATATCAAATACTTAAAAAAAGCTAACAGCTACAAACTAATAGCTGTTAGCTACTTACCTCCAAATAACTTCCACCTTCCATCTGCCTTTTTCCAAAGGATAATGCATTTCTCTACGGCAAAGTCCTCAGCGGTGTGCCATTCGGAAATGTCATAGTATCTACGTGAGTTCCGGGCTTCAAAAATACGAACGTTATGATTCATTGAGGTTACCCTAAAGGCACGGGATTTAGGTTTGCCGTCAGGGTAGTTTGCTTTCCTTCACAACCTTTACTGCGTAAATAGTGCGTGCCAGAGGGTCTAACCAGTTGATTTTGATCGTATTTGTGAATGAATACAGCGAAAGAATGAGCCATACTTTTTACTACCAAAAGGAGTATTTATTTAGTACTGGCATGATTCTTTTTCAAAACTTCGGTATTAATTCTAATAAAAAATAAACCACAATGAAGAAAATTGTCAAAATAGTATCAGTAGAAAATCTTACGCACGATGTTCTCCACATTGTTGTCGAAAAACCTGAGCAATTAACTTTTGAGCCCGGACAAGCAACGGACCTATCTATTAATAAAAAGGGTTGGGAGCAAGAATTGCGGTCCTTTACATTCACCTCCTTACCCGATGATGAACTGCTGGAATTTACCATTAAAACCTATCCATCACACGACGGAGTTACGAAAGAATTACTTTCGCTCCACCAAGGAGATGAGTTGATCATTCATGATGTATATGGAGCGATAACGTATAAAGGGGAAGGTGTTTTTATTGCCGGTGGAGCGGGCGTCACACCTTTTATTGCTATCCTCAAACATCTCGAGGCAAAGAATGAAATCGGCCATAACAAACTCATATTTGCCAATAAGACCAAAGCGGATATCATTCAGGAAGATAAATTTACTGAATTGTTAGGCAGTAACTTTATTAATGTCCTTTCTGATGAAAAACTTGCCAACTATGAGCATGGTTATATTTCGGCCGAATTGATAAAAAAATATACAGGCGGAAACGTTAACTATTTTTACATCTGCGGACCGGAACCCATGATGGAGGCAGTAGAAAAGCATCTATCATCCTTGGGAATTGCTAAAAATGTGATCGTGAAGGAGTCTTTTGACTAACTATTGGATTTGCCTAAATAGAAAAATCGGTTGAGAGTAAGCCAAATGCCACCCGCCTGATTCTTATTGTCTACGCCTTCCGGATGCTTGTACTGCGTTTATCATCACCTCCAAGAAGACTACTCAATAGTCTTCACGCCACAGGTAACGTGTGTAGAGTTAGGTGCCCTACGACTACTTGTGCACGCGGGACTAGCTTTGTACGAAGTCCTGAAAACCAAAATTCATTGATTATCAGATCGAAACAAGGATAAAAGCGGGAGTTTTCCCTTTATGGTAAAACTCCCGTTAACGATTTTCCTAAACCTTGTAGATCAATGAAAAACAAATCTAGTCAAGATTCTCGCCGCGAATTTCTGGTGAAAGCAGCTACTGCCGCGATGGCTGCTCCGCTCTTACTAAGTGCATCAGCAGAGGCTTCTGGCCGTACCTCCAAACTCCGGCACGCCTGTATCGGCGTGGGCGGTATGGGATGGGGAGACATTAACCAGTTTAAAAAACATCCGGAGGTAGAAATCGTGGCCCTCTGCGACGTGGATGAAAATAACCTGAAACGGGCAGCCGAGTTAGTGCCGAACGCCCGGACGTATACCGACTGGCGGGAAATGTTTCGGATGGAAGCTAACGCCATTGATTCGGTGAATGTAACGGTACCCGACCACAATCATTTTCCCATTGCGTACCAGGCTATCCGGCTTAAAAAGCATGTGTACTGTCAAAAACCCATGTGTCATGAAGTAGCCGAAGTGCGGGAGCTGACCAAAGCGGCCGTGAAAGCTGGCGTAACCACGCAGTTGGGTACTCAGGTAGCCTCTACCTTTGGCGACCGAACCGCAGTACAGTGGATCAAGCAGGGCATTATCGGAAAAATAAAGCACGCCTATTTATGTTCTAATCGACCCGGAGCCGTGGCAAAGTATCGGCTCGTGGGACCTCGCCCGGCCCAAGGTCAGGAGGTTCCGGCGCATTTGCACTGGGATCAATGGATTGGCACAGCCCCCGTCCGACCCTATGCACCGGACATTTATCATCCTTCCATCTGGCGCACCTGGCAAGACTTCGGCACGGGCTGGTCGGGTGACATCGGCTGCCATATTTTTGACGCAGTCTGGAAAGGACTGGGCATGAAGCCTCCGTTGTCGGTACAGGCCGAAGTACAAAAATCATGGGAAGAGTCTACCGAACGTCGGGCCGATACCTGGCCCCAAGGAAACCATATAAGCTGGGTATTTCCGGGAAACGAACTAACCGAATCTGATACCTTACCCGTAGAGTGGTTTGATGGGGAATTTTATCCGCCTCAGGAAATCAGGGATTTATTTACCGAAGGAGAATACCCGGCCGAATCGGCCATGCTCATTGGCACCGAAGGTGCGTTGCTGATTCCCCATCAAAAAATGCCGGTAGTAATCCCTTCTGGAAATGTAAAAACATACAGCAACCCTGCGTTAGCGGAGCGGAACCATTACCATCATTTTGTGGATGCCTGCTTGGGTGGTGAAAAGACAGAATCTCATTTTGCGCAGTCGGGTCCGATGACAGAGGCCGTTTTGTTGGGTACCGTGGCGATACGGGTACCGGGACAATTGTTACAATGGGATTCCGCCCGGATGAAGTTTTCCAACTATCCGGCTGCTGATAAGTACCTGCGTCGTACGTACCGTAAGGGGTGGGAAGTCAAGGGAGTATAAGACGCTGAAACGGCCTCCGCTAACACCGATTTGCAATCCTTTAGGTTTACCCGATAGTAAATCGTGGTTAGTGGGGTGGCGCTCTTTTTTATGACGAAGCCCTGCGAATTCCATTACGTAACGTCAATTATCAACTAATTTTGATTTGTTAGATCGACAATTAGCAAAAAACTTCTGTTTACGAACAGCCATCGATCCGTCCTAAAATCTTTTATGCTTACCCTGCTTTTTGTACCCGGAGCAGTAGCTTTTGCCCAAGCGGCCAAAAGAGAATTTCACGAAATAAAAATTTATACCATCAGTAACCCTGCCCAAGAACAAGGCTCAGACGCCTATTTGAAGGATGCATATATTCCCGCCATGCACCGGCAAGGTATTAAAACCAAGGTCAACGTCCGACGATGCTGGCAAAAAAGTGTACGTTTTTACGCCCTTGAAGTCGCAAAGCCACGTATTGGCTATCACGAAAAAACAGGATGGGGACGCGGCGTATCAAAATGCAGGTAGCGCCTACATCAATGCTAAATTTGATAACAAGCCATTCGACCGTTTTGAGTCTATCGTTTTACTTGCTTTTAGCGAAGCCCCGCAGATGATGTTGCCCAATCTCAACGGCTCGAAAAGCGACCGAATCTATGAGTTACGCAGGACCCACGGAAAAATATTACCTGAATAAGGTGAAAATGTTTAACACGGGCGGTGAAGTAAAACTTTTCAAAAGGTTGAATTTTAATGCGGTATTTTACGGTGAAGTGATTACCGGCAGCCATATACCTAACCTGATGTATATGACCACTTTCGCAAATCAGGCCGATCGCGATGCCAACTGGAAAGCTCTTGTGGATTCACCGGAATGGAAAGTCTTAATAGCCGATGAACAATACAAAAATAATACATCTGAAAACACGCAGTACTTCTTGTATCCTACCGAGTATTCGGATATTTAAGGAAGACCATTCCCAATGGATAACAGGTAGACATCAGGCTATTTTAATAGCTTGATGTCTTTTTTTGCCCGGTCCACTACCGTTATCTTTAGGTTACAGGCTGTTGTGGAAATTTTTCCGAAAGGTGACTGCGTACCTACCTGCTAAATTCAAATCTTCCTGATGCCAAAAGGATTTCTGGATTTCTGGTATAATGTAATGCCCCCTCGCTTTTTAGTAAAGATTCAACCTTAGTAATCCGATGAACCCTTCCATTTTTGAAACAGAACTAGACAAGAATAAGGCAAACTTTGTTCCACTATCGCCCTTGTCGTTTATAGAAAGAACCGCTTTTGTGTATCCCGAAAGAATTGCGATTGTTCACGGTACTATTCGTAGAACATGGCGTGAAACCTATATAAGAGCGCGAAAATTAGCTTCGGCCTTGACAAAAGTTGGTGTTGGTTACGGCAGTACCGTTTCTGTAATGGCACCAAATATTCCGGCTATTTATGAAGCGCATTTCGGAGTTCCAATGACGGGTGCCGTTCTGAACACCCTGAATATTCGGTTAGATGCCCAAACGATTGGGTTTATGTTGCAACATGCCGAAACAAAAGTACTTCTAACGGACAGAGAGTTTTCTCCGGTAATAAAAGTGGCCTTGGCTTCCCTCGAAAATAAACCAATCGTAATTGATATTGACGATGTCTATGCCGAAGGAGGAGAACTTATCGGGGATATTGAATACGAAGATTTTCTGGCTACGGGTGACGATGACTTCGCCTGGCAGTTTCCGAAGGATGAATGGCAGGCAATTTCTTTAAATTATACCTCTGGCACAACAGGAAATCCGAAAGGTGTGGTGTACCATCATCGGGGCGCCCATTTGAATGCCGTCAACAACATATTGGTGTGGAGTATGGAAACCCACCCCGTTTATCTCTGGACATTGCCGATGTTTCATTGCAATGGCTGGTGTTTTCCGTGGACGATTGCTGCTCAGGCCGGTACTAATATTTGTCTTCGAAAAGTAAAAGCGGATGATATTTTCACGGCTATTTCAAAGGAAATGGTTACCCATTTTTGTGCGGCGCCCATTGTACTCGGTCTTTTGAATAATGCCAAAATTGAAGACAAAAAATCTTTTTCTCACAAGGTTTCCGTGATGACCGCGGGTGCAGCGCCACCGGCTGCCATTATTGAAGGCATGGAAACTCAGGGGTTTTCAATTACCCATACCTACGGGCTCACGGAGTGCTACGGGCCGGCGGTTGTATGTTCTTGGCACGACGAGTGGGATGAACTCCCGCTCTTTGATCGCGCTGGTTTGAAAGCCCGGCAGGGGGTTCGGTATCATTTTTTGGAAGAGCTGGAAGTGGTCGATCCTGAAACCTTGGAGCCTGTACCAGCCGATGGTATTACAATGGGTGAAATAGTGATGCGGGGCAATAATGCAATGAAAGGGTACCTGAAAAACCCTTCGGCTTCTGCTGAGGCATTCAAAGGCGATTGGTTTCATACCGGTGACCTAGCCGTGAAACATTCTGACGGATATATCCAAATCCGAGACCGCTCAAAGGATGTCATTATTTCGGGAGGGGAAAATATCTCGACCATTGAAGTCGAAGGTGTTTTGTACCGCCATCGCTCCGTTTTAGAAGCCGCGGTAGTGGCAAAACCAGATGAAAAATGGGGAGAAACGGTCTGTGCTTTCATTTTTAAAAAAGAAGGGGACTCTACCACCTCAGAGGATATTATCAATTTTTGTCAACAACACCTGGCGGGTTTTAAAGTGCCAAAAACCGTAATTTTTTCAGAATTGCCTAAAACATCAACAGGAAAGATCCAGAAATATATTTTGCGGGAAACGGCGAAGAATTTGTAAAAGGATGAAGGGATTTGGTTTATAATTGAGACTCGGCATCTTGATTTTTGCTCCTACACACCCGCTGCCGTTAGTTTTTGTAAACTGACGGCAGCGCACATCGCAAGTTTTCGACTCACAAATTCACCGATGGATTTCTGTAACGCAGGATTGATGAAAAAGTGCCTTTTTTTACGGAATGAGATTAACTCAACTAGCTTCTTGTTTTAATTTTTTTTTACTACTGCCTCAGTAAACGCTTCGAGGCCTCCCACAACCGGTAAGGTCAAAGTTGTTCCGTCTAAATCAATGGTTAATTCAGTTCCGGGTTCTGGGTGTAGGGTGAACTCCCGATCGCTTGAAAAAATCATTAGCCCTATTTGTTGACCCTTTCTTATGATTTGATCATCCGGCATTAAATCGAAAGATACCTCATAGAACTTACCTTTTTTTAGGGGTTCGCTTTTTCGTATCGAACTATGGTTTTGCGGATCGGCCCAGCCACGTGTTATTATGTTATCCGTTATCTTCGTTTGACGTCCCTCATTCCAAGGGAGCGAAACCAGCCAAACCGAGAGATTTGCCGCTGCTTTGCTACTCGACAGTCTTACGGTAACTTTCGTGATGCCAGATAGGTGTACTTCCTTGGTTAAGTAGTCGGCCGTATTTAAACATACATTTATTTGATTGAGAAATGGATGGAAAACTCCGACCCTCCGTATTTTTCAAGAATATGATTTATCCTCATGTGAAGCGCCTCCTTGTTTTTAAAATCCTTCGGGCGCAACCACTCATGTTTCATCTTCCTGCACAAGGTCTCAATCAGATTAAGGTGTGGGCAGTAGGTGGGCAGGTAAAAAAGGTACACGCCCCTGGCCTGCCACTGGGCCATCTTGTCCTCGACGAGCTTCGAGCGGTGCCAGGGCGCGTTGTCGAGCACGATCACCGTCGGCTGCTTTACGCCCGCCGCGAAGTCATCGAGCCAGCCGATGACCGTCTGCGAGTTGACGTAGCCCGCAGTCTG
>Ga0209390_10007610_pt1 | contig 13802 bp, 10 predicted proteins | sample BON01_FD_187212 | JGI IMG/M metagenome (GOLD analysis project Ga0209390, IMG submission 187212) | Freshwater microbial communities from Lake Bonney liftoff mats and glacier meltwater in Antarctica - BON-01 (SPAdes) (version 2) | ecosystem: Environmental > Aquatic > Freshwater > Ice > Glacier... | reverse complement strand
CTGCTGCTGCTGCTGCTGCTGCTGTTGCTGCTGCTGCGCCGATGAAGACGACGAGGGAGAAGGAATGAATAAGGAGCCCAAGGGCAACAACACCGCCATGTTCAACCGCCCCAACACGCTCGTCACCGGCACACTAGTCAATTGCAAGCCCGTCAGCAAGAACCACGAGGTAAGGACAGGCCCAAGCACAGTTATCAGAGCCAAGGCCAACCACTCTTTTGCTTTAATCTCGCCGAGCCGACGTAGGTCCTTGTGGTGGAGGTAGAGGGCGGGAGCGAATGCGAGGAGGGTGGCGGCTGCGAGGAGGGAGACGGGGGCGAAGCCGGTGCCGGGAATGTTGAGGGTGCGGGCAGGGGCGAGGAGCCAGGCAAGTACCGAGGTGTGTATGGAGACTAGGAGAAAGGTCAGGCACAGCCAGCCACTGTATGGGGGTAATCTGGCGAGGGTGGATGCCAGGAAAAAGACGGCAGGTTTGTTGGTGGGGTTCTTGGCGTTGCCGGTGCTCCTGCTGCTTCTCCGAGAGGTGGGCATGTGCCTCTCCTCTTCCTCCTCCTCGTCGGCCTCGCCGTTGTCCAAATCCCCATCCTCGAGGGGCCACTCCTCATACACAGTACAAAGAGAGGACCTAGAACCAAATTTACCTAGGGAGAAGATGACTTCCCGCACCTCGATGCTGTCGCGGGCGGCTGGCGGTCTGGCCGGGGGTTGCAGAATTATTTGATCTGTCTGGGTGCCTTCCTCCATCCCGCCAGCCAAGGCCATCTCGACAGCCCGCGGCGCCAGAGCCAGATAGTAGTGCCTCCCTGCTCTTTGGTCTTCACCCGGGTTGCCGTCGTTTTTCAAGGCGACAAAGCCCCCGCGTGGGAGAGGCGGCTGCATGAGCATGGCAGCAGGAGGCTGCAGCAGGATGATATGGCTTCTGTTTGCCGCACGCCGACGGTTCCGGGAGCCTGTGTGGTTGGGGTAAAAGCAAGGGGAGAGAAGCGTTTGAGAGACCGGCAACATTAGCGAAAATGTGTGAAAAGATCATGAGAGTGCCTGCCCCAAACGCCAAGGCCAGGACAAAGCCAGGGGCAGTGACCAAAACTCGGGCAAATCATGTGGTGTGCTTGGAGCGGTGCCGTCGCTCGCCGAGTCTTGAAGTAGAGAGTCGTCGGACAAGACCGACGTCTTCAGATATGAAAGGGTGTCTTGTGGTGGTGAAAGAATGGGCCTTTCCGAAAACGCTCTGAGGCTTGTGCTTGACATTAGGGTAAAGGAGGACCGAGGGCATATGATAAAGTGGAAAGAAGATGGAGTTTATTCGTTGGTGGTGAGGTGCACGCATGGTGGGGAGGTTAAATCGTGTGGACGCCGGGTCGGTTAAAATGCCTTCTACAGATCGATTTACAAGGATTTCCTTTACCAGGCATTTTCCATTTTTATCAAATTTTATTGTTCACACTGTCCAGAAGAAGGAGGAAATGATCCGCGATTTAAGTCGTCCGCGATTTTTACAAGCAGGGCACCTCCCTGCTTCCTTCGCCTCCTTCGGCACCAAGGACTTACCAGCATGACCACACCCCGCGTCTGGTCATATTCCGCTTACTAGATATACTTACTAAATATATAGGAAGTGGGCATATAAGATGAATTTACGACCTTTGGCAAGTACTACTCGGCAATGCAGGGCAAGAGTGATAGGCGGCGGCGGCGTTGGCGAGTGCACCAGGAGAATATGTAGTGCCGAGGGAGGGAGGGGTGAGGGAGGGGAGGGAGAAGTGGGGGAGGGGAGGAGAGCATGTGGAACTAGGGCAATCGGATACGAGCATTATCAAGCTAGACAAACAAACTAAAAGAAACAAAAGCATCTTAAAAGGAAAACTTCACAAAGATAATCAACCAGCTTAAAAAGTCAGAAAACAAGCATGGGCCGGCAGACGCAGCGTACTGCCACCCTCTGAGTGCCCACACACACCGCGTTCAGGAACGTCCATCCTCAAATATTATCATCATGAGACATGACTTTACGATCGTTTCTCGCCTTGCGTCTTCCATACTGGCTTTCGAATGCGAGACCCTCTCATTGGAGGCCCTGGACCTGCCAGCACTTCCAAAGCAGCGGGGGCGCGTCGACCTTGTGCCACCGAGATCCAGGCATCTAGGGCTGTGGCACCTGATTTTCGCGCTCCTTCCAAGCCCATTAGTACTAAACTAACTAAGGGAGCGGTAGAGGCCGCCTGCCTAGCTTCTTTTGACATAGCTCAATGCGCCTTTGCGTGTTTTTGGCTCTTTTTTGTGTCCGACCGGCTGGCCTCCCAAATGCGCGCTCCTGGCGCCGTGCACACGACACGTCGCTTTGGGGTAGGACGCCGTCCTGATGTAAAATATTGAAGGCAGCAAAGAAGCTGTTTGATGCTTATCTTCTCACTAAAGTGTTTGTGCAGCTTTCCGGGTTGACTATTCACTCGGTCCGACACGATATCTGTCGCGCAGGAGGCTGTGAACAAAGCCAAACTTCTATGACCATATATACAACTTCAAAAGGCGCATCAAATTATTAAAATGTGCCATAGGACTCTGTCGTCTGGGTTTTCCGCTTTCGGGGCTTTGGGGTCTTAAAATGCTCTGATTGAGACCGGGCGGAAGACCTGATATCATGGTCTGATATCACGCTCATATCAGACATTCTCTGATATTCCCCCGATGTCAGACCGCAGCCTAATATCAGGTCCATATCAGACCGCCCCTGATATCGGAGCCTGATATCGGGTCGCTTTTTTTTCGCGGTATCATGTGCTTACATCTCCTCCCAGGGCCCCTCGGACAGGCGGCAAAAATATGGGGACGATGCATCTTCGCCCCTAGGGCGTGCCTTGGTCTACCAAACCACTCACACTTTATCTCTATATATAGGTGGACAAGTTCCAAGCAGAAGGGTTCGTTCTTGATGGGAATAGCGGGTGCAAACAATAGGGTCATTGTGACGGAAATGCCGCGGCTTGAGGGGTATGGTGGGGGGTGAGGGTGGCTGTGTGGCGGTCACCAAGGCAAAGGATGTTTCAATTGAGCTTCTCTTCTCGTTTGGTTCTCTAGTTTCTGTTTGTGCATTCACTCACATCTCATCATAAAGGTTTTGCATGTACCCATCTCATGCACAAGTTCACACACATCATCCCCTCCCTCCCTCCTATCTACCCTCCCTCCTTCCCTCCCCCTCACACATCTTGCACAAACGGCAAGGCCGGCAGTCCTTCCGGGGCGCTGTACACCCCACACCACGTGCCCACATAAGGCTCCTCCAAATCCGTCACCGGGCAAGGCCGATTACGATAGGCATACCTCAACACGCGCGTCGCCCCCTCCTCCGCCAAGGGCGAGTCCAAAGGCAACCAAAATTCGACCAGCAGCTTCTCGTTCTTCTCGCCCATCACGGTGGTTCCACTCGAGGGGACGACGCTCTTCCCCTCGGTGTCAATGTCATCCACCTCGGAAGCAAGCTCGAAGAGGTTAATGCCGCTATCAATCAAGCCCTGGCTCCCCACCCCCTCGTAAGTAATCAGCACCGAAAAAGGCAAAAAAGACGAAGTAATATTCGCAGCTACACCAGCAGCATCAGCAGCCTCCGCACCAGCAACAGCAGCACCAGCAGTACCAACAGCCGCCTTGCCACCCGCGCCCGTCGAGCCGGCCAACGACGCCGCCGCTCCTCCCCCTCCATCCCCCGCATTCCCCACAACCTCCACCCCCTCCACCGGCTTCTTCCTCGCCCTCCCTTCCTCCCTCCCTCCCACCGTCGTCACCATCTCCTTGGCCATCGGCCCCCAAGGGAGGGAGCCCCATTGTCCATACACATTTGCAAGCGCCGCCGTCGCCAGCCTCTGCCCTACGTCCTGCTTATCCCTAAAATGAACAGCACCAAAAGGAGAAGCATCATCATTCAAGTCATAACCGAGGGCGAGGAAGGTCCGAGGTTGGTTTAGGCCACTGTATTGCGCCAGGCGGATCTTGCCGACATCCACACCGTCGGCCGTGACGTCTTGGTGCGCGTCTTCGTAGCCCTAGGGAAGGGGAAGGAAGGAGGGAGGGAGGGAGGGAGGGAGGGGAGGGAGCGAGTAAGCGTTAGTCTCTTCATCAGTGCAGTCTCAAAGAGAGTTGCCCGCACATGTTGTTAGCAATTTCTTCCTCTCTGTTCCCTCCTCCCTCCCTTCCTCCCTCCCTACCTGCAGCTGCAGAAACCCAAACGCCATAGGTCCAAGGGCATTGGCATACACAAATCGCTGCCGCCAGGACTGGATGAAGGTGGGGAAGAGGCACCGGTAGTCGTCTTGGGGGGCATGCACGTCTTCCTCGCCCTGATAGGACGGGAGAGAGGGAGGGGAGGATGGTGGGAGAAGGTGAGGATCAATAGCAAGGTCAACAATACATATTCAGAGCAGCCCCTCAACAATGGCACCTTCCCTCCCTCCCTCCCTCCCTCCCTTCCTCCCTTCCTTACCTGGTCCCAAATCACGCCCCGCATGCTCATTCGCACCAAAGGATTTATCATCGCATTAAAGCACGTGCTCGCCCCCGGACGCCAATCCTGCCTCCAGGCCCCTGTTCCTCCTCCTCCTGCAGCAGCAGCAGTAGCAGCAGCAGCAGCAATTTTAGGGGGGAAGGTCGCGGAGGAGGGAGGGGTGAGCGGGTCATTTGCCGGTGTAGTGCCCGATACTGCTGTTGCTGCTGCTGCCGCTGCTGCTTTCGGAGGAGGTACAGAAAGAGAGGACGGCTCGCCTGCTGCTGCTGCTGCTGCTACCGGATCGTCAGACTCGGCCAGGCCACGAAGGAGGCGGCGGTTGTTACCAGGAGGAGGCGGAGCAGCAGCAGCAGCAGCAGCAGCAGCAGCAGCAGCAGCAGCAGCAGCAGGGGAGGGAGGGCTGGCAGCGCTTTTGGGGATGGCGGGAGAAGGCTCCGGGCCTCCAGGCCAGAGGGGCTCTTTGGGCCTGGTGCTATTGCTGCTGCTGGCGTTGTCCGCTGCTGCTGCTGCTGCAGATTGCGCGGCAGCACCACCGTCATCAGCAGGAGAAGCAGCAGTAGTAGAAGGAGGAGTCGCGGCACCTTTGGGGATGGCAGGCGAGGGTTCAGGACCTCCAGGCCAAAGCTCTTCCTTGGGCCTGGTGCTGTTGTGGCTGTTGGGAGCAGTGGCATTGTTAGCTGCTGCTACTGCTGCAGATTGGGTGGCAGCACCGCCGTCATCAGCAGGAGCAGCAGTAGTGCCTGTGGCACCTTTAGGTACAGCAGGGACGGGCTCGGGGCCTCCAGGCCAGAGTTCTTCCTTGGGTTTGGTGCTGTTGCTGCTGCTGATGATGATGCTGTTGTCGGGCGCGGGACCATTCTCAGTTGGCGCAGTAGCAGCAGCAGCAGCAGGAGAGGAAGAAGAGGAGGAGGGGGTGGTGGCGCCTTTAGGGACAGCAGGGACGGGCTCAGGCCCTCCAGGCCAGAGCTCTTCCTTGGGTTTTGTGCTGTTGCTGCTGTTGTTGCTGCTGCTGCTGCTGTTGGATGCAGTTGAAGCAGCAGTAGCAGTAGGTGGGGAAGGAGGGGTAGAAGCACCTTTAGGAAGAACAGGGACGGGCTCGGGCCCTCCAGGCCAGAGCTCCTCCTTAGGCCTGGTGCTGTTGCTGTCAGCACCAGGAGCAGGAGGAGCAGCAGCAGTAGCAGAAGGAGAGGAGGAAGAAGAGGAGGGGGTGCCGGCACTTCTAGGGACAGCAGGCACAGGCTCGGGGCCTCCAGGCCATAGCTCTTCTTTGGGCCTTGTGCTGTTGCTGCTGCTGCTGCTGCTGCTGCTGGCTGCGGTGGCGTTGTCAGCAGCAGCAGTAGCAGCAGCCGTAGATCCACCATCAGCGCCTTTAGGAATGGCGGGCGAAGGCTCGGGGCCTCCAGGCCAGAGGGGCTCTTTCGGCTTGCCGCTGCTGCTGCTGCTGCTGCTGCTGCTGCTGCTGCCAGCCGCCACTTCTGCTGTGGGTTGGAGCCATCGACGGTTGTTGCCAGGAGGAGAAAGGGGGGGAGAAGGAGAGATGGTGGAGGAGGTAGGGGTGGTGACAGTCTTAGGGACAGCAGGCACAGGCTCGGGGCCTCCAGGCCACAACTCTTCTTTGGGTTTGCTGCTGCTGCTGCTGTTGGGGGCAGTGGCATTGTCAGCAGCTGAGGAGGGAGAAGCGACAGCAGCAGCAGAGGAAGGGGTAGGAGGGGTGGTGGCGCTTTCAGGAATGGCGGGGGAAGGCTCGGGGCCTCCAGGCCAGAGAGGATCTTTCGGCTTGGCACCGCTGCTGCTGCTGCTGTTAGATGCAGTGACGTTGTCAGCAGCTGCTACCGCAGCAGAGGAGGAGGAGGGAGCAGAGGCACCTTTGGGAATGGCGGGTGAAGGCTCGGGACCATTGGGCCAGAGAGGGTTTTTGGGCTTGCCATTCACTCCTGCCTCTCCTCCTCGCACGTCTGATGGTGGCGCCACCGCAGGCATGGGTGGAGGAGGGGTGGGAGGGCAGGTGGTCAGCGCCTCGGGGGTGGCCCAGGCTTTGAGCTCCGTGGACCCGTAGGCGGCTTGAATGAGGCCGATGGGCGTCCCGGCGAGCCCTTTTTTGCTCGCCAGGTGCAGGCCGTAGAAGTAACAGGTGGCCGAGAAGAACATCCAGTCTTCCCCACCCACGCTGGAAGGGGTGGCGACACTCCAGGGGAGGAGGGGGGGGGAGGAGAGGTCGTCAAGGGCATCAGCAGAGGTGTTGCGGCCGATGGCCATGAGGCGTAGGCGGGGCCCACCGTCTTTTTCGCGGCCGGCAGCGGCGATTTCGGCGGTGGCGTTTAAGGCTTGCGACAGGGACATGAGCATGTTGCTTTGCCCCGCGCACAACCAGACTTCCCCAAAAAGGATGTCTTCGAGGATGATGCTGCCGCCGCTGCCGGCAATGGTGACGGTGTGGGGCCCCCCCGCTTGTTGAGGGGGGAGGCAGGCAACCCATTTCCCCACGGCGTCGACAACCGTGGCGGCGCTGGGAGCAGCGGCGCTGTCCAAGGTCAAGGAGATGAGGGATTTGGGCGACCCCTGCCCGTACAAACACGCGGGGAGAGGGGCTTGTTGCAGGACCATGTGCGAGCCGAGGGTGTGGGCAAGGCGGAGCGTGTTGGTCGCGTTTGCGGCCGAAGGAAGGGGGGGGGATGGGGAGGCATGGACGACCGTGACCTCGGGGGCCTCTACTTGGGGATGGGGTGACGGGACGTCCGCCGCCTCCACTACGGGGACAGGGAGGAGGACGAGGAGGAGAAGGAGGACGAGGTGGACCAGCGGCCTCGGCGCGGGCATTGGAGGCCCTGGCCGCGGCATGATTCGATTTCTGCCTGTGTCGGAAAGAAGGAAGTGATGATGATGGGGGAGGAGTTGTGAGAGACGCGGCAACAAAAACAGGCAACCTGTACACCACGCCGGTACGGCATGTGCTTGCCTGCATAGTGTATGTGTGCCTTTATGCTTGGGGCCTGTCCATATCCTTGGTAACGTCGTCTGTCTGTTGGGAGTTGCGAGGGGCAGGATTTGAGTTGCCGAATCGCTGACGCCCTCGCCGCCGCTTTTCTTCTTCAACGTTGACCTCTCCCCCACATCCCGCCGCGCCGGCCTTTTGTGGCCTCGTTCCTCCAAGGCCAAGGCCCGCCGGAACATGAGAGAAGAAAACGAGCATGGAAGCAAGGCGAAATAAAAGCAAGAGCAAGCAACAGCGAAAGAGCAATACGACTAATTAGCCAGCAAAAAAGCCCCATCGATCTTCTACGTCCCAGTCCGCTCCGTCCCGCCACTCCAAACACCCATGTCGATTGATAATTCCTGGCAAAATATTTTATGAACACTGCTTACGAAGAAGCTCTTTTGGTTCCCTCTTACTCCAAGTCCTTCAAACCCTTCCGCTGCGTCTCACATTGAGAGCGGAGAAGCACTTTCGGTAGGGAAGGAGGAAGGGAAAGAAAGCGGAGGTGGAGAGGATGAGGGCAAGGAAGATGTAGGGATCGAGGAGGAGGAAAAAGTGGAGAACGGAATACAATAGAACAGCAAGGAGCAGTGGTGTGGCAGGTCATCTCCCGTAATGAAGGAAACGATTGACAGGAGGACGAGCAGGAGGAGAGGAACAAGGAGAGCGAGGAAATTAGCGGTGCTCGAGTTCGACCGCCACCACCCCTCCTTTTGCACACACAACCACCCCAGGCAGGTACCCTAAGCGGCAGCACGAGAGAAAACCCACGAATCGAACCTGCTGGGTGCGCGCCGCAATGCTAGAGAAATACAAAAAAGAGCTGGACAGCCTTCCGAGTGCCAAACTTGGGGGGGTACAAATGAGAGGAACCAACAAATGAGTGCTTGCCTTGCAAAAATGCAAACGCAATCATCTCGCCATAGGATATGCATTTTGAACTTCATATAAGTCCTGTTGGTTGTTTTGTTTCGTTTTTCCTTCACTGGAGGACAAACCAGGGGGTTGGGGACAGGTAAGTGTGTGTGCCCCCTCCCATTCCCGCGACGTCTTCCGTCTTGGTGCAATTTGGCACCCTTCAATCCTTCCCTCCTCTTTATCAAAAATACATCCACCTGCTCATCCACTCACATACATACACCCCTACCGCCTGCTTCTTCCATTCTTTATTTACTCATTTGTTTTTCACTTAAACAGGCGCTCTCGACCGCGTCCCTAGCCTGCCTACCACGTAGCTGATCCCGGGTAGTCGCAAAATGTCTTTGAGGATGGGCGTGTGCTGCATGACGGCGATGGCCGGGGGGAAGAAGTTCCCAAACAGGTTGACGAAGCCAAAGATCTGGAGGAGGAGGCCGATGAGGGTCCATCTTGGGGAGGGAGGGAGGGAGGGAGGGAGGGAGGGAGGAAAGGAGGGAGTTATAGGGTGAGATGAAGGGGGTTGTCTACGTATGAGATGAGAGAGTGCTGAGTCAACGCAATATCATGCCGCAATGTCCGGCCTCAAATGCGCGTCACACAACGGCCAGCATAATGCATTCACGCTCACTGACCCTCCCTCCCTCCCTCCACCACAATACCTGGCAAGCACCAACACAAGCCCTACCACAATGCCAAAGAATCGTCCCCAGTTCTACTCTCCTCCTCCTCCTCCTCCCCTCCCTCCTCCCCTCCCTCCCTCCAACCTACCTTACAAACACCAGCAAAATCCCCAGGAAAAAGCAGATGATGCCCGGGGCTCGATCCCGCTTCGTAAACAGCCTGACTGTCCGTTGCATGCCAATGATAAAAACGAGCCCGGCCAGAAAGAGGAAGTCGCCTGTGATAGGAAGGGGATGGGAAGGAGGGGGGGAGGGAGGGAGAAAAGCGAGGTGAGTGCGTGGCCACCGTGGCTAATGAGTCAAGTAGGAAAGAGGGAGGAAAGCGCTGCTTCTTCTGCTTCTCCTGCTGCTGCTGCGCGTTCTTTGCAGCGCTACTTGAAAATGCTTCTGATATTGAATACTTCGCCTTCTGATTATGATAATGTACAACAAAAGTGCGCAGGACCGTGCTTTGTGCGTTTCCTTGATTACATGCTGCCCCCGAGCCTTCTCCCCTTCCTCCTTTCCACCCTCCCTCCTCTCCTTATGCGAGCCACATACTCCTTTCTCACCGACACACAGGAACACGGCGACCACCAAGAGGATGCTCGTATGTATGTTTGCACGTGCATCAGCTCCCCCATTCCTTCCGTTCATTCCCTCCCTCCCTCCTTCCTCTCCCACTTACCAATGGCTATCAAGGTCGAGTCCAGGAGGAAGAGGACACCCATGGAAATGAAGAGGAAGCTCAGGCCCAACAGACCCATGCCAATCTTCTTGTTGTCGTCCAGCATGGTTCAATGCTGCTGCTGGTGGTGGTGGTGGAAGAGTTGTGCGTGCTTGCGTACCCTGTGTACGTCTTGTGCGCGTTGCCTGCGGCTCCTTAGTTGCTTTGCTGGGCTGATGATGACGATTGAGCGATGAGGCGCTCGAAAGAAAGCGGCTGGTGCTGCGGGCCTCGTTCCTGCTCCGCCTGCTGTTGCTTTGAGTGGTACTGATGAGTGCCTGATTGCGTTTCCTGTTGCGTTGTGTGTGGTGGGTGGTGGGTGTGTTGGTGGGTGAGAAGGAGGGGATGACCGGCCGGTGATAACGACGCTCGCGGTTTTGAGTCGGCATGATGGCGGCCTTCTTTGCCCAATTCCATGTCCACAAGCACAGCCAGCAAGAAGCAAGCCCAGTAAGGATCTATTCTCCTACCTAAGTAGTAGAGAATAGAACCCACAATGAGGAATCGTTTGTTGTAGCACTCAAGCCCCTGCTCACCCTCCCTCCTCCCTCCTCCCCCTACCCCACCCACCCTCTTCCGTTGTACACAGGCCGCCGCCAAACTAGCCATGAGCACCCGGACGACAAAGAAGACGGTGGCACAAGTGCGGGCGGAAAACAAGCAGCGGGAAGACGATCTTAATCTCGGCAACCAGCTCGCGGATGAGGTGGAGGATTTTCATGCAGAGCAAGATAGAAAAACGTAAGGGGGGCCCCAAAGGGGCCCGCGAGGAAATGTTGAACGCATTCTTGGACAAGGCAAACCGCGCTTGTGAGCTTCTGCAGCACCATGATGCCGGTTTTGGCTCGTATTCCTACGTTATGCGCACCAAGGCCCGCATTTACGTCGCCCTGGGGCAGCCCGCATAGGCGATAGCCACTTATCGGCAACTGGACGAGGCCTTTCTTGCGATGGCGGGCAAGCGGGTTCTAGATGCGGACGAGGACGATGCGTGGAGGGGGTCCGTTCTCCAGCAGGGAATGATCACTTTCGACACACATCTAGAGGGCGCCAAACGCTGCTTCCTCAGGGTCATGGCCTGGCATCGTCCGCCGTCAGCGCTTGACCGTGTGAATATCCTCGGAGGCATGGCCTATTACCACCTTGAGCGCAAGGACTGGGTCAAGAGTATCACGTTATGCGAGGAGGCTCTCATCCTCCTGCCAGAGACCAGGAAAATCGTTCCGATGCGGGAATCGGAAGCGCAGCTGCTGCTCATGCTTGCGGATGCCGCCGAAGGGCAGGGAGACATGAAGCGCGCCCTCGAATACGACATGAAGGCGGTGGAAGCTAACTGCGAGCATAATGACGGGAACTACCTTGGGGAGTTTGTGACCTGTTCGCGTCGGGAGGCAATCCAGCAGTTAAGTGCGGGAAAGCCGGAAGAAGCCATACGCTACTTGTCGTCCGTCCCGCAGCGATATGTAGGTTTCCTAGAATACTCGGGTATCAATCTTTCGCACGTACACCTCCTGCAGCCTTGCATGGCTGCACTCAAGGTCCTGGCAGCAGCAATGATAGAAACCGGGATCATCGGTAATCTGATAAAAGCCGGGCAGATTTATGCAGATGTGGAGGAGACAGAGGCCATTTTGGCAGGGTACAGGGAAGGAGTCTTGGAAGAAACGCGGCGGGAACTCGGGGAGCAACGGCGCGCAGCTGCGGGTGCACCGAGTGGTTTGGATGTGGAAGCTGCGTCGGCGACGAAGAAGAGCAAGGCTGCCAAACGGAAGCAGCAGAAGCGCAAGGCCCAGCAACAAAAGAAGGCAGCTGAGCAGGTGGAAGCGGCGGCAGCAGCGGCGCGCGGAGAGAATGATACGCAAGGGCAAGGGGAGGGTGGGACGAAGGCGCAGGAGGCGCAGGCGAAGGAACGGCAAGAGATGAACCGGGATGAGGAGGGCAACGCGGAGGGAAGTCAGCAAGCCATGACGGCCGCCGCAGCTGCCTTTTCGGCCATGGCCGTGAGCGGGACTGAGGGACTGGAGGAGCAGGAGGAGGACGAAGAGGAGGAAGATGAATGCTCGGTGTGCCTGAATGTCATTGACAGCAACGAGGACGCCGCGAACCCCGCCGGTCCGGCCTTGCTGTGTGGTCATCGCTATCACGCGTTTTGCTTGCAATTTTGGGTGGAGAAATGTACGAGCAAGTGCATCGAGCCTACCTGCCCTTACTGCCGGTCGCCGTTGCAGGAGGTGGGGAGCATTTGAGATGTAGAAAGTGCAATCGAATAGAAAACGTACAATACTCGCTCTTGACTCGTGTACAAAAGTCTCAAGTTTTAGGTTTGGACTCTGTGGATAGGTACTGTAGTGCTCATAAAGGAAACAACCAGTGTCCAATCTCCTCGACCGACTCCACTCTACAAGTGAATACTCTATTTAGCCCTTTGATTCTTTCTCTTTCGTTCTTTTCTTTGTTGCCTTGTTGTCTTCACACTTATTCTACGTACACGCTCGTTTTGACCCGGCCATCCCGCGTTCCTACCAGATTTCAACTCCACAGTCACGGACCCGCGCTTCCTCACCACCATCCTCACTCCTCTCTCACCATCACCACACACATAACCTGTATCTACAAACCCTTATCCTTTCACTATCAGAACCCCCCATTCCTTCCTCTCCTCTCAATCTCAACGCATCATCTCCGTCGCCAACTCCACCTCAGCCGCGCGCAGTTTCTTTAGCAGCCCCGGCAACACAGGCTCTGAATCTTGGCCCTGGCTCTGCAGAATCGCAGCATTCACCCTATCTGCCGTAGCCGCCCGCCGAGAAAGGTCCAGCAAACCACCTTCTGCTTCTCCCCCTCCTTTCCCGCCGGGTGCTGCACCGGTAGCGGCTGGGCCAAAGACGAGCAGTGTCATGGCCTCCTCCAAGATCTGCAGTCCTTCTCCCCTTCCTCCCCCTCCTCCTCCTCCCTCCTGCTCTTCGCCCCAAGGTGCAAGTTCTTTTCTGGCGAATGCCAAAATCGCTTCGTCGTCCTCCTCTTCCTCCTCGCCCTCCATCCCTCCTTCCCGCTGCTCCACCCGCCGTCGAATCATCTCCACGAGCTTCTGCACCTTCAAGGCGAACGCCAACCCCTTGTCCTTGTCCAACAACCTTGGGTCACTCTCGATAATATGTGCCATGGCCACATCCACCTCCCCTGTCATCAATGCGCGTCGTACATGCATGCGTGCCTCAATCGTCGTCAAGTCCACGGGTGGCGCTGCCCCCGACTCCCGCGACAAGCATTCGGCCACTTCCTTGTGACCCTTGATGACGAGGTAGTTCATGACGAGCTGATCCATGTACCGCTTCCGCACGCGTCGTTTTTGCAGGAAGTAGAATTGTGGGGGAAGAGAGGAGGGAGCGACGCCAAACGGAGGGGGGGCGGGGTTGGTGCCGTGCGGGTCATGGCCGTCGTGCTGCTGCGGCTGCTGAGAGGAAGGGCCCGTGCTGCTATTGCTGCTGCTGTTGTTGCTGCTGCCGCCGCCGCTACTGCTGCCACTGCCGCTGCTGCTGCCACTGGTGCCTCTGCCCCCAAAAGTGTTGACGAAATGGCTGCCAAGGCGGTGAATGTGACTGCGGAGGCGACGGGTGGAAAGGAGACGCTGGACTTCATTCCTGCGCGCGGGGTCCCTCGAGGCCGGCCGGTCTTGCTCCCCCTCCATCTTCTGTGCGTCCTGGTGGTGCCTGTGGTGTGTGGTGTGGTGTATGGTGTGAGTGTGGATGATAGGAAGGAAGTGAAGTCGTCGCTCGTCGCCCTTGCTGCTTGCTCCTCTCTCACGTCTACTGACTCCCCCTTTGCCTGCACAACCCACAGCCAGCCAGCCGCCATGCAGCTCCTCCTGCACAAGCCCCGTCTAGTCGCACCGCCACTGCTGGTCCTCCACCGCCGTGCCTTGGCCTCGTCCTCGTCCTCGTCCCCTCCCCCTCCGCCTGTTGCAGGTGGGTACGTGGCGGCTATCAATCACCTCCTCCCTTTGGTTTGTCGCACCCCTGTAGTGCC
>Ga0209390_10007609_pt1 | contig 13803 bp, 7 predicted proteins | sample BON01_FD_187212 | JGI IMG/M metagenome (GOLD analysis project Ga0209390, IMG submission 187212) | Freshwater microbial communities from Lake Bonney liftoff mats and glacier meltwater in Antarctica - BON-01 (SPAdes) (version 2) | ecosystem: Environmental > Aquatic > Freshwater > Ice > Glacier... | reverse complement strand
AGGACCCGCATGGCATCTTTGGACCGCATGGCGCTTATTGGTGTGGCTGTGTGGGTTGGAAAAGGGGGGAGTCAGACTTGGTGCAGGGGTGAGGAGGTAGAAGAGCGATGAGCGATGAAGATGATGACTGACGATGATGATGTTGATGAAGCGAAGGATACATGGCTGCATCGTCCATGTCCTAATCCCAATAGCACTCTCTATGCATCACGCTGACACCCCACACAATTCACCACGTACAGGACAAGGCAGGCTACGAGCAGCAGGAATGCGGTAAAATTACCCAGCCTCAGCCACATCGAGCGAGCGACCCCACCCCAGCGCCGCTCCCCTGCTGCTGCTATCATTACTTGCGCCTCAACATGATAATAAGACACGACGCCCCGCCAGAGCCACTGCGCATGGCACCAAGAGACAGGAGAAGAAGAGGACGAAGGCGGAGCTCCAGCCTCCTGACAGCCGCTTGTATAGTACTCGCTTTGTCCGCCTTCCTTCCCTCAGCCGCTGCCTTCCTCCCCCTCCTCCCTTCCCGCGGCGGCGGCACCGGCGCCAAACCACTTCAACGCCAGTCCGTGGCGGAGGAAGAAGAAAGGGGTCTGGTTGTCAGCCTTTTCCGGCGCCGGCCGGTCATACCACGGGCCGCGGCCATCGCCACGTCCTCAACCTCGTCCTCCTTTTCATCCGCCGGCGAACGGAGACGAAAGAGCAACCCCTCTTCGTCGTCGTCCGCGAGTGGCCATTCCCGTGTCCCTATCACCCCTTCGGCCGGAAAGGCTAAGCGGTCGAGGGCAGAACGTGGGCGACAACTAGACAATGAACTAGCAAGGATCAATGCCGCAGGCCCACGGGCGGACTTCGACCTATTCCAGAAAGCCCTGCGGTCATGCGCCAAATTGGGTAACGTAAGTGTCGCGCTGACGCTACTGCGGCAGATGCAGCAGCACTTTCCGCCACCGCGGCTAGCCTTTAACCTGGTGCTGGAAGCGGCGGCCAGGGCCCAGGACCGGGAGGTGGCGCTGGACGTGTACGTAGAAATGTTGCGGGGACGGGAGGGGGAAGGGGCGGATGGCGAGGCTATCGGGGTGAACGTCTTTACCTACGGCCAGCTGCTGTCCCTGTACGCGAATCTGGCCGACGGGCCGGCCGCGCTGGCCCTGCTAGGGGAGATGGCGGTGCAGGGTGTGGCGGGCAACGCCTTCACCTACACCTCGGCCATCGACGCCTGCGAGCGGGCCGGGCTGGTGGGCGAGACGGAGCGCCTGCTGCGGGAGATGAAGGAGCGCGGCGTGGCGCCCACCGTGGTCACGTACAACACCATCATCGCGCGGCGCGCCGAGCAGGCCGACACCTGGACCGAGGCGCTGGACTGGCTGGCCAAGCTGGAGGCCTCAGGCGTCCAGCCCCTGCGCTCGTCCTACGCGGCCGCGCTCAACGCCTGCGAGCGCGCCGAGGAGTGGGAGCTGGTGGTGGAGCTGACGGAGCGCGCGGGCCCGCTGGCCGACGCCACCATGTGGTCGCGCAACCTGGCGGCGCTGACCAAGCTGGTGCGGCACGAGGAGGCGCTGGCCACCTTCCGGCGCCTGCGCGAGGAGCAGACCGTGCCCATGGACGAGGTCCTGTACACGCTGGCGCTCAAGGCCTGCGCGCTGGCCCGCCGGCCCTTCGGCGAGGCCCGCGCGCTGCTGGAGGAGATGCGCGCGGCGGGACTGGCGCCCAACGTGGTGACCTACTCGGCGGCCATGGAGGCCTGCGGCGGCGACAGGAACGCGGAGGGCGTGCCCAACTGGGAGATGGCCCTGGAGCTGCTGCGCGAGATGCAGGCACAGGGCGTGCGGCCCAACACGGTCACCTACTCCACGCTCATGGACCTGCTCACCGAGGCCGGCCAGTGGCAGCGCGCGCTGCACCTGTTCATGACCCTGGAGAAGGACGAGGAGCAGGCAGGCGCCACCAAGTCCGTCTGGCTCTACACGGCCGCCATCCGCGCCTGCGCCCGGGGCCGGCAGCTGGAGACCGCGATGGCTCTGCTGCGCGAGGTGACGGCGGACCCGGCCCGGCACGGCGCGCCCAATCTGTGCCTGTACACGGCCGCGCTGGACGCCTGCGAGAAGGTGGGCAACGGCTCGCTGGCGCTGCAGCTGCTGGACGAGATGGCCCGCGAGCACAGCATCGTGGTGGACGACGTGGCCTGCGGCGTGGTCATTAGCGCCTGCCGCAAGGCGGGGCTGGTGGGCGACTGCCTGCGCCTGCTGGCCTTCATGCTCAACCACCGGCTGGCTCCCAACCTGGGCGTCTACAACACCGTCATGGGCGCGCTTTGCTCCCAGCCCGAGTACCTGGACAAGGCCGTGGAGGTGCTCGCCTTCCTGGCCGCCTCGCAGCGCCCCGGCAACACCAACACCAGCGGCAGCAGCAAGCCGGCGCGCGCCCCGCGGCCCAACGCCCAGAGCTATAGCCAGGTGGTGGACGCGCTGGCCGACGCCTTGCGCTGGGAGGAGGCGCTGCGGCTGCTGCAGGAGATGCGGGAGGCGGGCCACCGACCCGAGGTGCTGACGTGCGCCAAGGTGGTGGCGGCCTGTGAGAAGAAGCAGCGCTGGAAGGAGGCGCTGCAGCTACTGGACGACATGCGCAAGGACGAGTACTCCTTCTACGAGCTCGAGCTACTGGACCAGGTCTTCAAAAAGCTGGTGGGTGTGGCCGCGGCGGGCCTTCGGTCCATCTCGCGGGGTGGGGGAGCGGCAGGCGGAGGGACGGTGGAAAGCGCTGGGGCAGGAACGGGCGTGGGGCGACAAGGCCACGAGCGAAAGGAAGTGGAGGAAAGCGACGAGTTAGAGATGCCGCCGTCGTCATCGCTGCAACCGGGGAAGGGCAGCGAGAAAGAGGCAGAAGCAAGCGTACCTGTTGTGAGTAGCAGCAGTGACAGATAGAGACGTACAGCAGGACACGCCGCACTTGTCAAATAGTGGTACAACAACAACAACAACAACAAGAACAACAACAACAACAACAACAACGACAAAGAAATTAAATGTTCAGGATTTTTAGTCTTCGCAAATACAGGCTCCGCGCGGTTTTCTACTATTTCTTCTCTTGCGACTGCGGTTGCACGGCGGCAACGTTTTTGCTTACTTGCCCTCTCTCCTGAATGCTATTTCTTTCCACGGTTGTTGCTTCCTACCTGTACTTTCCTTTCCCACACGCGATTATCTGGTGGAATGCCTTGTCGCACCACACTACACACACACGTAAATGCCACATTGTAAATAATCTAATCATCTATCTCTTTTCCTCTTCCGCTCCACCCCTGCCCCTACACCACCGGACCCCCCGTCCTCTCTAGCCCTTGACCATCTCCACCCCGTGCCGCTTGTTCACGGCCAGCACAAACTCCCGCATGCGCACCTCCTCCGGGGACTGGCGGCGGCAGCTGTCGGGCTGGTCCGAGTACTTGAGCAGGCCGCCGTACTCGACGGGAATGAAGTCGGGCGCCACGAATTCCTTGATCGTCTCGAACGTCTCTGTGGTGGTCAGTGGAGAGATGTAGAGAGGAAAGAAGGAGAGGGCGAGGCGTGTGAAAAACGGGTAGTGACCGGACATTTCCTGAGTACGTTTTGGTGGAACGGACGTCACAATTCCTTCCCTCCTCCTTTTCCTGTCCTTGCGACCAATGAAACAAAACGTACCCTTCTTGCTGCAGATCTTGATCTTGGCTTGGGTGCGGGAGTTAACCAGGGGCCGAATCATCTTCCAAAGGACAGAGAACCAGGACGGTGCACCCACGATCATAATCACCAGCTGTATGAAAGAAAAGGGGAGGAAGGGTCGTTACATAGTCTTGACCGTTGGCGTGCCTCCCAGCCAGCGCACTTACCGATCGTTCGGGGTAGTGCTCGCCAATCAAGTGGATAGAGCGCCGCAAGAAGTCGAAGGCCTCGCCCGCTGTGGGTAGACATATGCATGGTGATGGATGAGACGAAAGTGGGAAGGTGAGACGAGATATTCAGTGTCCCCAGATGGCGGCTTTCGGGGCCAATCCTACGTCCGCACTCACACACAAGTCGGACTCTCACGCAGATCGAATGGGCAAGGACAAGGAAATACGTACCCAGGTCTCGGATGCCCACGCCCTGCACGTCGAGGATGGTGATGGTCCTAGCCGTCTCGCTCGGGTGCAGCTGGTTGTAGCAAAACTCCGTCTGTGGGGCAGCAGCGTGGGAGGGAAGAAAAGGTCAGGACAGTGGCAATCGAATCTGATAAAAATGTGCCCTTCTTTTGTATTATGGCCGCAAGCACGTCTAGGCGCAAGTTCCAAGAATACGACCATTTGAACTCCTAACTTACCATCCATATATAGTGCCACACGAGCTCCTCCACCCCACAACCCGCGGCCCGCATGCGACGCTGATCCTAAATGCCAAAGAAGAAATACAGGAGGAGAGAGTTCAGAAGACTGTCAGCCAACGAAACGATTCGGGGCTTTTCAAAGTAATAACTCACTCACCACTTGGCCAGAACGCTCGTAGTACACGGGCTGGCCCGTGCGGCCTTCGCAACAGTACCAATGAGGGTACGAGTCCTTGATCAAGTCGAAAAACTTGTGGGGCTTCTCCAGGATCTCGTCGGTGCCAAATTCCTTCCGCCACTGCAATGTGATGCGCCACCGCCGCTTGGCCTCCTCCAAGTCCCCCGGGCAGCCGTCGATGAAGCGCTGGTTGGGCTTGTCCGGGTCCGGCGCCTCTACTGTCACTGCCGTGCTGCTGCTCGCCACGCCCTGGTCGTCGACCCCGGCCACCGTCGCGCTGCCACTATCAGCTGTGGCTGCTGTCGTCGACGGCGCGGTCTCCTCGGACAACACCGGCGAGGGTGCGGCTCCCGTGACAGGCTCCACGACGTCGTGCTTGCCCTTGCTGCCGTCGATGCTCGCCGTCGCAGGGACCACCGGCCGCTCTCCCTCCGACAAGGAGGCCCCCCGCAACGCCGTTGTCAAGGCACCGGGACTGCTGTCGGTGCCCTCGACCGTCGCAGGCATCCTGACGTGTCTTGCCTTGTGTGTTGGTGGTAGTGCGTGGGGAGTGGAGTGTGGAGTGAGTGAGGAGCATTTGGATGATGATGATGATGATTATGATGATGCTGCAAGCTGGGGTAAAATGGCATGTAGATACGCCCTTCCTGCCCGCTGCTGGACGCACACCACGCACAACTTAGGGGGCTTTGAGGCTTCCAGACGTCGTGTCGTGTGTGTGCATCTGGACAATTTTGAGAAGGGCACCGTGCGACTTAGATGGGAGAAAGGGCGCGAACGAAGCGGGAGCATTGTGGCCGCATCAGTGATAGCCAAGCAACCACCCACCATGTACACCAAGCTATGGATTCACCACGGCCACTCACGCAAAGTACCACCTCCTTTTCTCAGCCACAGCCTTGCCTTGCCGCATCCGGAGAGTAGGGGGGACAAGAAAGCAGGCTGGCCCGGCCCCTGGCGCTGCCTCCTTATTAATAATACGATGAAGGGCGCGGGCGCCACCCTTGGCCAAGCCGGCAGCACTGCGAAAGACAGTGGTGGCAGCAGCAGCAGCAGCAGCAGCAGCTTTCCCAACAACATGGCCGATGACGAGGAAGAGGCGGCCGCGGTAATGGGGTTGCGGGAGGAAGTGGTGCGGGAGGCGAAGAAGCGGGGCACGCCGCAGGACGTCGAGGGCACGGCCCTGAAACTTTTGTCGCAGCAGCAGCGCGAGTCCTCGTGGTTGCGGCAGGAGAAAGCCTCGTTGCTGGCACAGTTAGAACGGGCGCGACGAGAAGCCGCGGACTTACAGGGCCAACTGTCCGGCTCGGCGCCAGAGACCCAAGTCCAAGCGCTCTTGGATTCGCGGCTATTATCGACGCGCCTCTCGTTGCGCGACACGGAGCAGGCCAAGGCCGTGGTCGACTTGATTCGGGCCATCCATTCGTTTGGCACGGGGAGCTCGTCGAGTAGTTCAGGCATTACCGCGACGTTGGAGCAGGTCCAGGCGACGGAAGGAAAGCGAAATCTGAACCGGGCGCTGCGATGCCTGGTGATGGAGAACCACTGTCGTGTCAACAGCTGCATTGCCGAGGTGGTGAAATTCACCGACCGCCAGCACCAGCAACAACACGAAGCGGCCGGACCCGGGACCGGCGTGGAGCCGCCGAACATCCAAATGGTGTTCATCGAGGGAGAGAGCCTGATCTTTCGCATTATGGACATGCGCCTGCAGCCCCGCGACGTGTACATGCTCTGCTCCTTGGACGAAGCCTGGCCCCGGGGGGGCGGCAGCTGGGGGCTCAAGTCGCTCTTTGCCGTCTCGGACACGCCCGTGCTCTTCTCCACGCCCTTTCAGCTTCGATTGGACGCGGCCGCGCGAGGACCGCAGGGGATGCTTTGTCCCGAGTGGGTGTCGTCGGTCGACGCCACCACGCCGCGCGGCGAGGCCGTCATCCCCCCGTCGTACCGGGCCCGCATTAAGGACAACAGCACGTTTGTGTACGCGCCCTTGCGGGAGTCGGCCAAGGAGCTGCTGCTCTCCTCGGACATGGAGCCGTTCGAGGGGCTGGCGCTGGCCTTCTTGGAGCGGGTGCGGAAGCTGGACCTGATGCTGGTCTCGTACGAGGGCCCTGCCGAGGTCAAGGTTGTCCGGAACGTGCAACACGAGGTGGAGCTGCAGCCCGTCCGGTTGCCGGGGGAGGGGGAGGTGGTGGAGAGCAGCCGGCTACGGGCTTTGAAGGCCTCGGTGCGGGTGGTGGCTCACCGCGTGGCCGACTGTCTGGTGCGCTGCAGCAAGACCACGCGCATCCCGGACCGCAACTACCAGGACGACGGGGACGGGCCCGTGGAGCGGCGCTACAGGCTGCATGAGTTCCAAGTGGCGCTGGAGGACAGCAAAGGGGCGGGCAAAGCCGCGACGACCACGACAACGACGACGCGGATAGCCTTGGCCTTTCCGCTCGGCTCGGACGGGCTGCCCCTTCCGAAAGGGCAGCGGCGGAAAGAGAACGACGGGCGATTGCACACAGAGTCCCTTTACTGCCAGATGCCTGTGCCCTACGCGGGCAAGCTGCCGTTCGCCCTCCAGGCGGACTTCGACGTGACGAGCGACATGCTGGGCCTGCACCCCACCTCTGGCTGGAACCACTGGCTGCTGTCTTGCACGGCCCGCTTGTTCGTCCTGGCCTTCCTCGCCGACCCAACGCTCCGGGGCGCCGTGGAGCACTACGCGCCGTGTGCGGAGGAGATGCCCGCGGGGGGTCTCTGGCACGGCGTGCGGGAGACGCTGGAACGCCTGCTGCAGAGCCACGTGCTGGTGCGGACGGAGAGCGGTCTGATGGTGGCCCGGGCGCAGATCGTGCTGCGGCCCGCAGTCATTGGCCGGGACTTCATTTCGGACGAGCTCTTGCGGGAGGTGACGGGCGGCCGGAAGCATTTTGCCGAGGCGGCGGATGCGGGGCCGGCGTCCGTGGGGGGCGGGGAGGGGGACGGGGAGGGGGACGAGAGGCGGGCTTGTTCCCTCGAGACGGTCTTGAAGTGCGTGGAGAAGCTGGTGGCCGCTAACAAGTGGAGAGGCGACACGGCGGCGCTGCCGCAGTTGTGGGCATATGTGGCTGGCGAGATGGCAAGAAGTGCGGGGGTGGTCAGCCCCGCGTCGATGGAGCTGCTGCAGGAGAAGCTGCCGATTTACCCGGTGCAAGGGCGGGCCGAGTTGCGGCGATTTAAACATGGCGAGGTGCCCCTCTTCTTGTCGGTGGCGCCAGAATTGGAGGCCGTTCTCCAGGGACAGGACTCTCAACTGCGCGCCCTGCTGGTGCCCACCCTGGATCTAGCCCGCCTACGCAGCAGTCGAGGACCCGGCGCAATGGCCGCGCTGGAAGATGCGCTGCGGGTGGTGGGGGCGCGGATGGCCACCGTGGAGAGCCTCCAGCCCGTGATCCGACGCATCCTGCGGCAAGAGCAGGCACCGCCAACCGGTTCGCCGTCGTCCAGCTCGGCACGACAGCCAGCCACGGCTTTGGACGCGGATCGGTTCTGGGCGGTTCGGTCGTTGGTGGTGGAGGGGTTGGGCTTTGCCTCGTTGCGCGAGTTTCTGGGGGACAAGGCGCCACTCTCGGTGCCTGTCCTCGACCTGAGGCCGGGCGGGGAGTTGGGGCCCCGGTTGGTCCGTGTGGAGCAGCTAGAGGACGTCTCAGAGCGGTTCGTGCTGCCGTCCTTCTTGGGGGTGGCCTTGGCGGCCACGGCCAAGAAGGGACCTGTTCTTTTGCAAGCGGCGGCCTCGTGGGAGCAGGTGCCGAAGGGCCGCCGCGGGGGAGGTGTGTTGCCGGCTCCTGCGGCAGCTATGCAGTCGTGGAACGCCTTGGTGCGGTGGGAGGCCTGCGTGGCCAAGGAGCTGGGCGTGGACGGGGGCAGCAATCGCAACTGGCAAGGTCTTTTTGAGGGGGTGCTGTCGCCGGCTGAGCTGGCGGACGGTGTCATGAAGGGCCTGACGGCCCCGGGTACCACTGCCGAAGGCCGGCGAGCCTTTGCCAAGCTACTGGAGTCCTACCAGGAGCAGCACGCGCAAGTGTTCGAGCAGATGCGGGCGGCCCACCGCCTGTCCACCAGCGAGCTCCTCGACCTGGTCAAGGACCCCAATAACGCGCACAGCCCCCAAGCCCGCTCCCTCAATTTCTCCCGAGAGGCTGCGGAAGGGTGCCTGGCGCTGGTGCCTAAAGGCACAGCAGCGCCGACACTGGAGGAATTACAGGAGGTGCTGCCGGTGGTGGAGACGGAGCAGTGGCCCGAGGCGCGACAGTTTCAAGAGCTAGTGCAGCTGGCAGTGGCGGATCTGGACTCGCTGCACGCCGTGGTTTTGGCGCTGCACATCCTCACCCGCCGGCTGGCCGAATTCGGCTTGCTCTTGGAGTCGACACAGCAGGAGTTGCAGCAAGAGGCGGCGGCCGCGGGCACGGAGAGCATGGACGTGTCACCACTGCCATCGACGCCCGGCCCGAGAACGCTCAAGAAGGGGAGCGAGAAGTGGGCTCACCTCCTGATGGCCCTCTTCCACAAGGCGATCGAGAACATGAGCCTGTCCTACGGGCTGGCCATCCGCAATCGGAAGCGGAAACGACCGGGGGGCAACAACAAGAGCCAAGAAGACGACGTGGCGCTCTTTGAGGCCTACTGCCGGCAGTACGGCTTTTGGGTGTCGTCGTCGTCATACTCGTCGCCAGCGGCTTGCTATCCCTTGGAGCAGGTTGTCTGGAGTTTGGAGGACCCCATTGCCCGCTATGTGACTACTGCTTCGACGTCAATAGCTGCCGCGGCTGGCGAAGAGCACGCTGCATGCGTGGCGCTGGACAAGGAGGTGAACGGGCTGCTGGAGACGGAGGAGGAGGAGGAGGGGACGAGCGACATGGTACGTCGCTTCTTCACCGACTCCTTGAGAGTTTCAGGAGAGCGGTTCCGGGGCAAGTTCGTGACGCTGCTGCGGGAGGCCTTGGAACGGTGGTCGCGAGCGCCGGGGCCCATGCCACGGGATGTGGAGGCGCTGTACCGGACGCTTGCCAGCACAACGACGGCGGGGATCGCGGGAGCGGTGGCATCAGGGTCGGGGGCGGGAGGGGGGGTCGGGGTATCAATAAAGGCGAGTACCAGCTTCAGTTTTTCCGAAATTCCGGTGCTGAACATGAACCTCAATGCGGCGACGTTGGCCGTCCTGAGCCCCGCGGCCGCCGCCATTGCCGCCTCCGCCGCCAGCAGCAGCAGCGGTGCCCATGTGCTACACCTTCGCACCAACGGTAGTGGTAGCAGTAGTAGTAGCAACAATCTTGTCAAAGGAGGCGCGCAGCCCTTGGTGGGGGTGGCGGGATCCGGGGACAGTGACGACGGGGCGCTGGACTGGTTTTATCGGAAGTTCTTCCCCTCCCGCTGCCTGCATCCGGCCATCTTCTCGCTCTTCAAGCTGGCCAGCCCCGCGCTCCTGCCGCGATTGGCACTGGCCAAGCCCCGGCCCTCTTTCTTGGAGTCCTACGCCGACTCGACCAGCTCGATGGTCAGCGTGCTGCGGGCCATGAATGTGGACGCTGTCAACGTGGCCAAGCTTCTGGGCGAGCTCTACGCCGGCCCCACCTTGCCCCGCACCGAGCTGGCTAGGTACTGGGCCAACGTCACAGAGCTTCGCGACCTGGTCTTGACCGAGATCTGGAAGGCGAAGGGGCTGGAGCGCAATGAGGAGCTCATCGAGGCGGCGCGCACCAGCCTCAAGTTGCCCCTTTGCGCCAAGCCGCCGACGGCCTGCCCTGGCGCGGGAGGCGGGGTGTGGGGCCTCGAGGCCACGGTGACATTGGTGAACGCCTTGCAGAGCGCCGAGGCCCACGCGCCCGTGTACCTCGGCTCCTTGTTGGGCATCGACCTGGAGCTGCAGGACAAGCAGCTCGAGGAGATTCCGCGCCTGGTCAAGCATCCAGGGGCCACTCGGGATTCGTCGTGGCACCGCGCGAGCCGCGCCGAAGACGGGTTCAGGAGCGTGGAGCAGGGCTGCTACTGGGAACGCTTCTTGCTGGCGCTGGGCGTTGTGCCGCTCACCGAGGCCCACCTCCCGCTCATCTCCACGCAGGTACTGAACAAGGTCTTCCTGGCCCTGGCCAAGTTTAACGCCCTCCTCAACAGCTCCGAGCCCACTGTCGCCTCGCAGTACAACATCTGGCAGACCTACCATGCCCTCTTCCGCCTCGTCGACGGCAACATGTACATCAGCCGTTACACAGAAATCCGCGCCGCCGCCAGTGCCGCCGCTGACGGTGGGGCAGCCGGGGCAGCGCGCCAGGCAATAGCTACAGGCGCAGCCGCTGCACTGACAAATGCGCAACAACAAGAGCAACAGCAGCAGCAACAACAGGTGCAGCAGCAGCAGCAAGCACAGGTAGCACAAGCGGCCGCCACTGGTGGCGGGTTTCCGTACCCTTACGGGGCGAGTGCCTTGCCACCGGCCACTTCCTACCTGCCGGCCCCAACGTACGCCTTTCCGCCTGCGCCGTCGGCGTACGGGACCGCCCCTCCCCCTCCACCTCCCCCGCCCGAGGTGCACAGCGGCTTTGCCCCACCTCCTGTGAAACGCCAGCGTTCTCAGATGTCCTCGTCCTCGTCGGCGGCTGGGGGGGGCGAAGGCAATTCAGGCGCGGGTGCCGCCGGTGCAGCAGGTGGCGGGGGCGCAAGCAGCCCGACCCCCGACGGCGAGTCTGCGACCAAGACGCCTCGCCTGGTGCCTCCGGTGCCGCCACTTGCTCCGTCACCCGTTCAGCAGGAGGAAGGAGAGGTGGAGGAAGGCGAAATTGAAGATTGAGCGAGTGGCGCGTTGCATGGCTAGTCAAAACAAATACAAACAAAACCCAAACAAATTAAACGAACGAGTCCAATATACCTTTGAGGCCCCAACAACAAAGACAGACACAAAGCCATGTACAAAGGAAAAGACATAACCACGCGAATAACGATCGACTTATCATCGATGAAGCAAAGACAAACACCTTGTTTTGGGACTCAGTTCCTTTTCTGTATACAAATGCTTTTCTTCTTTTCTTTCTCGTGTGCGCGCCTGAGGCACGTTCTACATATGCAAATGCAAGACATCTTCTTGTCTCTTTAACTTTCTTGCCGCGCTTACGAGCCCGAGGTGAGGGTGAAATGGCGCTGGACGTAGAGGAGAGCCTGGAAGCCGTAGTTGGCCAAACCACCCACCAAGGGCACCCGGCCCAGGCTGCGGTCCACGGCGCCTGCCACGGGCTGGGTAAGGCCTTCGAACACGGGGGTGCGGAGAAGGTACAACAGCCAAAGGTTCTTGCGGCGCTGCAGCTCGTCCTGGTAGGACTGCTTGAGGGTGGCGCTTCGGTCGATGGCGCTCATGGTACACTGGTGACTGACGGCGTCCATCAAACCGGGGAGCAACAAGGGCAGCCACTCGGGCGCCGCCGACGGGAAGGAGGAGAGCGGCCCTGGTATGCGTCCACGATCGCTGCCGACAGAAGCTGCGACGGCGACCGGGCGTTGGGAACGGCGGCGTCGGCGGGCCATCAACCAGCGCAGGTAGGCAAAGAGAAGCGGGCGCAGAATGTGCAGCACCTCGCCTGTAAGTAATAGACGGGCGCGCGCCTTGGCGACCACAGCCTCCTCCTCTTCCATCGATCGCACTCCCAGGCCCGGACCGACGTCGTCCTTGGCCGCCGCCGTAAAGGATGCCGCCAGGCTAGGCGCTGACGACGAGGCGAACGAGGAGGACGACGAGGAAGTAGGGAAGGAAGAGGAGTCGATGCTGGCCTTGTCATGATCGTCCTCATCATCGGACGAATTCTTACCTTCCCCCACCACCTCATTGCTCTCACCGCTTGCATAGTACAGAAACTTGCGCCCTGTCCGCCTGCCCCGCTTCCATTCTTGCCGAGGGCCACTGTCCTCTCTTCCTTTACATTCTGACCCTCCTCCGTTCCCCCGTACCACGCGCAAAAGCGTCTCCTCTTCCTCTTGCTCCTCGTCGGCATCCACCGCTAAGGCCTCGGAGGCTGGCCCCCACGACATGCTGGCGTCTATCGCCGTCGTCGTGGTCGAGGGGAGGGGCGGCATGGGGTTGTCAAACGACGGGATGACACGCCCACCGTCCAGCAGCAGCTTGGTTCCCGCGCCTCCTTGTTGCTGTTGAAGGTGAACGAGCTTCAGGCGCAAGAGGGCTTTGAGGGCCTCCAGGCACACGACGACCAAATGCTCGGCGCCGTCGCCCAGTCGTATTGAGACCTTCTCCAACAGCACCTCCGTGTGACTGATGAGCATGAGCACCAGCCCAATGCGGTCTTCTGCTTGGGGCAAGAGTGCTGCCGTGTTGCTACCAGGCCTGAGCAGGATAAGATCGTTGACCAAGGTAAGGACATTGCTAGCGGCCAAAGCTGCTTCGGTGGTGATCTCCCCATTTCCATTCTCATGGAAGCGCGACGGCAGGAAGAAGGTGACGGTGCGCAACAACCCTTCGACTGGGCGGACGAGGAGGGAGTGGTTTCGCACAAAGTTGACGTAGGTATTCATCCTTGCTTGCAAAAAGGGTCGCTAGGCAGGGTAGAGGTATGGAGGCCTTGCTGCTCTCTGGCTAAGACCGCACCACCAATTGAAAGGAGTTCCTTGCAGGACCGAGGCAGAGAGCGCCGCAGGGAATAAAATTCGACGGCAAGGTGATCTTGCTGTAGGGAGGCTGCGCTTGACTGAGACGAATCGGGCTGAGCAGGGGGAAAGGAATGATGTGCTTGCCTCTGTGGGATCTCGATGATGATGACGTGAACACAGGACGCGAGCTCCTGTGGTGATGAGAGGGAGGTGCATAGCAAGGGGATACGTGAGGACGGTCAGGGGTGTGCGTTGAGTGTGTCGTAGTGGGTGTCTTGTTGGCAAAGGGAGCAAATGGAAGAGTCTCTTGTCTTGTCTTGTCTTGTCTTGTCTTCTTTCTTTAGAGTGCACCCTCTGGGAGGGCTTTTCCTGGCGCATGCCGAAGCAGGCCTACACTGTACCGTGCAGAGCATCTTGTCTTGTCTTGTCTTGTTTCTTCAGAGTGCAGCCTCTGGGAGGGCTTTTTCTGGCGCATGCCGAAGCAGGCCTACACTGTACCGTGTATTGCCCGTCCTCGACCTCATCACAATGGAGAAGGTTAGATGACCTCCTCTCCCCCTCCAATCCCTCTCTCTCTTTGACCACCACAAGGCAGCTTTATTCATGCATCCCGACCCCCCAATCCAAGTATAGGAGGACAAGGCTCCACAGCGTATCATTACGTATTA
>Ga0209390_10007608_pt1 | contig 13803 bp, 6 predicted proteins | sample BON01_FD_187212 | JGI IMG/M metagenome (GOLD analysis project Ga0209390, IMG submission 187212) | Freshwater microbial communities from Lake Bonney liftoff mats and glacier meltwater in Antarctica - BON-01 (SPAdes) (version 2) | ecosystem: Environmental > Aquatic > Freshwater > Ice > Glacier... | reverse complement strand
CCCACTGGGGGGCAGCCACCCCTGGTACGAGGGGGAGTCATCGGAGATCGACATCCCCCTTCCTATGGCACTTGCCACCACCTTACCAGCCTCAGCCACAGCAGCTGACCCTATCAGCCCCCAGCCTTCAACCCTCGACCCCCAGCCTTCTACTATCAGCCCCCAGCCCCCAGCCCAGATCGCGCAGCTACCAGGCACCTCCACAAGACAATTCTGTGGAACTCTACCAGCACTAAGGCCTCCATCAGCCCTTCAGCCATCACCCACACCACTCAAGCCCTGGAGCGGGCAGAGTGGAATGCGCCTGGCCCTTGGAAGCTCACAACGGCCATTGCTGAACACCCCGCCTTCTCGTGTTGCCGTCAGTGAGGATGCTGAGGACAATGCGTACCCACCATTGTCCCCACTCCAGCGATCGTCTGCCACTCCGTCCCAGCCGCCAGTGCACAGCCCCCTGCAGGAATTTATAACCCCTCGGGAGACCTTCACTGGCGCAACTGCGACACAAGCAGCAAGCCCTCCACACATGACCACAAACAACCTTTTCAGCTCAGAAGAGGAAGTAGAAAGCCCCAGCAAACGACTTGCCCGCACTCCCCGACAGCTTCCAGAACCCACGCCAGTCAACCAGCTTCCTGCAAGCCAACCTTCCGGCAACAGGTCAAGCAGCTCCTCCGACAACAGTGGATCCCGCCCCAGTCAGTCACCACATGGACCATGGGGTAATCCAGGGGGTGATCCTGCCAGTTCTTCTGACAGTGACGGTGTCCCCGATGATGAGGCAGATACTGGAGGACCACCTGGTCAACCAGAAGACCAACCCCCCAGCCCACCGGACTCCGACGATGAACCACCCCCACCCCCTGAAGAAGATGAGGTACCACCTCCACCAAACTTTCAAGGGGATGTGAGCGACGCTGATAGCAATGACAGCGAACGTCACGTCGCACTCATGATCAGTGTCGGTTCCGTCCTATCATGGCAACTTCCAACAGAAGGATCACAGCTACACGGCGGCAGCGTATCACATACCAAAGCCTGGCTTCTGATGATGAAGAGCTACATTGTCAACATCAAGAGAGACCTTGCAGTGGAGGAGTTGTGGGAACAGATGATGGTACAGGTCTATGAGAACTCTCAACCATTCGTCTTGTTTACAGACAACAGAGCCGCATGGATCCAGGAGTGCAATGCTCTCCAGACACAAAGCTCCTTGAATGGAGTCCTCCAAGTCAACGAGCATGGTCAACCAATCATGAACCCAGCCACTTGGAAGCTGAAGCTCATTCATTTCTACGAGCTGGTCAAAACTGGACTAGCACTCGCACTCAAGGTAACCCCTCTCGATGCCAAGGAGGAGTATGAGAAGTTTGACTGCTACGACAATGCAGGCCTCTTATACCCCATGCCTCGCATCTTGATGTCAGAATTCACAAAGAAGTACGAGGAGTTTGATATCCGGGCTGGACAACCCCATTACCGGGAGGCCATGGCCAAGGTGGCCAAACTCCTTGATCGCATGGCCCCCACCCTGAAGGAGAACTTTGGCAGCTACAAGGATGTCACCCCCCTCGGTTGCTGGGCAATAGCCAAGCTCTACAAGCTTGACCAAGACCAGCACACCCTGGAAAGGCTGTCTGGCATTGCCCAAACTGAAGCATCCAAGAGAGACGATATGACAGCACAAGGCATGCTGCTCTGCGTCTCCAAACCACCAACACAGAGGCCAACTGTCATGCCACGCCAAACGCCTGCTTTTCCCGTCACCCAGGACCCCAGTGCACCCAAGGGCAATAACGGTGAACCCAAGTCTTCCACAGTTTGCACTACATGCAACATCACTGGACACGGTTCCGACACTTGCTACCTGAACAACCCTGGGACCCCCAACCCATCCTGGTGCCCGAAGAACCCAGCACGGTACGCCATCTGGCGCACCTCAACAATCCAGCAAGGCTTCGCCCCACCACCAACTTTGGACCAGCTCAAATCTGGAGTGCCTTACTTCCGCTCAGTGCAGGGAGCTGTCCAACACAGCCCGCATACACAAATGCGTAACCCCCCCGCACAGCATTACAGACAGCCACAGACTCCAGTACAACAGCAATCCTCCCTACCCCCTCAAAATCCCAGGTACAAGGGGAAGAACCCACGACCCTTTTCGGCCGGCACCCCAGGGAACAACAACCAGAGAAGCATGGGAGGAACTGGTGGCGGGTATCAAGATGGCTACCAAGGAAAAAACCAAGGCACCCAGGGTGGATACCAAACAAGTTACCAGGGAAACAACCAGGGCACTCAAGGCAACTACCAAGGGCAAACAAGAAGCGCTAACGACAATAGCATGCAGCAGCACCAACGGCCAGACGTCGTCATGCAACTACAACAACAACAACACAATCGGCAGATGCAGTTGCAGCAGCAACAGCATAACCAGCAGTTGCATGACACGGTCTTCGCCATTCGTGAGGAACTTCGTTCGCAAAACATCAGCGGACGCCATGCCCCACACCCCCATGATCAACACAGCCGTAGCAACCAGCCACTACAACTAGAGGCTCCACAAGCTGCGCAATCTGATCTACCAGAACCTGACTGGTACAATGCAGCCCTAGTAGTCAGCTTCCGACAAACTCCAGACGCCGAGACACAAGCTAGCTCACAGGCAATTTACAAGCCCACATTTGATCCTTCCACTGACGGAACTGGGTCAACAGCTGCCATCCCCCTACCAAGCGCTCGAGTATCACGGCACGTTACCCAAGCCCAGCATCGGGCATCACAAGACCTCCTCATGGATGAGATGACAGTCTTGCAACGGGATCTTGATTTGATGTTCAGAGAAGTGCAGAACCTGCACGAGTTCAACAGGGCCTTGCAGGTCAGAGCCACAGCAGTTGAGACAGCACAGCGCGCAGCTTGTGTCACGCACAACCCAGTGGACACATTTGTACGCGACTACACTGCTTCTGGTCAGCTGAGCCCTTCTACAGCAACCTTGCTGCAAGGAACAGAGCCCAGCTACGGTGTACCGTACCTAGCCAACCTGTCCCACCAGACTGGCCTCTCGTTTAAGTCCACAACTGGCCTCCTACAGTGCGTCAACCTTATGGTCCTCGTCGACACCGGCAGTGGTCTCAACTTCATCTCGCAATCTATGGCGGACTCATTGGGACACGATCCTCTCCCATGCCACCACAAGACGATTGCGTTCAATGACGTCAAAAGCTCCCTCACCAAGGAGATTCAAATGCCTGTCATTTTTTGCAGCGAAACCCCCAACGAGATCAGCGTCAGGGCAACTTTTGTCATTGCCCCTGACAACACCATCTTCGATGCCCTCATCGGTACCCCACTCATGGCCATGCCAGGCATTTCTGCCCTACCTGACATTTCACAAGAGAAACTCACATTGCGCCCCTTCCTCCACTTGTCCAGCGCAGAGCATACTGCCACAGGTCGCGCTTTGACCGTGGACTTGCCATTCAGGCCAGTATCTCGAACCAAGCAGCTCCCTCCACGCTAGGCCGCCGCCACGAACCAGGGTATGGCCACCCTTCGAGGGACCACCCACCCACCCGACGGAGTCCATCATATGGAACAAATCTGGACAGACAGCACCCATCGACCTAATGATGGACATCCTCCGCTTCTTCCCCAACCTCCGTCGTCACACGCCATTCAACATGTCCTCCATCCGATTTTCCCACCCCAACTGATCAGCGTTCTACATGACCCTGCTCATGCATATGGTCACCCATGCGCACAGCATGGAAAGCTACAGCTATGAGACCAACAGTGACAACACGCTGTACCTTGGAGATGTTAACCTACTCCACAGGTGCATCCTAGACTTGCCAGCTCAGGACAACTTCTCATCTGTCCTCACCTGGGGAAAGGAACAAGGCCTGCCAATCCGAGTCACCCTCACCCCACGCAGTATGGGGGAAGTGCTCGACCCCAGGAGCATGGAGCACTCCGGGGCATCCCTACACCTTTCACACCCATTGGTCACCCCAAGTGATCCAATCAGACCTATGACTGACGCTTCTGTGTGCATCCTACCCTCAATCCAGGGCACCTACAGTCTGTACTCAAACTCCTACCCCTACTTGGATAGTTGCTACACAAGCACCCGCCTCTACCCACCTGTCCCAGGTTTCGGTTTGCCGCTGGACGCGTACGCAGTCGTGCAAGGACGGCAACCTGAGCCCTGTGCTCGCCCCCTTACACAACCAACAACAGCATACTCTCCTCTTCTCTTTCCCCTCCAGGATACAGAAGAGCTACAGAGCCACCAAAACCGCTGTATCAATTGGTATGACACATCGGCACCCAGCTTGCATTCTACCTCCATCTTCTTGATCCGCAGGCCACCCGTCTACAACAGTGAGGATGACTTCGAATACGACGCTGCAGCCACCTCTGCTCCTAGCTCTCATCGTTGCCCCACCTCACCCCTGCTGATTACTTGCTCACAATGACCAGCACTCCATCTCCCACCCCAGCCGGTGACAACTATAAAGAACCCCAAGACTTCTTCACAACACAGCTGGATGATGTCTACTGGCGACCAGGTCAAGAGTTCCTGGGAGGCCAAGCAGCAGTTTACCAAGCGTCCACTTCTTGCGCTTTACCAGTGCACCTGGACCCTCCCACTCCAGCTTCACTCCTGCCTGGCCGCCTACAAGGAGGCCTTACTAGCTGCCTCAGTCACATGGACCCCAACTATCTGCAGGAGGGGGGGATTAACAACAGTATGCCAGACGGAGCAGTCACACCCAATGCAGATAGAGGGGCCCTACATCCAGACTGTGACCTCTTCATTGGTCATCATCGGGATGGCACTGAGGCGCAACGCAAAGAGATGGCAGCCATGCTCAACAGAATGACCCCAGCAGTAGCGCGGACTATGGAGGATTTGAGAGAGGGATACAAAGGGATTGTGCCTCCTATGCACATAGAGAAGGACAACGACAAGCAGGCATTCACTAGTCCCTACCGCAAGCCACCTATAGAAAAACTTGCTCAAGACAAAGTCTGCGCTGAATTGCTCCTGCTAGGCTTCATAGAGCCAGCTCCTTCAGCTCAGCATGCAGCAAATCCTGTCGTCGCCTTGAAAAAAGGACCTGATGGCCAGTACACTGCGAACAGAGTGTGCTACAACTACAAGGCCATCAACCTCCTGACCAAAGACATGCACACAGGTTTCCCAATTGCAGAGGAATTATTCCAAGACCTGGGTGACTCCAAGTGGTTTACACGAGTAGACCTGCGCTCGGGCTTCTACCAAGTCCACTTGTCTGCCGGCTGCCAAGATTTCTCAGCCTTTTGGTGGGACAAGCAGCTTTACAGGTTCAAGCGTGTGCCCTTCGGACTGAAACAAGCACCAGCTTACTTCCAGAAGGTCATGGAAACTGAGTTGGGCAAACGTGGTCTCCTCAAGTTCAGCAAGGTTTTCATTGATGACATTCTGGTCCACAGCGCCACCTTTGCTGATCACATCAAGGACGTGGAAGCAGTACTACAGTGTCTCATCGACATTGGCCTCCGCATACACCCTGACAAGTCCTGCTTCGCACTCGACGCAGTCGATTTCTTAGGCTTCGATGTCAGCAACCATGGTCTCACCCCGCAAGCAGCCAAAGTCCAAGCTATCCAGGACCTGCCCTACCCAAGCAACCTTAAGGACCTCAAGACCATCCTGGGTAAGCTGCGCTACTACGGTTGTTTTTGTGAAAACTTTTCAGCCATAGCCAGACCCCTCAATGACCTCACCAAGAACGATGTCAAGTGGACTTGGGGACCCGAGCACACAGCAGCCATGGACGCCATTAGGAGGAATATCAGCACACCAGGCAAGGTTTTGCGACGCTTTGACATCAACGCGCGCACCCTCATCCACTGTGACTGGAGCCAACATGGATTAGGAGCAGTGCTCGGCCAGCTCGACTCGGAAGGTAACGAATACCTCGTCGCCTGTGCCAGCCGCAGCCTTAACAAGCATGAAGCAGAATACAGCAGCTTCAAAGGAGAAATGCTGGCTGCTTGCTGGGCTTGCAAGATCTTCCGCGTATATGTCTTCGGACTACATTTCACACTGGTCACTGATCACCAGCCTCTGCTGTGGATGTTCTCCTCTGCCAACGTCACCGGTGCCATCGCTCGATGGGCATGCATGCTGCAGTCATTTGATTTTGACATCATGCACAGACCAGGTGCACAGCATGGCAACGCTGACGCACTGTCTAGGTTTCCCAGCCCCACTGCAGAGGACAACACTGGCGCTCGCATTGACCTGGACAGCGACCTATACGCAGCATTTCCAACAGTGCCCACCACCCCTTATGTGCCCCTAGACTTGACACTAGGGCACATCGTGGACTACGTCCTTGACGTCAGATCTGTCTTATCCATCTGCACAACACCCTTGCCTGCCGCCGTCACATACATGGCCCAGAATGGCATCACTCTATACGAGATGTGCGGGGGAATGTGTGCAGGATTGGAAGCAGCACTGCGCAATGGCATCCAAGTTAACAGGTATATCTACAGCGACATTTCGCCCGCTGCTCAGACAGTCGCCCGCTATAGGACACAAGCTTTGACCAACCTCTACCCCCATCTGCTCAAGTCATACGCCTGCGACCATGCCTTCACGACGCTGCCCCAGGATGTGACCAAGATCACACCAGAACAGCTCATGACCGCAGCTGTGAACGACCAATCACAGTGGCTCATCATAGCCGGTCCAGAGTGCCAAGACTTCAGCCCAGCAGGAGGCAACAGAGGACTCAAGGGACCCCGGGCCGCCGTCCTGCAGGCTTGTACCACCGTCATAGGGTACATCCAGCAGCTACAGCATCCTCGGCAACCCCTCTACATCGTGGAGAATGCAGCAATGCAGCACAACTTTCGATCACAACATATTGCTACCCAAGACTTCAACGCAGTCAACAGAACTCTTGGCCTCCCTATCTGCGTGGATGCTGCAACATTCGACTCAGGAGCGCACAGACTCCGCAACAAGTGGCAGAACTTGGTTGACCCCCTTGATCTCCAGCTCCAGCTCAACAAGACCCGTCGGACTGCCAACATTTCAGCCAACGCCTTCTTGGATCCAGGACGGAGCACTACAAGGGTCTACAGATCAGACACAGCCCCTTTTTGCTTAGCAAACAAGATCGGACAAGAGCGCAACGTACTGCCTACTCTAGTAGCGTACCCTCTGTCTCGAGCCTTCAGACCTGACAAGCCAGGCAGCATCTACTCTCTCCAGGGCGGCGCATGGTCTGAACCAAACCCTTCTGAGAGAGAACGCATGCTCGGATACTACACAGGAGCAACAGCAGCACCAGGTCTCACTCAAAACCAGAGGCATATCCTCACAGGCAACAGCATGGATCAGCGAGCCTTGGTAGCAATCATCAGAAAGACCTTGGAAATGGCAATCCCTACACGTCTAACATCTATGCTAGAATTTAAGCCACCCCCCAGGCCTGAGTTGCTACCTTCTCCCAGTCCTGCTCTTCTTCTGACAACTTCTCCCAGCTATCCCAGCAATTCTGGCGGTCGCATATCAGACCCCACGCCTCCGACACGCCAGTTCTATGGCACTGAGCTTGCTTGCCTGCTGGCAGTCACCAGGAGCAAGACTGTCAAGCCACACATCTGGCCATCAAAACCACCTGCACCAGCCAACAGCCAACAACCACCAGCCATCAGCCAACAGCCCCCAACCAACAGCCAACAGCCAACAGCCACCGACCCTCAGCCGTTGCAACACTCCCCTCCTTTGCCTCTTCTACCATCTTCAGCTCCAAGTCCTCCACTCGCCCCAGGCAGACAGTTGGATACTGACCTGCGCCTTGCTGCAATGTCCAAGGACACTGACGGTCTAGACATCCACTCTGATCAGTTTGTCTTAGAGTACTTGAGGCGTGGAGTCCTCGGATCCAACTGGACGACATCTCGTACTAGGCGGGTACTGGCAAGGTCAAGAAAGTACAGGCTTGGCGCATCTCCAACTGGAGAAGAGAGGATCATACGCATCCTGGCCAACGGCATTGAACGCATCGTCCCAGCCCCCAGCCAGAGGTCCATCCTCATTCAGAGGGCCCACGAGACCAGCGGACACTTTGGGGCACGCAGAACAGCTTACTTAGTGGTCAGCTCTTTCTGGTGGCACGGCGTGGTCAAACAAGTCAAAGCTCTGGTCAAGACATGCAAGATCTGTGACCAAGCCATGGCCTACTTCAACCAGCCAACAGCCACATTGCAATCCCACCCGATTCATGGCCTCTTCTTCGCTTGGGGAATTGATTTGTCTGGTCCCTACAACAAGACAGCCAGGGGCAACACTATGCTCATGCACGCCGTGGAGTATTTCAGCGCCGCACTCGTAGTGGTCCCAATCCCAGCCAAGGAGGCCATACATACGGTATACGCGCACTCTCATGGAGTCTTGGCACACTTTGGCGCATATGCGCTCTGCATCTCTGACAATGGACCAGAGTTCCAAGGCAAATTCAAGGAACATCTGCTTCACAACTTCATTGACCACAGGACGATCCACCCTAACCACCCTCAGGGCAACGGTTTTGTGGAGCGAAGCGTAGGTACCATCAAGGCAGCCTTGACCAAGATCTGCTCTGAAAACCTGGCCACTGACACATGGGACATTGACATAGCCAAGGTCGTTACAGCGTACAACTGTAGCCCTCAGGAGACTACTAAGTGCGCCCCCTTCACTCTGCTGTACGCCCGGGCTCCCGTCATGAACAACCCTGAGGCACAGCTTGCCATGACAGCGCCGCTGCCTGACCTGACAGACAGCACACAGGTGCAAGCTCTGACAGACACTCTCCTGGAGCGCGCTCAATGGATCAAGAGAGTCAGCCCAACTATTGCCAATCACATAGCAATCGCCCACCACAGGGACACCCTGCGCTACGCAAAGATCAGGGGGGGGGCCTATCACCCTCGCCTACGCAAATTCCAGGTGGGAGACTTTGTGTACATCCGCCGTCCCAACGTGCGCAACTCCTTGCAGATGGCTGCCCAAGGCATGATCCTGCGCATCATCGACCTCAAACCATCTGAAGTCGTCGTCTTGCAAGGACGTTGCGGTTGCACCATCACCAACCATGCCCGCAATTTATCTCCTTGCCACCTCCCTAACTTGGATGGCACAATCAGGCCAGACTTAGCAGTCCCACCCCCCAGCCTAGCCTGCAGCGTCTGCAACTTCCCTGACAACGCAAATTGCATGCTACTCTGCGACGGCTGTGGAGCAGGTTACCACACTCACTGCCTTGACCCACCTCTCTCTGCAGTTCCCGTCGAGGACTGGTTCTGCCCCAACTGCAAAGCCAGCGGCATCACTGCAATCCCCGCGGGACGCATCCCAGAAACACCACAGAAGGAACCTAACCTTTTCCCCACCCCGCAGACTCGCTCCAGAGACAGAGCCGCCCTCGCCTGCGACAAGATGCTTGTCATCAAACAAGTCAGAGTCCAAGGCGGCCTCGACAAAGCTGTCTGGGGCACTGCCTCCTTCCAAGGACCACTGTCCAGGCCATGGTACTTCAAGCTAACCTACGATGACGGCCAAGTCATTAAGCTCACCATGGCTGGACTCAAAAAACTCAACCCACTCCCCACAGGCACACAGAAGCCCTTACCACTCACACCTGTGCTCCCCTGCCTCAACCGTGCATGCAGGCATCCAACGCACACCATCCTGGCGTCTGAGGACAACCCATCCTGTGAAGTGTACCACACATGAGCACACTATTGCTCACCTCAACTCCTTACATTCCCTCCTACCTCAGGTGATGGTTAACACTGCAGAATATCGTGACAGCACCCATGCACTCACATGGGACTGCTTGCCCCGTTACGCACCAAATTTCACATCCCATTGGGCACAGCGATACAATGGCCAACCACCCCTTGCAGATGATTTACTCTGTCTTGGCCCATGCTACTATGGTGACCTCGATAACCCCCAAGGCCATGTCCTTCAACTCCCCACTGAATCTGTCCAACAGTACACTACACGCATTCACTTCCTCCAAGCTGCCTGGCACCACCAGCAAGCTGACCTGATCACAATTTTCAACAGGGTAGAGGAAACCAGGCGCATTAATGGAGCATACCCATACCCAGTGCATGTACCATATTTCACTCGTCGCCTACCTGACGTTGAACGCTGGACCCACCTGACTCACATGGTCTACATGCCACCACACATGGACCAAGGGTCAGGTTTAACAACCTATGGCGCCCACCCCCCCTCAGCCTTCCTGGACTTTGCTTCCAACCCCCCTCCCATCTACTACATGGCAATGCGTCCTCGCTTTATGGAATACATCACCCCACACAACACTCATGTTCCAGTGGTCTAGACACACTCTTACCTACCCACCATACCCACCGTCTGGTTTGGTTATGCAGGCTGTGTAGCAGACAGGCAGCTTGCATAACCCAGACATGCCTTGTGCCTGTGATGGACCAGTTACGACTAGCCCACAGGTTGTCATGTTTGTTTGTTAATCCATGCGGGAGGGGGGTGTGCAGAAGACATACGTCTTCATTCCTGGGACAATACACGTCCCAGTGATCGCAACAGTTCTAGGATTCTTTTTGTTTTCTTGCTTCATGTTCCGAGTTGCGTTACATATACGCAACACCATCCCAAACTTACTTCAAGACAAGTTTGCAGCCACCACTGGGTTGCTGACTGGAAGCCTCTAGGAGGGACAGTCAGCACTTGCAATATGACCAGATGAGGATTTTCGCCCAGTTGCATCAACTTCTTTCAACTTGGACACCACGACTTTTTCTACTGGCCACTGTATTACATGCCTCCAGATTTATTCGGCCGGTCCCATACTTGATCTTTGTTGACTCTCAAGGTTTTACCTCTTTAAGTAATAGACGTGGCTTTAGTTCCTTTCCGTTTCGACATAACCACCACCTACCTTTTATTCTTCACTCCGTGCAGAGGGGGGGGAAACTAGGTGGTGAGTCCTGCTTTACCATACTCCAACACCAGAATGGATACACCTTCTGTACATACCTTTTTGTGTAACCAGCAACATCAACCCCATCTGCTCGATACCAGCAGCAGGGGGGGGAAGGAGAGATTTCCAGATTTTTTTTCTCTAACAGAATTACAATCAACTCTCCTCGTTACCACTTCTCTTTTTTCACTACACTCACTCCCATTCCGTAGTGAAGGGGGGGAATTGCAGTGGTAACATACCTATCCTTAGGAGCACGCATACAGCCGTGACAGCTGTCACACGCGATTGCGTGTTTACCTACGTAACACTAAAAGCAAGGGAAATACCTTGTACACGCACACACACACCAAGAGCAGACTCCGACCAGACCTGTGCCCAGGTAGCCCAGATCTGGCTGAGTCAACCCGCCGTACATTTCCGCCTAGTGGCCAGCTACCCACAGCTACCTAGGATCGGTTACACATACGCGCCCAGGCCGCGTCACAAGCGCAGCTTGAGTGACACGCGGGCGCTTGTCTGAACACGAGACATAACAATCCTGTGCCATTAAGCGAATCTCCTTTCGCCTGAGCAAATCTCCTTTCGCCAGCACAGGCAAAGCCATACCCTAAGGACAGAAGAGTTTATAGTCGATTGAGACGACCAATTCTCTCTCATTCTACTATCAAACCCTTGTCCAGGTGCGTCGATGCTGTCGTCGGGATAAGTCACTGCTAGGCGCTACTTGCGCACCTACCCCATGCAGTGTTTGCCTTGTCGTGACACCAACCCGTCACGACAATCCAATACAACTGTCACGCATCGTGAATAATCATCTTAAGCTCTTGCGCCGCTTGACCCCTGTCGTGCATTGCAATCCCGCCTTGCCGACCTTTTCCGGCAAGCTATGTAGACACTCGCGCGTTCACTTAGAAACCGCAGTTTTATCTTCTATTGTTCCTAGAACAAATTGTAACTCATTCTACTATCAAACCCTTGTCCAGAACCACCACGGATTCAAAGTCTGCGTCTCCAAGCCCCTGTCGTTACCGACTCCCGGAACCTGTCTACCTACGGTCGCCTCCAGTACCCTCCCCGAGCATTGACAACCCCCGTCTGCCGGACTTCAGAAGGAGACTCCGGTCAACCCCTCTCCTTTCGCCTCGACTCCACAACTGCCGAAAGTCCAACCCCTCGGAACGGTGAGACGTCACCGTCAGTACTGACGACGGTGCTTCCAACCCCTCGGTAACGCGGCTACCGGAGTACAGAACACCCCATCACTTGGTACTCCCTGCCAGGGCTTTAGATTTTTTTTTCTGGACGGACACAAAGCTACCCACGGGACATACCCTAGGGACGCTTTCTCACACTTTGAGCCAGCAAGCAAAGCGATCACTTTGAGGCAGCGAACCCATAGCCCTTTGCTGCTGATTGGATAAAGTCTGTATACATATAGATTGGACTTAATTAACCCAACCTACTTGCTGTAACCATAGTCTGGAATTAATTATCCCATTCTAACAACGCACATACAGACTCCATAACTATACTGATCAACTATAGATCGGGCGCACTTATCCTCCATTGCTCCTCCTACGTTACGAGTCGACGCAACTCACTAGCAGCCCCTAGAGGATTTAAGAACCCCACCCACCTTGCGGTTCCCCACCCAAGACTCCCACATCAGAACCACTCTGATCCCTGCTTTGTGATCTCACCAACACCAGCAACCACATTTGCTGTAAAGAGAACCCATCACACAACCTTGTCAATTTGAGCCCGCCCTCTCAATTCAGAGACAGTACCGGTACCGTACTTCTGAACATCGAGACGGATATTACTGACTTGCTGATACCGGAGACTTGCTGATACGGACGACTTGCTGATACCGAAGACTTGCTGATACCGACATACCCAAACATTCCAACTCATACCAGCATTTGCATCCATTAACCAAACAAATCACCAATTCAATTGGACCAACTGCTCTATACTAATCAGTTGCCCACCCCTTCCCACCGTGCGTAGGACTACCTGATCTCAAGTTCGTCGGAGGAGACTACCCACCACCTCGCTAGGTACGGGCATCTTCCTCACTCTCTGACCTCAGACCTATCGCTTACGCCATCCGGCAACGGCGAAGGGCCGCCCAATTTGAGTTGAATCCTTGTTTCAGATACAAACAACCACACTCTTCCAAAACACACGCCATAAGGCTGCCCAATTTTTGGTTAGACTACTGTTACGAGTACGCCATCTGCATCTTTCAAAAAGCACGCCGTTAGGCCGCCTTTTTTTACTTGCACTACTATTCGCAACTACCTACTTAACAAACAACAAAAAAAAAAAGCAACGGCGAAGGGCCGCCTTTTTTTTATTGGACCCCTGCTCCACCACACCTTCTTTCAGAACTACACTTCTGAAGAAACCAAGCCAGATACATCTGCGCTACTCTACCAACATACACATTCGTTCAGGTACCATCAGGACACAAGCCTTGGTAAACACATGACAAACCCACCCCTGAACAACTAACACAACACACAATGCGAGGAACACGAGGACAAGTCAGAGCTGCTGCAGAAGCAGAAGCGCGCTCAGACGCAACTGATCCAGCACAAGCTCAATCAGACGCCCGACAAGCCCTCTCAGACATAAGAAACATTTATTCTGAACATTCCATCACAAATCAAATAGCACAACTGCATCTGCATAACCCCATTAACATACTTCCCCCAACCATCCCCCTAACGATCCCCAACTCACCCCTCCCACTGGGGGGCAGCCACCC
>Ga0209390_10007607_pt1 | contig 13803 bp, 8 predicted proteins | sample BON01_FD_187212 | JGI IMG/M metagenome (GOLD analysis project Ga0209390, IMG submission 187212) | Freshwater microbial communities from Lake Bonney liftoff mats and glacier meltwater in Antarctica - BON-01 (SPAdes) (version 2) | ecosystem: Environmental > Aquatic > Freshwater > Ice > Glacier... | reverse complement strand
CAATGGAAAGACCCCCCCCCCCCCCCTGGGATCCCCTGGATCAATTTTGGGGGTTGTTCTTCCAGGGGGGTACTCTTTCTCCGGGTTCTTGGGGATTTGGTTCAAAAATCAAGTTGAGCTGGCTCAACTCGATTTTTCCAGGGGAAAAAACAACCCAAGTCGATTTTCCATAAAAACTTCGGGGGAATCCAGGAACAAAATAGTGTGTATGTGCTGGAAACATTCTTCGAAAGTTCGAATTCATCCAGCTCAATTCGATCGTTCGCGTGTATTTTGGGTGCAGTGCAATCGACAAAGCTTTGTGAACGGTCCAAATGCTCCCACGGGAATTCCGAACTTCGAGTGGCGCGCGGCAGCTGCGGGGCTAAAGCCCCTTGCCGCCGCGCGCCCATGCGTCGAGCTTTCTAATGAGCCGAGCTTATGTGTTGACGATTTTAACCGCCAAGCTTGTGACGAGTCACTCCAGCCCGTTACCGAGGAGATGAGATGAGATTCGAAACAGTTCATTGGAACGAAAATCAAAACCTTGAATGATCGTGCTAGATCTTTTTTCAAATGTTTCATTTGCAAAGAGTTTAGCGTTCACGATCCCGATTTCCATTCCGATAGACATTGCGGTGGCTCATCTCCTCGGAATGGGCTGTACCTCGACAACTCGTCACAGGCTTGCCCAGCAGTAATATCGGAGCGGGTTGAAAAGAAGAAGAAAAATGGGAAAGGCATGATCGAAAAGAAGGAAAATCCGTAGTAACGCAAAATTAAGTGAGCGGCGGCCCACTGCACGCCCAGTCAACGCTCATTGAGTTCAATCATACCCTTAACAGCAAGATTGCGAAGGGTTAGTTTATCACCAATGAGGGTACCAAATGAACTTTCATTATCTGTAGTGCCATTGGCAGTGAATAACAGATTATTTGAAAACATTACTAACGAATTATGTCCTAATTCGAGTCCATAAGAATACTTCTGTACGCCACTTTTAGATTCAATTGTACCGACAATTTTACTCATTCGCTGATTAAGACGTTTAAGGGCACTATTCATCTTCGAAGATTTAGTCGAACGTTGGCGAATTGGCTTAGAACGAGATCTGAACTTGCGTTGAACACCCATGATACATAGAAAAAGAAGTACCTTTAATACTAGAAGCGGCTGGGTTTCCATAAAACCTGAGACCACACGGGACGAGATCCAGAATACGTTAATTTAACGGCTTTGAATGCACTCCCCTCTCGATAGTTTGAATGCACTCCACTCTCTAGTATTATACACTCCCCTGTACTATGGGTTTTTTTTCCTCCTTTATTTGAACAATCCTCATTACTCTGGTCCGATCCAGTGGGCGCGCGGCGACGTCGGGCTAAAGCCGTCCGCCGCCGCGCGCCCCGGGGACTCCCCCAGGGCTTCAGCCCCGACGCTTGCGCGTGCCACCTGAAGTTCTGAATCCTCGCTTGGGCACCCGTCCCTCAATTATTGGCCCAGATATTTTGAGTTGCCCGAAATTGAAGCTGCAGGCCGGGTACTCGCAACCTCCCCAGGAAAGCCAAAAAAAAAGCAAAATAAATCGGCGGTTTTCGGTTTTCTGGGAGAGGTAGCGAGCACCCGGCACACAAGAAATTTTCGGGCGAAAACCCTGGGCACAGAAAGTGAGGAAAAATCCCTGCCCAAGAGGCGGGAAACTTCGGGTGGCGCGCGCCAGCGTCGGGGCTCAAGCCTGTCCGCCGCCGTGCGCCTGGGCCCGATTTTCTTGCCTTCTGTGTTGGGACCTACCCGGATGATGCGTTGCAGCTTCGGCGCGATGTGCCTCGCCGCCGCGCGCCCCTTCCAGAAAGGCAGTTTCGGCGAAGTCGCACTTCCGCAGAAGTTTGGTCCCCGCACAAGTTGGACCTTCGCACAAGGTGTAGTTGGGGACAAGTTCGATTACTCGAAACCTTGCGCACGCACGGTCTGATTTTTTTTGGTGCTGGCAGGCTCTTTTGCAATCCCTCACAGAAAGACTTGGTGAAGGACAGAAGGCAGTCAAACACAACATGTCAGAGGCAATGGGTGCTATCGAAAGACAGCGGCAAGAAACGATGCTAGCGCGTGCAGAGTCCAAGAAATTCCAAGATGCTCTTTTAATCTCCCAAGTCTGTTATTTTCTACCTTTGACCATGACATTTGGCACTTCGCCTCTGAATTTTTCCGCACGTTTTTGGGGGCGTTTTTGGCTTCTTTTTCCGTTGCAAGTCGACGTTTTCCCTTTTTTGGTCGGACTGCGACCCAAGTCGACCTTTTTCTTGGGACGAATTGCGACGTTGCAAGCCGAATGTTCACGACTGTTTTTGTTGTCGTTTTTCTCGGATTGCGACACCCGAAAATTTGTTTTTGGTTCGGATTCCGACGTTGCAACCAGCGAAAAATCTGGATTACGACAAAGACGTCGCTAGACACACACAAATTGGGGCGCGTGTCGGCGAGGGGCTCCACTTGCCGCCCCGCGCTCCCATCCAGCGACGGCGGCCACCTGTAGTTCACACAGTTGGAAAACAGGCCGTCTGATCCCGTGGCAGCGTCGGGCAGTGCGGCGGCAAGAGTCTTGCCGCCCGTCTTTGAGGAGGGACCGTTTTTGGGGAGGGACCGTCTTTGAAGAGGGACCGTCCTTGAAGAGGGACCATCTTTGAAGAGAAAACGTCTTTGGGGAGGGAACGTCTTTGAAGAGAGACCGTCTTTGAAGAGTGAACCTCTTTGGGGAGGGACCGTCTTTGAGGAGGGACCGTCTTTGAGGAGGCAACCTCTCTAGGGAGGAACCGTCTTTGAGGAGGGACCGTCTTTGGGTAGGGAGCGTCTTTGGGTAGGGACCGTCTTCGAGTAGGGACGTATTTACTAGGGAACATCTTTGGCGAGGGAACCTGTCTGGCGAGGGACCGTCGTTGGTGAGGGAACGCCTTTGCCGATGTAGCGCTGCTCCCTCGGCAAAGACGGTCCCTCCGCAAAGGCGGTCCCTGCTCAAAGACGGTCCCTCCTCAAAGATGGTCCATCCTCAAAGACGGTCCCTGCCCAAACCCGTTCCCTTCGGCGGTCCCTGCTCAAAGACGGTCCCTCGTGAAAGACGGTCCCTGAGCCACGTCCGCAGGGGCTGGACGTCCGCAGGGGCTGGGCATTCTGGAGACTCGCCACCATCCCACAGAATACTTGTCGTCCCCATTTCTTGCGTTCCCCATTTCGTGCACTGGATTTCGTCGGCGTGCGACTAAACATGCATTCTTGTGGGCTATCTCTGTTTTGTCTGCAGCATGAGCTGACCAAGGCCCTAGAAGATAAAATAATGCTGGCCGGAAGCAGGGAAGAGATTGCCAAGTGCGAGAGAAATTTGGCAATGGAGCATAAGATGCGGGCAGCGCTGCAGGTCCACCACGAAACAGTTTTGGAAGAGCTTAAAATTGCGATTGCCCAGCTTCAAGCACAAGAGGGCGACTTGGAAATAATGTGCGAAGATCTTGCCGGGGCCGAAGAAAAGCTCGAAATCACTCGTTTGACTGTCGATCTACTGCAAGCTGAATCTCGCGCTCATCAGCAGGAGCGAAAGGCGGAGCAGCAAGTCGTTTCGCGCCTTACAAAGACGCAGGGTAGGATGGAGCAAACGATAAAGAGCCTTGCAGATGAGCTTTCTAGACATCTGTCTGATGATCAGAAACTCAGCGCCACCCATCAAATGCTGCAGCATAAACTCAACCAAACATTCGATCAGGTGTACAGTCTGGAGGGTGAGGTTGCATCAGCCAACGCAAAGCTGCACGACCGTAAGGACCGCATCGCGGAGATGCGCTCAGATCTGCACAATACGGGCGCGGACTTCGAAGACCTGCGTGTACAGATGTTGGAGGCAGTCAGGGAGTTTGAATCAGCACAAGTGACCATTGATAGCCTTGAGATGTTGTGCCAGCAGGGGCAAGGGCGCGAGGAGCACACAAAGAAAGCGCTCAAGCAGAGCCAGCACGAGCTTTCGGAAAGCATGCTTGCGCTGAAGCACATTCACCACGTTGCGTGCGGAGACACCAGCAGTAATGTGGGGCTCCAAGTCGTGCGCACACCAGGGGATACGCACACCGTTCAAGACGCAGACATCAAAGTGCAACATTCTCACGTCATCATGGTGAAGACGGTTGCGGAGAATGGGGCGGCCGCAGATGGTGGACAAGTCTTTCCAGGACACATCCTACACCAAATTGACGGCCATGACGTAAGTATGCTCTCTGTGGACCAAGTTGATAGACTCCTTGCGGGTCCTGTGGGTTCCAGGGTGCTGCTGGTTGCACAATGTGGGCTCGAAGGAGTGCAGTATGAAACGACGTTGATGCGAAAAGTGGGAGGACGCAACGAGTGCGAGTGTGTTTCTCGTCAGGCCTCGAGCGTGTGCCAGGTATTCCATGGCATGCGAGATCAGTTGGGTGCATTACAACAGGCGCACGCTCGCACAGTATTTGAGCTCTCGAGGCAATCTGAGGCGGAGGAGCGGCGCGTCGTCGGCACATGGAGTGCAATCAAAGACTGCGTGGCTGGGATGGAGGGCATAGCGCTAGATCTGCAGAAAGAACGGGGGATTGTGGCTTCGACAGGGGGAGAGCTCGAAGTGGTGCACACTGAGTACCAGGCGATGGAGACAAGGCTATTGCACACTATCGATGAGCTCACCAAAACTGCAGAACTCTCGTGTTCGTCAACCAAAAAGGCTGAGGACAGCCTGCAGCGTCAATCTCTCGAGTTTGAGCAGATCAAGATAGCGCTTGGATCTGAAAAACAGAAAGTGGCAGGCATCGAGACACAACTCAACGAGAAACGGGAAGAGCTACAAAAGCTGAGTGTGGCAAATGCCTTGGGCACGCGCCAGGCCGATGACTGGAAAGAAAAAGTTCTCTCTAAGACGGAGGAATGGCAAGCGGCACGTAGTGAATGCGCTGAGTTGCGCCAGGCACTAGCAAAACGGGCGCAGGACTTGGCTGATTGTAAAGCCGTCATGGTGCAAGTGCACAGAGCTGTCTGTGGTAAGTTCCAAAAGACCGGCATTGGAATCCAGCTGCGAGTGGCGAAACACAATGGTTCTATGGAGAATGCAGCTATGGTTGACGAGATTACACCCGGGGGCGCAGCAGATTCTAGTGGCAAACTAGTGCCAGGTAAATGTAGAAATGTTCTATATGGCGTGCGGTGGCCATGTGCATCCCGCCGAAGCTACCACACGTCAAATCTTAAAGTTGATCACCTCTACCGACCTGTTCAACGGTACATCGTCTTGAATCTCAAAGTCGGTACATTTCAGGGGTTTGTCCAAAACCTGACATGGACACGGATATTTTCCAAAACCGGACATGGGAACTGTACATCCCATGTCCGGCAAATAAACATAGGGGCAGGTCCACACCTGTGCCAAAAAAATCCGGCCCTTGTTGGGCAGTGTATCTCAGATGAACTCCCCTATACATCTCAGATGAACTCCCCTATACAGGTAGATACACTTCCCTACAATGGATAGCCTCCCTTATTAGGGGCCCCCTATTTCCCCCCCTTCTGCGTTCGGACCTACCCGGATGACACGTGGGAGCTTCGGTGTGTTGCGCCTCGCCGCCGCGCGCCCCAACTTAATAGGCAAGTATAATGGGTGTAATGGGTAGTGTACACACAATAATGGGTGGTCCATTGGAGACCCCCTGTAAAGGGTAGTGTATTGGAGACAACCCCGGACACGGTCAGGGCCTGGAAAAGAGTTTTGAAGACATCATCTTCAAAAAGGGCCTGCAAGAGAGTTTTGCAGACATGATCATCTTACACTTTAGCAAGGCTACAGGATGACCCCCCCCTCCCTAATGTGACTTGCAAGTGCATAATAGTTTGACTTATATATGGATGTTACATGTACGTATGTATGTATGTATACATAACATATATATATGTATGTTTGTATTTATGTTTATATAAACAGGCGATATCGTTCTAAGCATTGATGGTGTGGACGCGAGTAGCATGTCCGAAGATGTTATCAAGAGCAAGCTGGCGGGTCCAGTGGGCTTGTCTATCGTGATGAGCGTCCGGCGCAATACTGAGAGTAGAGAGTTTCAGCTAACACTTATTCGCCGGCCTCCATCCGTTGACAAGCTAAGCATGTCTGGTGTGGCAGCAGAAGTTTGTGACTGTGCACACGCACTCTTTGTCGAGATGCAGCAGCTGTCCAGCAAGTACGCCACGGTATCCTCGTTCCTTGAGGTGCACACGATGTCAATGGCGGATATGCAAACGGTCAACTGCAAACTAAAGACCGAATACGGCAAGGCTGGCGACGACATAAGAGAGCTGCACACACAAATCAAGGTGTTAGAGAAGGACCTAGCAAATGCATACATAGCATCTACGGGAATGCACCGCAAGATTGCACGTGGAGTTTTGGAGAGCGATGGTGTCACGAAGCAACTTGCAAACGCCAACGAAAAGATCAGCAAACTTGGCACACAATTTGAGGCGAAGCAGCAAGAGCTGTACTCTGAACGGAGCCGGCATCAGCAGGCTACAAAAGAGAGTGCAGGCCTCGTTGCTGAGCTCAGGGGTGAGATAGGTGCGCGCAGCAGCAAAATATCTTTGATGAAATTGGAGATTGAGAGATTGAAAAGTGAGTCTAAGCGCCATCTTCTGGAAAGCGACTCGGTCAAGAAGCAGATCCTGCTGTTGCGAGACACGAATGAAGAGCTCAAGGTACTGCTGATGCAGTCTCGTGAAGAAAAGAATCGTCTGTTACAGCATCTCGAAACGGAGCAGCGAAGGTCCACATCGACGCAATCGAAACTGACTATTGCGCTGGCTGGCTCGCAGCGTCTTGATTTACAGAAATCTGGAGTCTCATGGTCACTTGCTGAACTCGAGCAAAAGCACGAGGATGCTCTGGATCACACGCGTCTGATGCTCGAGCGACTTGAGGAGGCGCAACACGACCTGCAGACCTACCGTGCTGATATTGTGAGGTTGGAAAACGACAAACAGGATCTCGAAGAAGCACGCTGTCAAGCCAATGCTTCGCTTGAGCAGGCCTTGGCAGAAATTGAAATGCTGAGAGAGGAGGCAGAGAAGGCGAGTATTCGGCTAAAGTCAGAACTGGAGAAAGCTGGGAATGTTGTGCAGGAGCAGGCGCATGTGCACGCCTCAGTGCTCCAGGAGAAAAGCATTATCGAATGTCATCTGTCAGCCGCCAAAGAAAGAATAGCGTCAATTGATGGCGTGATGCAGAATGTATCCACCGATTGTAATGTGCTCAAGGCCAGAGTTGTGGATTTTGAACATGCGATGCTTGTCGAAAGATTAAAGGTAGATCAGGGGCTGGAAAGAGAGGCAGATCAAGACACCGCCAAAAAAGCATTGCAGCATGAGATTACCGATGTGCTACTCATCCTCCAAGCCTTCTCTGAAGATGCTGACCACAACCTTGCGGAGAGTGTGCGCAGATTGATAAGGATGTGCCAGAGTGGTGCCGATGAGATGTCTCGGCTTGGGACCCAGCTTGCCAAACTGCAAGAGGCGATGTTACATTCATCCGCTGAAATCCATCGGCTCGAGGAGCTTCGTGGTAATGATGCCGAAGTTGCGCAGGAGATGCAGTGCGAAAAACACACGCTGGAAACAAAGATGAAGCTTCTAAGCGAATGCCTCTCGAAAGAGATTGACAACTCGACGACAACACGGAACACCAACGAGACGATCGCTGCTGACTTGAGAGATGCCAGATCGCAAAATGAGCAAAGCAGAGAACGCTGCAATTCAGTTCAAGTCGAGCACAACCAGCTCAGCAGAGACCATCAAGAGAGGAGGCAGGAAAGCGCAGAACTACAAAAGGAGTGTGATGTTCTTTCGGGCGCCAACCTTCAACTTCAACACAACCTGATGAATCTGCAAGAAGAAGACGCGTGCAAATTAGCCCTGCTCACCAAAAGCGAGGCTGCTCTCCTTGACAGCCAACTACAAGCTAAGGAAACGGCCCAGAAACTTACAGCGGTAGACAAGGTACGCAAGGCTCTTTCGGAGCAGAATTTTGCATTCAGCATGCAGCTGCAACACAGTGCGGTGCGTGGAAAGGAGGTCCTAGAACTCATTGCAATCATGCATTCTGCATTGAAGGACAACGAGAAATTTTCTCTGGAGCAGTGTTTTGAGGTTGTGGGGCTGCAAAATGAGCTGTCAGTCAAGCGCATAGCTCTCGATGATATGCATTACGCCATGATGAATGCAGAGCGTGACCGAGAGCAGGTGATGATTACAACAATGCAGATGGAGACGCTCACAAAACAGCGCGCAGCTGATGTTTGCAAGTTCAGTCTTGTGGAAACAAAGTTGAGGCAATTGTGGAGTAGCTGCCAGGAAGCGCAGGAGGAATTGCAGGGTATGGTATTGGATATCAGTGCTGCCATTGCCCTTGTGCAACGGCAGATTGGCTATACCATCTCGGCGCTCAGCACCGCAACGAAGCGTTCTTGCAAGAAACCTGCCGAATCGCAGGGCAATCTCGTAAATTCGCTAACTCAGCTGGAAACCTTGCATGAGTTGCTCCACACACAGTTGATCTTCAATTCTTTGGAACAAAAAGACAAGGCTGCAGAAGTGGCTGCGCGCCTAGAGCTCCAAGTGTCGCAGGCACACGACCTTATCGCCTGTCTTGAGCAGGATCGCGATCGCAACAGCGATGAGCTGCACTCTGAGAAGGGAGGCAACCAGGTGCTGCTGCAGAAATTGCACATGTCAGAGTGCCAAGTTCTGGATGGGCAGCGAACATGTTCTGAACTAGAGCAACGCCTTGTAGTCGTCAGGGGTGATCGTGATGCGACACAGCGAAATATTTGCAGTGCGGTTGAGGGCATTCTGCGTCTTGTGCGAGAGGCAATGCGCCAAGGCGCACTTGCCAAGGATTTCTTCACTGTATCACACAATGAGTTGTGCAATTTTACGGAGGTGTGCACCAACACTTTTGCGAGGGCTGTTGAGGACGTGCAATGCATTGAATCGGGTATGGAAGATGAAAGGAACCTGTATAACACACAAAATACTCAGCTCGTGGCTGCGTGTGAGCGCGAAGAGAAGGCAGAAGGTGAGCTGTTATCTTTCAAGAGTGACCTTGCGTCGATTCAGAGCCTTGTGAGCTTGCAGGTGCATGCACTGTGTGAAATGCTCGAGATTGCCAAGGACGATGCGCGCCAAGCAGCGTGGAAGCTTGAGGAGGACTGTTCGAGTCTCAAGAATTTTGCAAAGCTTAAAGCGGCAGAGCTTGAGGAGGCACGCCGACAGCTTGTGCTCGGCAAGGCGCAACTGCATGGAAGAGATGCGGCAAATGGCGAGCTAGCCACGCAGCTCCAGGACGTCGAGAGCCTTGCCGAAGCGCGTCAGGATGCGCTCGAGGATCTTTATGCGCGCCTGCAACAGAATCGCAAAGAGACTGAAGATGCGATGAAAGCCAGTGCCCTTGTCCAAGTGCAGCTCGTCCGCACTGTGCAGGAGCGGGACGACCGCACACATGAAGCCACTGCTGCGGTACATCAAGCTGTTTCTGCCCAACAAGAGATAGCATCTGTGAAAGTACGAGCGGAAGATACTCTGACAAAGTTGCGGACGCAAATGCATGCACACACAAGCAGTGTGCAGGAGAGAATCATGGCGCTGCAGGTCGAAAGTGAAGGACTACACTTGGAAATTGCTGGCATTCACACGGAGTTTGGGCTTCTCCGCGCAGATTTTCAGCGGCAGGTGACAGCGCTCAACAGCAGGGTGCTAGAGTACGAAGACGACTGCAGAAGTATGCATGCAGCACTTGAGCATCAGGAGCGTGAGCTTGCATACCGTCAAACTGAGGCAACCAAACTCGAAACTCTTGTGTGCCACCTGCAGAAGGAAGAGGGGCGTCAACAAGAGGCACACCTTCAACAAGAGGCACACCGTCAACAAGAGGCACACCTTCAACAAGAGGCACACCTTCAACAGCAGTTTGCGCAGCAGGTGATAGCCTGTCATAGTGCTGCACGCGCTCTCTGTATTTGATGTCACGTTGCTCGCTCTTGCAATTACTATGCGTAACCTGTGAAGTTCCAAATCGTAGGCCCATACGGAACAAATCTCAGGTTAGGACGACCTCACAGATACACCTCTTTCCGTATGGGCCTACGACTGGAGCTTCACGTAACCTGTACACATTTATCGAATATGCTGTCGTGTGTGTGCGTATTCGCGCAGTATGTTTGATTGGTTGTATTCGAAGAGTGTGGCAAAGTGAGTAATGAGTGTAACGACATATGAGTGCAACGACATGAGTGTAACAATATATGAATGTAACGACATATTTGTACGCAGGCGTGCGCCATGGAGAAGATGCACTCGCTAAAGGTACAAGTTGCTGAGAAGCTGCGCATGCAGCGCAAGCTAGTGTGGTGCATCCAGAATTGGCGGGGTTTCGCACGACGCAAGACGTGGGCGGTCTCCGCTGCGTTTGACTTTGCTTCGTCCGTATCATCGTCGCTGCTGCAGGGATCATTGCGGCGCTGGACACGCAAGGCGTCCAGCAACCGTCGGCGTACTCTACGTTCAGTGGCACGCTGGGAGCTTCTCGTAGTGGGTGCCACAGTCTGCACTCTGGATCGGCGTGCACAGGGCACAAAAAGTCCTGGCGCCCTCTCGGGTGGCGTCAAGCAGAAGATGTACATTGCTTCACCACATAAGATGCATATTGCTTCATCGCGATCCAGCGATGGCGGTCTTTCGTTTCGCAGCCATCACAGCAATCAAAGCAGCATCAATGGCGTCGACGGCATGCTCGACAAAGAGCTGTCGTCGTGTGAGGACACCATGTTTCCGCACGGCATGTCTGCGTTGCGTCTCAACCTCAACCCGCGCCGCATGCGCACAAGCAACGGAAATCATGATGTCGCCTCTGCACACGTGATTTTGCAGCAGCAGAGCATACAGATAGATATGACGTCGATTGCCGAACTATATAGTTGCGATCGCACACTGGATTCAGACGTACGCCCAAGTTCGCCGAACGCAGACTAGAAACACTATCATCACATTTTCAAGAAACTTGCATCACATTTTCCTGGAGGCCGACTAGCTATTTTCATCCCATTTTTCCATCCGCATCCTCCGATTCTTTATATTTTGTTCAGGGGTATTTCTTGCTCAGAAAGCGGTAAACCAACACAAGGCTCCTCGATCGCTCGATATGCACACCCCAAGGGTCCTCTCTGCCAATCATGCTGATGCCGTTGCGGCACAGCTCACGTTGTATCCTATCCTCGTGTCTTGTCTGTGATGATCGTGAGTTGTCAAAGGTCATTGTGCTTTCAACATGCCACTATTCACTGCCTGCCCGACCTACATCCGCATCTCAGGCATCGCAGATAAAGCTGGAAGTCTAGCAGATGCTTGGTTTACACATAGTGTTTGACACCTAGTGGTTCACAGCTAGTTCCTACACATTGGACAACGAGGTTTCCTTGATCGGTCTTGAGCATCTTGAGCACAACACTGATTGAACTCGACCTGGGGCTAACTCTAATGAATTGTGGTGGGCACCAGCGATCTAGTGTTCCCGGGCGATGAACATGGCATGTGAGAGCATTTGGGGTGACACGTTTGATAGACTCAGCATCGTTCCTGTCGTCAATCTGCATCCCCAGCCTCTTGCCTCATGATTACGAAGCGTGCTGGGGAGCACAAGGATTTGGAGCAAGATAAGCAAGAGGACCCATCAATACATGAACTGCAGGGACAAATAACATTAGAAGATGAAATGCAAGTGGCAGGGACGTGGGACGAGGAAGAAGAAGAGAGTAAAAAGGAGCAGGTAGACAAGGCATCCCAATACGACGAGTTTAATGGAGATAATGAGTCATGTACAGGGTGAAAGGCGTCGATGGGGCGTACGAAGTAAGCAGATTGGAATGCAGCAGGACCGAGATCGAAAGAGAGTAGCCTGGCGGTACAATATAGAGTATCGACATTTTCACCGTAGGTTACGCAGAGTGTGAGACAAAAGTGGCCGAAAGTGTGGATTGGTAGGTGTACATTAAAGAAGTTTTAAAAGTACGTAAATTCGGAAAATTGATCTGTATCGGGATGACACGGTAGCGACATCAAAAGAGAGGACTGACAGGATAGTGCTGCAGCCGGTTCCAGCATCAAATCAGGTGACAGTGTTCTGAGCATCGATGGAGTTGAGATGGGAGCTCTCGATAAGACCCGACTTGCCAAAATCATGATGGGTGAAATAGTCGTGAAATAGTCGTGAAATAGGGTCTGTAGCGCACTCGGGCCTGGAAATAATCAAAAAGGACGGGCAACGAGAGAGGGTTCGCCTGAATAGGAGTGCTGCTCAGTCACTGTCAGAAACTTCCACAGATTCGGTGGGTTCGTTGAGTTCCGAGACGAGGATCGCGAGCATCTCGTCTTCCACCAGACCTGCAATGCAGGATCCCAACGATCGACTCGGTGACCATCATTTCATGGAGCGTTGTGATCCGGCGGCTGCTCAGGGAAATTCCGAGCGGCAGGAGTGCACAGATACAGGAAGTCCACGTTGGGCGATGCAGAAGACCTCCAAATTTGGCTCGGATGATGTTAAGACCTTATGATATACATTGCCGAGAGCACCAGCCCTGACTCCAATTACGTGGTCCATTTCCAGGTTTTCGTGAGCAGTTGTCTGAATATCTCCCACGACCACACAACATGCGCTTCATGGCTGCGCCCCCCACCCCCCCCCATCAGCACACACACACACGCACGCACGCACACATGCGCTTGCACACGCACACACATACACCAATATTTGCATACATATACACTTGTACCCTGTGATTTGGTAACGGCTCTAGGGTATACAGTTGAGTCTTTCCACATCAGCACCTGCATTCTGGCCACCCTCAGTAGTCCCCAGACTAGCCCACCTAGTCCCAAACCGTGACCACGTACGTATTGTTTGAGTAACTCAGTGCCATGACGTGGGGAAAGGAGACTTCTTTTGGATCATGATTTTTGGAATCACGTCACATATGAAGGAGTCCTGTCACTTTCAGACGAGTCGCGCCACATACGAATTGATCTATGCCAATACAAATCTTGGAATGAAGATACAGTCTTACCAATACCATGTAATATCATGATTGTCCCCCAAAAATGTCGTTTTTTGGACAATGGTCATGGTATTCAAGTTCACATAGTGAACGATAACATACATGTAGTGAAATGATATATGCCAACACAAAACTTGGCGGGAAAGATGTGCACGTAGTCAGCGCTTGGTGTATGATAGACTCGGATGTACTACGTTGATGTACGGCTGTTGGTGTATGTATAGATGGGTCGGCGCTTGGTGTACACATGTATGTAGACCATGACGGCCGCAAAAATGTACAAATCTTCGTGCATTGCCTGAAGCTCCTGAGACTCGGATGTATAGCCTAATGCATTGGGAGTGTCATTTCTCCAATCTCAAAACTCAATCATCGATTTCTGTGTGAAATACAAGAAATCAGACCCCCAATCCACTTAGTACTAAGGCACCCACAAACCACGAAACGGTGCGTGTTCAACAAGAAACCCCCAAATTTGAATTGTCGATTCCTGAAACAAGCCTTTCCTTCAATTCAAGTTTATGGCACTCCAAGGTACAGGGTGGCGAAGACTCATAGGATCCATTATCTTTATAGGTCATTTTCCGCAAAAGAGCCCTATATTTAGTGGCTCTTTTCTGGAAAATGATCTGCAACTTAGGGGATCCTATGAGTCTTCGCCACCCTGTAG
>Ga0209390_10007597_pt1 | contig 13815 bp, 4 predicted proteins | sample BON01_FD_187212 | JGI IMG/M metagenome (GOLD analysis project Ga0209390, IMG submission 187212) | Freshwater microbial communities from Lake Bonney liftoff mats and glacier meltwater in Antarctica - BON-01 (SPAdes) (version 2) | ecosystem: Environmental > Aquatic > Freshwater > Ice > Glacier... | reverse complement strand
GGTTCTTTGACCCCGAACTTTGCCTTGTCATTCGTGAGGCAAAAACACGGGCGACCTCACTGGAAGATCTGGCCGTGTGCCTCGACTGCGGCCTCGCCGACTTTCAGCGCCGCACAGGTCGACTTCCCTATCAGGAGTATCGTGTTGCCGAGTAAAATCGGACTCGGGGGAGAGCAATTCACCGCTTCCGTCCAAGTGGTGCTGTCCGCGGACCGCCATGCGGTAGAAGTCGGATTCACGGAGCGGGCGCCTGAGTGAAGGCGGCGAGGCTGTTCAAGACCCTACGGGTCGCCGGGGTTAAGCTCAAGGGCTTTTCGGATGAACTGACCGCAGGCTTTCTGCGGACGGACCGGAGAGGGTTTGCGGGTCGGAGAGCTTGAGGCTGGGGAGAGGCATGCCGGGACCGGAACGCCCTTCCCATGACCTCCCCAAAGCGGCGAATGCCCAAGGTGAAAGAGTTCGGGTATCGGACCGAGTCAGAATGACACGGCCGTGCATCAAGTCCTGGTTTAATGAGGCGAATCCACTTCCGCAACCTACCACCCCGCCGAGAGGATCTCTTTCACGCTCACCTTGTTGAGAACCGAGGAGCACGCCTCCCAGTCGGCGTCCTCGACCTTGCTGTATTTCACGTCGAATGGGTTTCTGGTGGCGGCGGTGCGGTCGATCAGTTGTCTCGCGGCGGATTCATCGTGCTGCGCGATCTTGACCCAGACGTCCTCCAGAGTATCGGGAATTTGCCCGAAGAGACCGTGAATCGCTTCGAGACGGTCAGCGAGAACCTGGTGAACTCGGTCTTCTACCGAGTCGCGGTAACGGAGATTGGCGATCCAGACTTCGGTCCGCGCCTGGCCGATACGCTGGATCCGCCCCTTCCTCTGTTCCAGTCGAGTCGGGTTCCAGGGAAGGTCAATATTGATCAGAGTGCCTAGTCGCTGGAGGTTGAGCCCCTCGGAGGCTGCGTCGGTGCCGAGTAGAAGCCGCAGTTCCCCCTCGCGGACTCTTTTTTTCAGATCGTTGCGGTCGCAACGCTGGAAGCGTCCTGCCCGCCAAAAGCCCGATCGATTGCTCCCTGCGTAGAGTCCGATATCGAGTCCGGAGAATTCAGGTCGCTTTGCCAGCTCATCCCCGACCCACCTGACCGTGTCGTAGTATTGCGAGAACAAAATGCAGCCGAGATCGAGCCAGCGACTTCCGGACTCTGCATTGCTACCAAGGAGGAAAGAAATCAAGGCCTCCAGTTTCGGGTCATTGTTGCCACCTTGCTGAAGTAGTCCCAGACAGCGACGCAGGGAGCTCAACTCGTCCTCGGTGAAGTCTTTGAATTCACTCGCTCCCTGCGGGGGTCTTCCTACCTGAGTGGGCTCCTCTTCTTCCGCATCATCCTCGTCCTCGTCATCCGTGAGTTCGGGGTCATGGCCGAGGAGTTTTCGGATCGTGCGTCTTCCCGCCTCCATCGAACTGCCGAGGCGTCGCAAGAGCAGGGTTTTGAAGAATCCGGCACCGCGAACTCTCTGTTGAAGCAGATCTGAGAAACGCTCCGCTTCCTCATAAGCCTCATGAAGATAACCGCCCAGATTTAGCGCGCTTTCCGGTTCTTCTCCGAACAGCTTGACCGTGACTCGGGGAAGAAAGTAATCACCGGTTGCCGGGTTGATCGTGCTTTCGAGATAACTGCGCGTCCGTCGCACGATGCAGCGGAGGAGCGGATTGAAGCGAATACCGTAGTCCGGTAACAGACCGTTGCGAAGCTGGACTCTGCGGATCGCCGGTGAGAGTTGGGCGAAGGTCTCGGGCTTCACCTGCCAGCGTGAATCGGCAATCGCAAGGTGGTCTCTGATGCGGCGAAGAGAAACGTCTTCGTAGCGCGAAGGGAGCGGGTCGCGGACATATTCCCATCCGTCCCGCTCGTCGTCAGCGGGGACTTCAACGGCTCCAGTCGCGATGGCGAGACAATGACTGGGGCGGAACCACGGGCTGGTCCGGGTCCAACCTCCGAGGACACCTTCGTTTCCGTTCGACAGGATTTCCAAAAGGTCCCACGCTTCTACCGGATGGAGCTGGACCGGTGTCGCGGTAGCGAGCAACATGCTCTTCGTCCTCGGACCAATCTCTCTGAGGAAGGCCATGACTTTGTTAGGCTCTGCCCGCTCGTCGATCTCGTCGGGGCCGGCGTCGACTTTGGGCACCTTGCGCCGTCTCGCCCGGTGCGCCTCATCGACTATCACGCAGGTGTAGCGGAGGCTGAGCAGTTGTTTCACAGCATCTGCCAGGCCCCTTACGACGAGACCCTGTGAGACGAGGCCGATTCGTCTCGGGCATTTCGAGAGCGACCGAATTCCATCGGAGGGATGCTCCACTTCGTTTTCATCGATCCAGGCTTTCCCGGTCCATCGCGCGGAAGGCAGGGAAAGGAGCTCCATCAGTTCATCCTGCCACTGCTGGAGAAGTGGTTTTGGCGCGAGCACGAGGATCGGTCCGCCATCCGGATCGTCCAGAGCCATCAGCATCGCCGCCATCGCGAGCTGCACTGTCTTGCCGAGACCCACCTGATCGGCGAGGACGAGTCGTGCTCCACCCAGCCGGTGCCGTTCTAAGGCGAGACGTGCGAAGTATTTCTGGTGTGGCCACAGTCCCTGCTCCCGTCGATAAACCGGCGTCTCGACTGCTGCCATGGCCGCCGCGACCGTTGGATCAAGAGACTCTTTCCATTCCTCCGGTTCGATGACTTGGCGTCGGATGATTCTCTGGACGTCCTGCTGGATAAAGGGGCAGCAGGACAAATCGATCGCCCGGGCGTCGTTCCAGAGCGCGTCGAACTCCTCCTGCACCCAGGCGACGGTTTCCGGATCGTCGTCTTCCCAGAGCAGTTCGTAATTCAGCTTCCAGGCCGACGAGCTTTCGTTGACGCTGCCAAGAAAAGCGGTCGCACTCCCGTCCGGGCGCTTCACGATACCCGCCTTTCCATGAATGAGGCCGAAAGCGGTATCCGGCAACACCCGGACCTCCAGTTTCCCGGACGTCAGCGCCTCATAGAGTGCCCGGTAACGGGGCAAGGCCGCAGGAGGGGCTTCTTCGGGCAGTCCCGCGCACCAGCTTCGGCGGAGCGAGGCCTGCGCGGCGGCGGCCGTCTCCAAGTCTTTTGGATCAAGATCCGAATTGCAGATGATCCGCACCTTGCCGGAGACACCCATGACTGCCTCTCCCGCGACTTCGAAAAGGCTTGAGCGGAAGTAGCCAGCGATCCGGTCGTAGGACGCAGCACCGTCCAACCGTTGATTGAGAACGGCGTGATCGAGGCGGGTGCGGCGGCTGGAGTGGCGTTGGAGCATTCTAGTCTGGAAAAAAATCGAAGGCAGATCCTAACTCAGGGAATGACGACCTTCGGGTGTTTGACGGGGGAGGTCATGCCCATTCCTCCGAATATGAAATGATCGTCAGTAAGTGCTTCGCCCGGGAGCAGGCCACATAAAAGTGTTCCGGTCGAAACCCTCCCGGTTTCGCATTTCGCTCCGTTTGCGTAACATCGACAAGAATCACTGCATCCGCTTCTAGTCCTTTGAATCGATAGAGACTGGCCAAGAGTATCCCCGTTCCATTACGCCAGTTGGATAAATCCGTAGTGAGCGGTTGTCCGCCGATACTCTTCAATCCTCCCATAGACGACTTCTCCGCATTTCCTCGCGTCACGACCGCGACTCGCCCTCCTTTGAGCCCGCCAACCGGGTCCAACCAGGCCTTGATCTGTTTGTCCACTTCTGCTCTCTGCTCTTGTTCGGTAGTGGCGTGGATGAATTTTGGTTTCCGTCCCTCAGGAGTGTCCGAATTGACAGGGATATCCTTTCCAAGAATTTGCCCGCACCTCGCCGCGATAAGCCCAGTGTTGCGGCAGTTCACTGGAAGGAAGAAAGGCACTCCTAAATCTGGCATTGTTGGGGGACTATCATTGAAAATCTGCTGATCGGGATCATGAAAGATGTAGAGCGGCCCCTCAGTCGGTCGCTTATTGATGAGTTCGATTGTATCCCACCAATCCGCTTCAAAATCCTGCCCTTCGTCGATTACGACGGCGTCGAAAGATCGATCCGGGAGCAGGTCGATCGCTCTCTCAAGCAACTTGGGTGCCTCTTTCGAGAAGAACGCAGTCTCGTCGGCCACCTTCGGCCAGGGTATGCCTGCCGCCTTCACCCACTCGCGGCAGAGCTTGTGGTAATTCCGAATCGTGACCGATTCACGATAGGTCTCCGGCAGTTCAGCATTGAGCCAGTCAGCGAGCATCTCATTAAAGCAGACAAAAAGAACCCTCTTCCCTTCGTCGGCAAAAGCTCGGGCCTTTGAAATCGCGAGGACTGTCTTTCCGGATCCAGCCACCCCCTGGATCGTGGCACGTGGATGCGATCCGAGAAAGGAGAGGAGATTCAACTGAGTTTCTGTAAATCGGAAGAGTTTCTTCTCCTGTGCTTCGACTTCCTGCCAAAGAGCCGGGACCAGCTGGAACGTCGATGTCAGTCCTCCCATGATTCCATTGAGGATGCGTTGATTCAGGGATTCACGGGGTACAAACGGCTGAATTTTAAAAAGTGATTCGATACGCTCGCCAATCCGCTCAAGGTCCGACGCTCCGAAGAGCATGCTTCGATCAGCCCCCGGCGGGAGAGTCCCTTTATAATCGCAGTTCGGAAAGATAACGCAGCGTGCCATCGAGAAAGGGAGTTGATCCATACCAGGAAAGGACCTCGTCTTCAAAGACTCCTCGACCGCATACATTCCTTTGGCGGCCTGTTCGAAAGGATTTTTCACCTTGTGCCGTCCGCCGGCGCGTTCCCATTGTTGGGATTCTGGATCGTAGCGGAGGTGTCCTCCTTTGACCTCGACGATCATGATCCCATAGCGAGGGTGGAGGATTACGAAATCGACCTCGCCCTCTCTAAGGACGGTCTTTTCTCCCGTCCTCCTCAGGTCGCGGTCGGGGCGCAGCCAAGGGTAGCTGTGGAATACTTTGACAGAATTCGGGAGTTGTTCGCAAAGCGCCTCGGCCACTTGGCGCTCCGGTTCGTTGGCGATCAGGGAGGTATCGGTGTGGGGGATGAGTTTAGCCATGTTTGATTCAGATTGGGTCGACTTCACTACAATTTGGCAGCGAGGATAAGGAGCTTTGAGAATTCATCATCGTTCAATTCTCGGGAAACGGAGTTTTGGAGACGACGCAGGCGGACTTTGTGCGGGCGAGACGGATCATTGGTTCTGCCATACAGCCAAACTCCTATTGCCAAATCGTTGGGCTCGCCCGGGAAACGGACCACAACGACCGAGTTCGTCTGAGGGAATCCTTCGCCCGGGCTAGCTTGTACGAGCTTGAAGCGGTGCGTGCCCCCTTCCAATCCCGTGATCTCTCCCGCAGAACAGAAGAGGTCAAATTCTTCCGGTGGCGTTTCCGTCCCAAGTCGCTCAATTGTCCAGGCTCCATCCGGGAGCGCTTGCGCTAGATTTCCCTGGGGATTCTGATTCTCGACCCCTTGCATGGCCAAACTCAGGAACTCCAAAGCTCCCTGCGGATTGAGCAGAGAATCGTCACAGTTCGAAGTCAGAAGCCGACGAATTCCCTCACGGTGCCGAACGGAGTCGGGCATATCGCCTTCGACTGTGAGCAAGCAGTTTGCTGCTTCGAGCCACTCACGGGTTCTGTGCGCATGGTCGGGATGCGAGAGTTCGGCAAGATGGCCTGATCCACCCGCGAGGGAGTCGTATAGAATCAAGAATCGGTATTGCCCTGTCACGGAATCGGCTTTGGGATCGATAAGGCCGATCTCCCGCTCGTCCAGCTCAAGCGCCTGCGCTGCGGTAAGGCGGAGGGCTTGGCCCAACGTGTAGAGCAATTCTCGATCCATCACCTGCCCGACCCCTCCGAAATCAATCTTCAAAAGATTAGTCGTCTGGGTCGCGGCAAGGTGATGATTTCTCCATCCCGGGGCCTCGCCATCACCCCAACATCGCAGTTTGCCGTTAGCGGCGTTCAACGGTGCGTGCCATTCGAAACGTCCCGGCAGGTTCAGCCGACCAGTGCCTCCTGATCGGAATTCACTTTCAGCAAATCCACATTTCTGGCAGATCGCGAACCCGTGATCTTTAGCTCCCGAGTTCATTAGAAACAGTTCTCCGGCGTTCCGATAGGTCGCGACACATCCCGAAATCCCACCGAACCCCATTTGCGGGAGATCACAGGCATCTGGATTTTCGAAAGCGAGCGTATAAATCTCAAGTCTTCCAACACGCTCGAAATCGCTTCCAAAGCGTGGCGGATCCCATGCCGCAGTGGTAAAGCCATGCTTAGGGAGGAGGAACGAGCCCTCTTTTATTTGTTGTCCTGGGGCAACCGAAGGAGGTGCTTTGGGTGGATCAGCGGTTAAGGAGTAGTCGAAATATCCATCGCCTGATCGCTTGAAACGTCCCCGCAGACCCCATGCCTCATTTTGCATCACTGCACCTGTCCAATGTTTGAGAAGCCCGCGCGAAGTCACGATCCGCCCACCAACAAGCAACTGAGAACCCGGGGCATACTCACGCATCGCCATCATTCCGTCCCGTTGCAGGCGGAATTGATCTTCCTCTCGAGTCCTCTTGGGATTCCGGTCGTCTGCGACTTGAACTCTAAGTCGGCTCAGCCCGATTGGAAACCCGTAGCGTGGCAGATACCTTGAGTCGGCCAGAGCCTCAATCACGGTTAATCGATGGAGCGTTTTGATTTGAAAGAAGATGGCGTTGGCTTGAGCGCGGAGATGTCCCTCCGCCCCACCGGCACCAGCATTTGCCGGAACGGAGTCCCAAGTTCGGAGCAGCTCCTCGTAGAGATTCGACCAGTTCGCGATGGATTTTGCGAACTCTCTCCGAATGGACTGAATGTTCTCGGGCCAGTGGCCCTCGCCCGCGTCCACATTGGGACATCCTCTCCAAAGATTTTTCAGCGCTGCGGGGTAATCGGACACCGGTGACCTCTGCGCCCTTTCCAGAAAGTCCAGGAACTGACCTGAAAGTGGATTGGTAGCTGCCTGGACTGGAACCGGCTTTGGCTGACCGGCTTTCCAAAAGTCTGGTGCAAGTTGACCTGTAAATGATCCCATCCGCCCATAGGCATCCATTGCCCCCGCATTTTGGCTTTGCAGGAAGTGATTGCGAAAAAACTCACCCAAAAGCCATGCGTGGGCGTGGCGCTTCACAAGGGGAGCGCGATCCAGGAACACCGTCGGTCGCCGGAGGTCGCGATCGAGATAACTTCGGAAATTGAGAAAGACCTCGCGTTCGTATGCCGAAGGGCGAGCAAAACCAAGGACAGCGGAGGTGCCGTCGGCACGACGGCCGGCTCGACCAGCCCGCTGCAGGTAGTTGGCCTTGCCGGGAGGCAGGTTCCCGAGAAGCACCGCGCTGAGCCCGCCGATATCGATCCCCAGTTCGAGAGTGGTCGTGCTCGAGAGGATGTTGCGCATTCCCTCGCGGAACAAATTCTGAAGCCGCGCGTTTTCCTCAGGCGACAACTGGGCGCTGTGCTCCTCAGCCCACAGCCCGAGCTTGAAGCCTTGCCATTCCCTGAGTTCTCGCCTTCGTCGTCCGAGGCGGGGATCCAAATCCACCGCTTCGTGAGTAATCGCCACCAAACTTGCACCTGCTGATCCGGGGAAGAAACCGGCGACGCTGCGGGGCCAAACCTGCCGGGTGAGGCCACATTGATATAAAATCGAAGGGCGGCGCAAGCCGAGGTGCTGGAAGCGGATTTGCAGCGAGGCAACGACACCACCCCCGTCGGTTGGCGCATCCGAGTCAACCTGCAACCACGAGCACTCGCCGGACTTGGCGGCATCGCAAAGGGCTCTGAAAGCAGCTTCCATCACTGCCCGAGCGACTTCAGTGGCTTGTCCCTCAGTGACTCCGAGTGCGATGACTACATTCCGGGTGAAACGATTCCTCCGCGAAGCCTGCGGACCGTCGAAATCGATGCCGATCAGCGGAATCATTTTTCTCCGGTAGCCCTGATCAGCACCGAAAGACTTCCCGAGGAATCCGTTGCCGTACTGGTAGTCCCGGTCTCTCTCTTCGCTTCCAAGCGTGACTGCACCTTGGTTTCTTACCGCGTCGAGCAACGCCGCGAGGTAATCGGACCAGAGATTCTCAAGAGCAGATGCCACGGCTCCCGGCAGTATCCCCAAGATCTCGTTCGGTGCCGCGATGCTTTTGATTCCCGGGTAGGTGACTTCGACAAGACCCAAAGTTTCCAGCGAAGGACTGGGCCAAGCGGGACGTCGGGCGAGTTCGCGGCCGAGAAGGGACGCCAAGGAATCGCGTATCTGACTCGCGTTTCGACTCCAGATGTCGTGGGTGTTTTCTGCACCCGGTTGGTGTCTTTTCGCTCCTTCTGCGTCATAGAGTTCGCAAACGATCTCGGATTCCTTCAAGACCTTGACCCAGTCGGTGACCGAGCCGCCCTCTCCTAATTGGCGTAAGTCGCCCTCGGCCTGCTCAATCCGACGCTCCAGGATGAGCTGCCGCGCAGGGGTTGCCTTTTCCAAGCTGGATTGAAGATCAACAATCTCCTGACGGAGTTCTGCCACTTCCTCATCACTCCCGGCTAAGTTCACCTGTTGGAGACGATCTACGACCGCCGCTCGAAAAACCTGCACTTCGTGCTGTCTAGTTAGGCGCGGACCCAGTCGCGCTGCCTCTGCCCGACTGTCGGAGAAAACGAGGAGTCTCCGTCCTCGGGCCGGTTTCCAAACCCGATCCTGATCGGGATACTCAGGCATTGCCGCAAGGGCTGTCTCTGCAACAACGCTAAGTTGGAGCCTCGCCCTCGCTGCAAACCATCCGACGGTATCGGGTGAAAACGCCGCGCCGCTTAGAGGACATTCCGCTACCTCCCATAGGGCCACGGGACCGCTTCCGCTGTAAGCGCCGGAGAGAGGGTCGAAATAAATCATTGGCCTGCCAACCACTTCCTCCAGAGAGAAGAATTTTGTCTGGCTAGCCGATTGGACCCCTGGAACCTCGGCATCCGCATCAGGGACGTCATCCTCTCCATAGAGCACTGTAGAGAGAGGTATGGGGTCGAGGACACCATTGTTTTGCTTTCCCGCTACTCCCCACCAGCCAGATTCGTTGCACCGAAACAGCGTCAGTGGATGGGCCGCACCGGAGCCGAGGGCAACTGGATCAGCCCCGGTGCTATGTACAAGCCGGCCTCCACCTAAATCCACCATGCCTTCGTGGGAAACTTTGCCGAACGCCATCTGGATCCCTTCAGGCCCCCGCATCAGGTAGTGCATCCGATTTGGTATCAATGGCAGATCGCTTGGCTTCTGTCTCGCGATTGCGCCCATCTGTAGTAATCGCCTCGTCGATTCAATTGAGGATTCATCGGAGTCGGAAAACAGGCGCGCGGCCAGCTCCCGCAGTGGAGTTCGACCGGGATGCCCCCCGTTCCAAAGGATTTCTTGCAGAGCGGCCAGGATTGGTGAATGCGACAAAGTCCGTTTCAAAAGTGGGCCGACATGGCACAGCCCCGCGTCTTTAGCGGTGGCTTCTGCAAGCACTGTTTGTGGCACCAGTATGGCGAGGAGGTTACACCATCGCACCCAAACCGTCTCGTTGGCAGATCGGAACTGAGTTCCCTCTTCGCCGATCGAGAGCGTTTCGCCGTCGGGGAAATCGGCTGTGCGAATTGTCTCCGCCATCTCCATCGGCAGCGGCAGTTGAGCAGGTTCAGCCTCAAGGTCGGGGCGGGCGGGCCTTCCTGCGATGACCTTCACGAGCGATTCGGGCTTGCTGAAGAGTTTGGCCGCGAACGGCTTCAACTCATCGACTCCGCCACCGATCGTGGCGGAAGTTGCGATGAAAAGCACTTCTTCGGGGCGGCGCCCGCAGCGCATTAGAACCCGCCGCAAAAGAAGAGTGATCTCTGCGGCGAGATTCCCGCTGTAGACGTGGGCCTCGTCGAGGACGACAACGCGCAGGTTCTTCCCAAAAAACACCCCGTCCTGCGGGCGACATAGCATGTATTCGAGCATCGAATAGTTCGTGACGAGAATATCCGGATTCGGACCTCCGCCTCCGGGGAGCGAATTGCCCTTCCGATCCTCCCGCCCTCGTGCCTGCTGCCGTGTCCGAAAGCGAGCCGCCGTCGCCGGGCGCAAGCCCCGGTCGTTTGCCACTTTTGCGTTTTCGGGAGTCTCGCTGGTGAAGTGAAAAAAGCTCACTCTCTCTTGATCTTTGAGCCATTTATCGAGCCTGCCGACCTGATCGTTCACGAGCGCGTTCATTGGATAGAGAATGAGAGCGCTGATTCCTTCTCCCTGCTTTCCGGGTGAGTCCCAGAGGTCATTCAGAAGAGGGATCAGGAAACTTTCCGTCTTCCCTGCGCCCGTTCCCGCCGTGACGACGATCCCGGGTCGTTCTCCCCCTTCGCTATTTTGCACAGCCGTCGCTTCGATACTTTCCCATTGATGGCTGTAGGGAGTGATCGAGCGCGGAAAGACACCGGTCTTCTCAAGTTGATCGCTTAGCCCCTCGCTAACGAGGCCGCGAGTGACGAGATCAGCCATTGTGCCCGGAGCAGAGGTTGAGGGAAAGGCACCTTCCACCCAAAGGTCGCTGCCAAGACCACCGGTTTCTGGTCGGCCCGACCAGAGTTTGCGCAATGCACTCGCTAAGATCTCATCCCTTACAAAATGGTCATCTAGAGCGAAATCGGTGACTCGATCAATTAGTGCGTCGCGGAGGGCAATGGTATTGAGCTGAGCCATAGGAAAATTGTTCTAAAACGTGGGGTGTCATTGAATTTCTCTCAGCCAATGCCCAAGGGCATAGTGCCGGTAGTCACTGCTCTTCGCGAGGAGCCGATAAGACCGCCCCAAGGCATGTCTTCCCCTTGTCTGGATCGCAGCGAATGACGGGACCGTTTGCCGTAGCCAATACCCGTCGCGCCTCCCGTGGATGATTCCAAGCTCTTCGGCTCGTTCGTCACTGTTCGAGAAACCCGGGAGCGCAAGGGCTTGGTTGAAGAACGCGATCCGATCAGGGCCGGTGACAAATTCATCCAAATATATCTTCACAACTCTTGCCGCGAAGGCCGGACAACAGTCTGCGATTTTCCACATCGCACTTCCTATGGCTGGTACTCCCTTCAGTTTCGGTTGTAGGGCGTCGACAAACTCACCCACAGTATCGGTGTTAGGGACGATTTTTGCATCGCACAGCAGCTCTCCGAGCACTGCCGCCCATGTTCCTTTGTTTGAAGGCATTTGCCACTTGCGCCCGTTTGAAAAGGCGACTGGACCATCCGCCATCCATACTGGCAGGATCTCAACCCAATTCTCAGTCAACCAATTCGCCACCCTATCGACATGACTACCTTCCATTTTTAGAACAGGAGCTTTCCACGCCCGGAGCATCGCCGCAGTTTCCGCCACCGTGCTCAGTCCATATTGTTCCATCGTCGATGTCCAATTGGAATGGTCAAACCAGGACCCTAGGCACGTCCCTCGGAAGGTCACTGCCGCGCCATGAAGGCGGGTTCCGTCTGCGGGCTTCCAGAACCAACCGTTCTCCCCCGCTTCCATCGTTCCGAACGGGATTTCTTCGACGACCGACGGAGAACCATTTTGGGAAATCCACCCATGGAATTGATGATCATCCCCCACATCAAGAAATCTTGACCGTATCTGAAACCCCTCCCGTTCGAAATCCCATTTTACCGAGCCGAGCACTCCCCCATCCAAGACGCAGTCGGCGACCGTGAGAGCTGCTTCGTCATTTTGGTAGGGGTCATCGTAAATTCGCAGGGGAGCGCCATATCCCGCCAGGATCGGGAGAATCGCGGGCCGGGTCTTCACGGCATCGAGCAAGTGGTTTCCCTCTGCAAAATTGAAACCCTTTTCGCCGTCCCCCGGCGTTGTATGATTCGGGAGGCAAAAGCTCCATGTCATTTGCCTTGCTTCGCTCAAGAGTAGGTTACGAACCTGCGTATGTCGCCGCGGAACGCCGTTTTGGTCCCACTTCAATACAGCAATAAAGGGGGCACGAATTCGGAGGACCTCCGTTCGCATCACGATGCCATCCGTGATGCGGATCTTGAGCAGTAGCGGTCGTAGCGCATCCGCCTCGGTAAGAGTCAGGTGTGTGGGTAGACTTCCCAACTCCACGAGGAATCCATCACTTCGACGCCAACGGAATCTAGAGAATTTCCACCCTACCGGGAACCTGAATCGGATCGGGAGGTTCCAAGGACCTTCCTGTTGACTCCAGGGTGGCCTCGAAAGATCGAGGGTTTCGGTGAACTCTGCCGATACTCCGACCATACCTTTCATTTGCGCACCTTCCGTGGCACGACTCGACCAAATCACGTCGTCATCGATTACCGCCTCAATCTGGCCTTTCCATCCACGAGTAATTCGGTGAAGGCGAAATCCCAAGGGAAGTTCAAATGAAGCCTCCGGTGCCGGTCGAAGTGTAACGTCCTCTGCGGCGATGGCACAGGCGGCGGAACCCACTAGAAGTCGCTCACCGGGAGGGATCATCAGTCCTGTCCTCGTTGAATATAGCGCTACTTCTTCGTCCATATCCCAAAGATTTACCACGCCATAGGCAGAAATATTTCCTATATCATCGACCAGGCTCAAGGCGACGCTCGGTAGCATGGGGAGAAGAATCACCTCGCCCGCATCGCTGTGGTAACTGCCGTCGGGTTGACGAATCAGACGGGCGAGAACCTGGTTCCCCGCCCTGAATTGATAAGTGTTCGCTTCCAGGCCGAGTTCCGCGAGATTGCAAAGGCTCGTCGCAAAAAACGGCAATTCATCAATCCGGAATCCCAGCTTCGGCAGAGTAAAAAAGGCTGTTTCGACGGCTTCCAGATCCGCAAGAGCAGGGATCTGCGCTCGACTCTTCATCGCCGCCGCCATCAGATCCCCGGTCCACACGGGCAATACCCATGGATTCTCCTTTAACCTCACTTTCAGAATGTCGCCCGAGAGGTTACCAAGTCGGAACAAGCGAAGCGAGCTCCAGAGTTTCTGAAAAGCCTTCGCACCCGTATCGCTTTGCGCAAGCAGCAACTGGACGCTTACCGGCTGGCCATGACCGGAAAGCCACGTGGAAAGCCGAACCACAGCGTCGTCGTGGGTGAATCCAAATTGCAAATAGATCAGGCGATACCAATTCTGCGCATCTTTTTCATGGAAAGTATGTCGGAGTGAAAAATAGGTCGCCGCATACTTCAGCAATATTCGATGTCCTTGAGTGGCATGCCCCCCTTCACTAAAGAGCTCGGCGTGTATGTCCTTGTTCCACGGGACCTCGGTTTGATTGCTTAGGGTTGGCCACAGGCATCCGTCCTTACAACGCCGCCTCGCGACTTCGCTTTCGAGCCAAAGCAGAACGAGGCCGACTTTGTGACGGCGCACATTGATGTCGGCGAACCATTGCTCGATCGTCATCTCCCTCGCCCATTGTAGTAGCTCTTCGTATCGTCCAACCGCATTTTGCGATTCGACGAGTGACCAGCCCTCGTGGTCGGGGGCGGTTTCCAATAGAAATTCTGCCAAGTCGGAGGTGGATGTCATCGGTAAAAACGTTGCCTTCAAGCCTGATCATTCCTTAACCGCCCCGCGAGGATCCTCGCAGCGGCGGAGTCATCCTCCCATTCTCCCATGCCTTCGGCGTGGCCGAGGGCGGCGAGCCATTCGAGGAGGCCGATGAAGCGCTCGCGGCGCTGCCAGTAGCCCTGGCCGAAGGTGTCGCGCAGGTATTGGCGGCCGGGCTCGGGGTCGTTGT
>Ga0209390_10007592_pt1 | contig 13821 bp, 9 predicted proteins | sample BON01_FD_187212 | JGI IMG/M metagenome (GOLD analysis project Ga0209390, IMG submission 187212) | Freshwater microbial communities from Lake Bonney liftoff mats and glacier meltwater in Antarctica - BON-01 (SPAdes) (version 2) | ecosystem: Environmental > Aquatic > Freshwater > Ice > Glacier... | reverse complement strand
AATAAATCTCAATGCTGGATTTTATTGAAAGACTGGCTAATTGAAAATGGAATGTAATTTCTTTGGAAAAACTTTTTTTAACTTTTGAATAAATTAAAATTCTATCAATTAAATCGATTTGCCATATATTTTTATTTTCTATTGACCCCATTCATAATTTAGGATATTAAATTGTGAAAGAAACCTCAAATTTAATTTGCTTTTTTATGAAGATTTCTAAATTTTTAGGAAAGATATTGAACGAATCTGTAACAATTGAATTAAAGAGCGGAGTGGTAATTTATGGAACCTTAACAAAATTTGATAAATGTATGAATCTGTATTTAAAAAATGTTAAAAAATCTTTTTCAACAGATAAATCTATATATTTTGAATCAGTTTCTATACGAGGATCTATGGTAAGATACATTATTCTACCAGTTTGGATAAATCTTGAGTTAATCTTAATTGAGACAGAATAAAAGTATTATTAATTTTTTCTTATAAATAAATAATATTTATTAAAAAAGAGGGTTAGAAATTAATTTCTGTTCTGCCCATAAATCTGGAGTGGAAAAATTATAGGTCATTGAAATAGCCTCAAAAGTTGCTTTTGCAAAATTACCGATAGTTCGGGTATGTCCTTTAGATGATGTGAAAACATCTTTATATCCAGCTACAGTTAACAATTTTTTTGGAATTTTTCCAGCAACAATACCAGAACCCCTTGGAGCCGGAATACACCTCACTCTTATGGATCCACATTTGCCTGTTACTTTAACAGGAACGGTGTGTGCTACTCCTTCATATTCTCCCCAAAAACCTTTCCTCGCTGGTACGATAGATAATTTAGCAATTATAATAGCACCTCTAATAGCTGAGGCCGCTTCTTTAGCTGATTTTACCCCAAGTCCAACATGACCGTTAAAATCTCCAATGATGACAAATGCTTTAAATCTAGTTCGTTGACCTGCTCTTGTTTGTTTTTGAACCGGCATAATTTTTATCACTTCATCTTTTAATTCAGATCCTAAGAAATAATCAATAATCTCTTGCTCTTTAATAGAAATCGAATGATAAAATATTTGTTCAATTGAAATTATTTTTTTGTTTTTTACAAGTCTTCCTAACTTTGTAATCGGGATCCATTCTTTATTTTCATTATTTCCTGGTTTATTAGTTTTTCCTTTATCTCCTCTAAACCTTTCTTGGATTTTATTTCCACGATCTTGTTTAATTTCGGCTAAAAATTGTTGCTATAAAAAAAAAAACTAATGGTTAACTAAAATTTGGATAATATAACTTACTCATTTTATATTTTCAATATACTAAATTATGAGTTTAATTCATAAATTTGCCAACTACCAGAATCGAACTGGTGATCTTTGGTTTACAAGACCAACGCGTTACCACTACGCCAAGATGGCTGTAACTATTCTCCTAAATTAAATTTTATCTTTACGTTTATTGCTGCCAACTCTGATATTAAATATTTTAAAATATACGGCATTAAAATTTTTTTGGGGAATTTTTTTGAAATTTTTTTAGGTTTTCCATTAAAATTTTTTAGAAAATGTAATTTATTATAATCCACAAAATTTCCAGTTTTTTTTTCGAAAAAAGATGCATGCAAATCACTAGAGACTTGGATTCTATCATGTAGTAAAAACGTACAACCATGTCCTAATAGCGCATCTCTTTCCATTTCTCCAAACCTGATTGCACCCCCAGATTTTCTTCCTTTTATTGGTTGACGAGTTAAATTGTTAACCGGACTCTTATTGGAAATCTGAAATTTATCAGATACCATATGCCTTAATCTTTGATAATGGACAATTCCTGTAAATATTTCCACTTCTAATGGTTCACCTGAATAACCAGAATATAAGATTTCCGATCCAAAATATTGAAATCCGACTTGACGAAGCTGCTCAGAAAACTTTCCAAATGAGTTCCTATCCCCCGAATATCTAAATGGGGATGAGTCATTGAAAGAACCGGTTATTGAACCACTTTTACCTGCTAAACTTTCAGTTATTAAACCCATTGTCATTCTTGACGGTAACCCATTTGGGTTGAAAAGTATATCAGGAATAATACCATTTTCAGAAAATGGTAAATCTGTTGAAAAAAAATCATAAGATATCACTCCTTTTTGACCGTGACGAGAAGCGAATTTATCTCCAACTATTGGTTTACGTCTGCTTCTGATTTTCACGAAAGTTTTTGTTACTTTTGATTTCTTGTGTAATTCTGATGAAATTTTTATCTGGTCAATTATGCCTTTCTCAAAGCTGTTGTAACAAAAAAAATTCTCCCTCCTTAACCCGATACCTTCTTGAAATTTTTGTAAAAATATTGGATTTCCTTTTGATACGTGAGAGTCTGATCCCAATAAACCATCTTCTTCTATATTATCCTTACCTTGATTAAAATATTGCATAGTTTTTTCACCGAAGTTTTTCATTTCAATCAAACTTGAACTGGTAATATTAGAAAAAGAAATACCTCTTTGGATAGATGAACGGTTTATTACGATCGCATCTTCCATATCAAATCCTGTATAGGTTAGCACAGAAATACACGCATTAAACCCATTGGGAAAAGAATCTAATTTTAAACCATCTTGAATTATCTTATTTCTAACAATAGGAACTTGTGCAGCTAATAATAAATAACTTTTGGAATCATTTCGTCTCCAAAAAGTATAAAATGGGGTACCAACAGATTGTTTTGCCATTTGACACTGGTATATATTCCTAGGTGATTGATTTAGGTTTGAAAAAGGAGTCGAACCCGCAATTAAAGATAAAATTCCCATTGATTCAATTTCAGAGTGAGAAATTCGAGCATTTTTCAAAAGTAGACCCGTTTGTGATTCAAAGTTAAAAATATTCATTAAGTTCTGTTCAACTGCACCAACCAATTCAATTGTATACAACTGGCTTTTAAATGAAATAGAATTCCTAAAAGCTGATTTTCCGGAAAAAAATTTCAGATCAATATCGTACCATTTGACTGGTCTACTTGCTCTCGAATCTTGAGAAGAAAAATCAAATTGTTTAGAAGGACATTTTAAACTGTTTCGTGAAATGTATAACAATTCGCAACTTTTGGGCAAAAATCCAAATAATGATACTTTCTCGGATCTAAGTTTATCAATAAACCACTTTAAAAAATAATCTGAAGAATAACCAACAATTTCCCCATCTAAATTTACTGTAGCCAATCCTTTGAGAGATTCAGGAAAATTTTTAATTTTTCCATAACGTAAAAATAAAGTTTTAAAAGTGATATTATCAACAGGATTACAAAACACTGTAAGCGTAGAAAAAGAAATATGATTCAAAATACCACAAGAGGGCCCATCTGGAGTGTGAACAGGACATAAAAACCCCCATGATTGTGGTAATAGTTTTCGTCCTGCTGTATTCTTCATTTCAGAAAAAAACTTTCCTCTATGGATGCTTCTAAAAAAGGAAAAGAATCTTCCATAATTTATTCTTTCTAGTGTAACACTTAAACCTGTTGTTTGAGGAAGTTCACTTTTAAACCCAGAAGAATATGTTCCTGTTGTAATAATGAATTCGAACCCTTTTGGTATTATTGCGAGTTCTTTTTGAAATTTTTTTATAAAGTGTTTGAGTTCTTGATTTTCACAATTTTTTTTAAAAAAATCAACAGATTTTTGATTTTCTAATAATCTTGTATTAAAAAACGAATTTTCAATTTTTTCTTTGAGATAAATTAATAACAGGTTTCCAGGAAGTAAAAATTCTTGAGAATCAAAGGAATCTGGGTTATCTTCCGAAGATAAACCTCTCTGTACTAATATAAGCCTATGAATCATAGATATTAACAAATGAAACTTTTTTACATTATCAGTTCCCAAATGAACAAAAATATTTTCGTTAAGTACAGCTTCAATAAATTCGGTAGTTTGATAATATTCTTTTGGTGAAATTAAGTTAAAAATCTTCCCTAAAAATTTTTTTAATTCAACTATTGATTCATTTCCAAAAACCAAATAAGATTCTCGAATCATCAAAACAGCACGTTTTCGAAGATATTCGTCTTTTGGATCGAAACTTGTTAGTGAATCAAAAATAAATTTATCCGAAACATTCAAGAAAAGTTTCATTAATATTACAACAGGAATAAAAAATTCTTGTTTTTTAAAGATTATTCGAGAATGGATCGTTCCATTACGAAGATAATGAAGATGAAAAGTTTTGGATGTTTGAATTCTATCTACTGATCTAAAAGAACATGAAAATACTGTACATAATAAACCTTTTTGTGAATTGCTAATTCTTGAAATTGTTCTAATTAAATTTCTTCTGGGTACAATTAATAATCTTAGAATTTTTTCATTTCCTTTTATCATAAAATAGCCACCTGTTTCATATTCTTCTTCATCTATTTCCATCAATTGTATCGATTTCAATCGGTTTAGATTACATTTTATGCTTCTTATCATAATAGGAATTTTTCCAATTTTTATAATAAAGCGTTCCGGAAAATAGTTTGAAAGCTTTATTAGAATTGAAACAAATATTTCTCCATTATATGTTACTTTTATCTCCCTAGATCGTCTAGGTATCTCTCTAAGTCTTTTTTGATTTGATATTAAAAATGGTTTGCAAACAAGGAAGCTAAGAGATTTTATTTTTATATTACTAGAATGTTCTTTTTTAATAATTTTTGAGCTGAAAAGACTATGCACAAGAAGCCTTAACCCCTGCGTTAAAGCAAAATTGAAAGAAGCGATATGTAGCTTTACCAAAGATTGGAGTCTGTTTAGTTCATTATGATTTTTTTTTCTTAACATTCCGAAAAAAAAATTAAAATGTATGTATACTCAACTATTAATTTAATTGTTTAATAAAATGAAATTTCTCCCAATCCAAACTGTAGGAATTATTGCTGTAAGCAAGAGTTACCAAATTCATAGATTTAAGTTAAAAAACTATGTTTTAATTTCAAAATTTTCTTCTATCTATCAGTATGAAATTGGAAATTTAAAATTAGTGAAGAAATCACCTTTTCTACACAATAAAAATTTTGTAAGTACTATTTTAATGATAAAAAATCGAACATTCGCAACTTTAAATGGTACTCTGCATGTTTTGGATTTTTCTACTCCTTTAACTAGAATAAAAATTTTTAATTATCCAATTACCAACTTAATAAAATTTACAAATAAGATTTTTTTGTTTTCACAGCTGGAGCAAAAAGGATTCGTACTTAATACTTGGACCTTAGGGACTATAAACATTATTAGGCCAAAATCCAAGATTTTATTTCTAAGCAAAAGCAATATTCCTTTTAATAAGAATTTAATCCTTTTTTATTCGACTGAAGGTAAGGTAGAAGTTTGGAATATCGATGTAGCCAAAAAAATATGTTCTTTAAATTTTGGTTTATTTTTCAAACAAGACGATTTCGTTCTAGCAAATAATAAGAATAGTATTTTTATTAATTTTCAAAAAAAAAATCTGTTTATTTGTGATTTAAAAAAAAAAAAAATTTGGAATTATCATGGTGAGAAAATTGATAAAATTGATAAAATTATATTTACAGAGTATGAATTGGAAACTTTTTTTATAAAAGGGAACGGTATTTTATATAAGATAAATAAAAAAAAAAAAATCATTTTCAAATCGTCTATAAAAGGTCACCATGGAAAAATAAATTTTATTGAATTTATTAAAAATAATTTACTTCTGACGATAGGTTTATATGATAACACCATTGCTATTCACTATCTAAATAAAATGAAAATGAAATTTATTTTGGTCAAAAAAAAATCAGGAAAAAAATGTCCACCTCAACAAATTCATAGTTTATTAGTAGAAAAAAGTATATTAAGAATTGAAAATCAGTTAAAAGAACTACAAAACTATAAAAATAATAATTATAAGTTGGGAAGAAGGAAAAGAAACTCCTATAATAAAAAATATTTCGAGGAATTAAAAATTAAATCCGAAACTTTTAAAAAATGTTCAAAGGTTACGTTAAAACAAGTAGTCGTAAAAAAAGACAGTTTCGACCCATTTGAATTCAAAATAGGTTTTTTTTTTTATAGAAACCCTAAAGTTTGGTTTTTAAAAGTATTTCAAAATTCGAATTTTACCAAATTTGCAAACCCAATTCAATGTGAAAAAAATCTTTATAGTATTTCTTGTATAAGTCTTTCTAGTAAACTTGATATCGGTATAATTGGCTATGAAGATAATTTCATATCATTTTTTGACATAAATAATAGAATTTATTTATTTCATGGAAAAAATCACAATTTTTTTGATCTAAAATTTAGATGTAAAATTAGTTTATCAATAATTGATCCTTTGGAAATTTTTTTTTTAAGTTATTGCTCACATGGAATTTTAAATCTTTGGAGTTTAATTACCTTAAAAATTGAAAAAACATTGATTCTGAAAGGTTTAGACCTGTTATCGTGGTCAAGCATAAGGGATTTAATTCTTGTTTCAGCACTAGATAGCAAAATCTATTTGATTGTTCCCCAAAAATTTTGTACTGTTCGAGTTTTATCTGGTCATTTAGGAAAAATTAAAGGGCTTATGCTAGTAAAAAATGATAGATATTTACTAAGTTCTTCATTTGATAAAACATTAAGGATATGGGATTTGGTTTTGAATAAATGTTCGGATAAAATTAATTTTAAATATTATCCAATGAACATTAAAATTACAAAAGAAGAAAATACTATTTTTATTAGCCATGAAAATACAATTGGTTTGGGGGAATGGGAATTATTCTATAAAAAAACGTCTTTGATCAAAAAATCCACCAAAAAAGAAAATTTACAAAAATTGTTTAAAAAAGAGACCACTTTCACATTAATAGGAAATTTAAACAATTATTCTATTTTGAGAAATAAAAAAAAAATTATCGAAAAAACATCAAAGAAGATTTGGCCTGCCTCAACATATTCCTTAAAATTTAGCTGTTTTAATGGTTTTATTTCACCTTTTTATAAATTTTATATTAAAAATTTGAAAAAAATCATTCTTTTAAAATTAGAATTTTTAGAGTTAAAAAAAAACATTTTTTTAGGGTTTTTCCCTCAAAAGAAACTAATCTTTTCCAAAGAATTAACTATGTTATTTTTTTTAATTTATGAAGAAACAGTTGAAAATATATTATCACAAGATAATTTAAATAACGTGTTTTTTTTATTTTCACCAATTATTTTAAAATTGTTTTTGAGTATTTACAAGAAGAACATTTACAACTCAATTTATAATAAAATATTAATAGATTTTATAAATATGTATTAAATAATTATATTATTGAATTATAATTTAGTTTTTAAAGTTAATCAGAAACAAAATCAAATGTCGACCAATACCTTCTCAGAACTTAAAAAGATTAATGGGTTTTATTTTAGTTATTTTAATAAGAGAGAAAAAAATAATTCTAACATAATAATGGAACGAAATAATTTTGACAAAGAAAATAAATCTTACTCACACAAACGTTTTTCAGAATTTTTAAGATTTGAAACTGAATTTAATATGATTTGCTCCTTTTTAGAACTAATTTTTTTAGAATTGTTCACTCGTAACCAAATTTTTTATGATTTTAATCTACTGCTTCACCAAACAATGGAGCTTTTGGTCTGTAAATTTAGATTATCTGATACAAATAATATTATATTAAGATTTTCCAAAATAACCAGTAAAAATCTAGTTAATCCCAATATTCTTATAAAATTTACTTCAATAAACAATAGTTTGTTAGAGGCTAAAGGATTTTTAGATGATAATAAGTCAATGAGAAAAAAATCTTACACGGAGTCTGATAGTAAAGAATTTTTTTCAGTTACACTAGAAAAAATAAGAATTATATCGGATAATAAAAACTTTTTAGTTTCAGAAGTTTTAATTAATAATCTATTTCGCATAAAAACGTGGTACTTTTTAAGAGATGAAGAAAAACGAGTATTTTCCGAACAAATATTAAGAATTTTAGAAAATACTCAAAATTTAATATTGCTTGCAAAATTCTATTATATTAAATTTGAATACAATAATTCAGACTTTAAAAATCAAAAAGTTATAAAAGTTTATATTTTTTTATCATTTTTATTCTATTGTTTAACAACTAGAAGTAACTCAACTCTAACCATTCAAAAACTGCTAAAAGCTAAGATTACAATCCTATTTAACTTAGACTTTTATGACTTTTTTAAAGATAAAAGCTTAAAAATAATAAAATCTGTTTGTAAATCTGAAAATTTTAGGAAAAAATTCGATAATTTAATTCCGATAACGAGTAAAAACTTTTTCGTCATAATAGGTAAGAGTTTTATTGCAAATATAATACAAGAAAACATACAAACTATACCTAGATTATATCAATCAATAATTATTTCAAATATTAAAAATTGGCTAATTTTAGACACTCGAGACATTGAATATTATATTTTAACCTATGTTGGTGATAAGCACACTTCAATATCAATAGATGATTTGCGTGGTATTTTGTATTTAAATCTAAAATATTAAAAAACAACATATTGTTTTTTAATATTTAAAAAAAAGTAAATTATTATTTTATAAATTAAAAATTTTCGATTATTTTAGGTGTAAGAATGATTTTAGCTAATGTCAAAAGTTTGTTTTATAAAAAATCCAGTGAAAAGACATTTAAATTGTTATTTTACAACAAAAATTATAAAAATACCTCTTTAGATATAAACTATGAGATAGAGTTGAATTGTAGAGGGAAAGAATTAAAAAAAAATGAAAATTTTTTACTTCAAAAGGAATTAATTATCCTTGGATTAAATTGGAAGTTGGTTGGAGCTTCTGACATTTTTTCAATCTTAAAACCCTTTGTATGTAATACAGGAAAAATAAATTATGTTTCAATTTTATCTCACGGCAACCAACAAAAAAAGCTATCGTACGAAGATAGGCCTCAATTTAATTCATTTTTTAATACACAAATCTCAAAAAAAATTCGCTCAGGAGGAAAAATTGTAAAAATTTTTGCAAGAATTTGTTGTGATTCAAATAAAACTCTTAATAAGTTGTATAAAAAATGTAATAAAATAGAAATCGGAAATGTAAATGAAATTTTTGATATGAGATTCATAAAATTTGATTTGTTACATGACGCTACTGTAATTGAATCAGTTGATAAGGTTCCTAAAAGCTATTATCCAACCTATCTTAAAATTGAATCTTTTTCCCAAAAAAATATTAAGCCGAAAACCAAAGATATTGTTAACCAGTATAAAAATCTGAATGCAACTTCTAAGGGAAATAAAATAAAATTTTTAAAAAAGATTAAATCGAATAGAATTCATAAAACTAAAAAACTTTATTCTCCCATTTTTTATGGTTTTTCAACTAACAAAAGACATATTTCAACTATAAACAGAATTTTTCAACTTGATAAAAAATTTTTATTTGGAAAGTTTTTTATTAATTTAAAAATATGAAAAAATAAGTAATTTGTCAATTTTAATTAAAGACACCTGTTTTTTTATTTAAATAATGTTCCAAATTAACTTTTGTCATTCTGGGAGTTTATATCATCTTTCCGTTGCTTCGCATTTAGTTAATAGAAAAGGTTCTTTTCTAAGAAAAATTTCAAAGAATAATACTGTAGAAATGTTTTCTTTTCCCAAATCAAGTTTTAGAAGAAAAAATCTGGAGAAAAAAAATTCTATTTCTTATATTCAAAAAATGAACATATCTGATTTTTCAGAGGAAAATAACAATAAAGGTCAAGATATTTCTAAAGATGGTGGAGTCATAAAAACTGTAATCAAAGAAGGGGCAGGGGTAACAATTAAGGATGGGTATGAAATTAAATTAAACTACCAAGGAAAATTAAACGATGGTAGAATATTTGACTCATCGTTTACTAGAAAGAAACCTTTTTCTTTTACCTTAGGTGAAGGAAAAGTAATAAGTGGTTGGGAAATCGGTATTAAATCGATGAAAGTTGGAGAAAAAGCAAAATTTTATATTTCTTCCAAATATGGTTATAAAAAAAAGGGTATTCCTCCCATTATTCCACCAAATGCTGACTTATTTTTCGAAATAGAAATTATTAATGCAATAAAACCAGATGAAAAGGAACCGGTCATAGAACTTAATAAATCAATAGAGGATTTTACCGGGTCTTTTAAAAGCTATAATATTAAAAAAAATTCAGGTGCGGAAATAACCTCAAACAAGTTCTTTTTTATTTCACCGTTTAGTAGCCAATCAGGAGAAAAAGCTCCATGGTGGTTGAATCCAAATATAACATTTTTCTTAATTTTTCTATTAATCTTATTTCTTTTTGTGATTGTGTATTCATTAGGTGGGATTAACCAGAGCTTCGAAAACCCCAATTCTATTCTTAATTCTGGAGGATTATCAACCTAAATAGATTTAAAAAGTTTGTCTGTAATCATAAATTTAAATTGTTAATTTACTAGTTGAGTTAAAATAAAATAGTAATATTAAATATTAGTTTTTCAAAGAAAATTCTTTTAAATTAGTAAGAGATAAGAACTGTGAGAAATTTTTTTCATTCTCACACTCCGGACTTTTGAAATCGTGTGAGTGTTTTGGAAAAATCTATTTCTCCAATTTAAATTTTTTAAATAATTTTTAATTTTAAGAGATTTGTAGTATCCTAAAAGAAATTTAAAATTCATCGGATGTATTTTCAATTGATCATAATTTTCAAAAAGAGTTGTTTTTTTTTCGAATATTTTTGAAAACTCTAAATCATAATCTTTGATATTTAGTTTTTTTAGCATAGCATTTAAATCTTGAATTGGATAAGGTCTTTCAGCTACTGATTCTATTGTTGTCATGAAAGTAAAAAACGAGCTTATTAAATGATACCAAAATTTTTTATTATTATATGTTGTTGAATTGACCCATAACCAACATCTCCCTATAGTCCGATCAATTTTCAAAATTAATCTTATTAACTTTTCATCTAAATAGGTTTTTATTTGATCAGAACTTTCTTCAATAAAAATTTTGGATAAATAAGTTTTTTTTACTGAAAAATTTTTTAAAAAAAAGGTTTTGAGTTTTTTTTTTTGGTCATTATATCTAACAATAGAATTTACTAATACAATTTTGTTATTACAATAATATCCTAAAAAAGACAAATAAATCAGATTAATAGTAGAAATAAATATTTCTGTAAATAATTTTGATCGAAAGTTTAATAAAAATCTAATCCCACTTCCACTTTTTACAAAACGTTTATCACATTTATCTATTTTAAGAAAATCATTTAGATTTTTAACATTCTTTTCTCTCTTGGAAAATGAATAACTATATCTAGATTTTCTGATATAAAAGTTTTGATATTTTTTCTGAATTTTATTCATAACATATAATTGATATAAGAATTACCTAATTAAATTAATATTGGTAAATTTTTTATATTATATAAAAAAATTCGAATAAAAAAATTTTGAGTAAGGAATATTTTTCCCAAATTATTTATAATTTAGCTTTTATTCCCAGTAAAATCGTTTAATTAAAAATTGAAAATATAATCCTATCTTAAAATTTCAAAATAAGAGTAAAAGTAAACTTTTTTTAAAATTTTAAATTTAATAAAATATATGTAAAAATTTATTAAATGGAAAATGAAAATTAAATAAAAAAAAATTTTAAATAATTATATTAGAATTTGTTTTTTTCAAATTTAATATATATTTTTATTTTATGAAAAATGTTATTTTCAACATTTGGACATTAGTTGAGAAACTTGTTTCATTTAATTTAAACCACGCCATAAGTTATCAAAAATCCACAAAGAAACCATGTAATTTTATGGAAAAAATTAAAAACGAAGAATCTATTAATAACTTTCTTGTTGATTATCGACAAAATTTAATATTTAATATTTTACGATGGAATAGGGATGAAATGGTGATCGAAACTAATGAATTAAGTTTACCGCATGCAAACTCTTTGAGGAGGATATTGTTAGGAGAAATTAGAACAATTGCAATTGAAAAGGTGTTTTTTTTTTATAATTCATCAATTTTAAATGATGAAACTATAGCGCATAGATTAGGATTAATACCTATCTCAATTAATTCTGAGTTTTTAAGTAGGACTAAACTTGGGAATCATAATAAAATTGAAAAAATTGTTTTAGAATTCAAAATTAAAAATCAACAAGAAACTTTTAAAAAAATATCGGTTTATTCGAAATCAATAAAATTAAAAAACTATGGGCTATTTTCTTCAATGAATAAAAACTCTGCGATTACACCTGTTTTCAGAGATATATTGATTTTAAAATTAAATCCTGGACAAAAAATAAAATGTGAATGTCATTGTGTTGTAGATTCTGGGTCTAAACACGCTAAATTCTCACCTGTTGGAACAGCTTTTTATAGAATTTCACCAAGAATTAAAATTGTTAAGGAAATTTTCGGAAATGATGCGGAAAAAATTAATGAAATCTGTCCAGTTAAAGTGTTTACTATAAAAAAAAGTTTGAAAAACTATAGTAGCGTTCTTAGTGTTGTCTACCCACAATTTTGTACTCTTTGTAAAGAATGTTTAAGAATAGATATAGAAAAGCAAAGACCAATTAGAATCAGTAGACTGAAAAACAAAATAACTTTTATTATAGAAAGCACGGGAGTTGCTTCTCCGGAACTTTTATTTCATCGGGCAATAAGCTTACTGGTTGGAAAATGTAATAGATCATTATCAATTTTATTTAAATCATATTGTTTTTGATAAAAATAAAACGTTTGCTTATCATAGATTTGAATTATATATTATTGGAGTTTATTCAAAATAATTATTAAGATATTCCGAATAGCTATTTTTTTAATTTTGTAAGCTTATTCTATTTTGCATTATAAATTTAATTTTAACAAAGTTTATTTTTTATGAATGGAAATGGGGTAAAAACAATAAATTCGGAGGTTTTTTGCAAGCTCTATAGATTTTTTATTTTTGAAACGATTATAATTTATTGCGATTTATTTATATACTGTTAAATTCTTAAAATAATATTCAAAATACTTAAAGTAAAACTTTCTTATTTAATATGTGTTAATTTTAAGAATTTTAGTAATAATTTATGCAATTAATTTGAATAGATTATTTAAATCTAGTAGAAAGAGAGAAAAAAAAAGGCAAGTGTGAGTAAATAGTAAAAGAACTAGAAGAACTTGGAGTAAAGATGATAAAAGTGAAGTGTAAAAGGTTGTTTATGAGGGGTAATTTATAAAGAATTGATAATGATAAATAAACAATATTGACATTTTTAGAATTTTTTTTATAATTTAGCTAATTTTAATGTATTTTTTGCATTAAAAATATTAAACCATTTATAAATTAGAAAAATCAATATTGCATTGCATAATGAAAACATAATAATCTATTTAAAAACCGAAAAAGATCTCAGTCGTTAAGTTTTGTATTGTAATCATCTTATAGACTCACTAAAGGAAAGTAATTTTATATTTAAACTATGCATTGGGATGAATTGTGGATTATTCGAAATTTAAAAAAAAACATTAATGCAAAAATGCAGGCATATAATTTTTACTAAGGAATTAATTTTTTAGGGTTCATGTTAAAAAATAAATGAAATGTTCTGCATATATTGGAAAATAAAATTTTTTTATGTTAACTTTACTAGCAAAATTATTCACATAATTATTAAAAATTTAATTTAAAAATATTATTAAAATTAATTTATATTAGAAAACATCTATTAATAAAATATTCGAGAAAAAGTTGGTACACATAAATTCGCACCAGTATTTTATTTTAAAATTTAAAAATTATATTTTCAATTATAAAATATTACAAG
>Ga0209390_10007591_pt1 | contig 13821 bp, 13 predicted proteins | sample BON01_FD_187212 | JGI IMG/M metagenome (GOLD analysis project Ga0209390, IMG submission 187212) | Freshwater microbial communities from Lake Bonney liftoff mats and glacier meltwater in Antarctica - BON-01 (SPAdes) (version 2) | ecosystem: Environmental > Aquatic > Freshwater > Ice > Glacier... | reverse complement strand
TTTATTTTTTTGCGGTGGATTATTTTTATTGTTCCTTGTGGAATAGAGTTCTGAGTCCCACCGCTAACGTATATTAGAGAAGCTTAAATCAGCTTGAAAGTCAAGGAAATAATTTAACAAAGTAGAAATAAATACGCAGGGTATTTATTACGATGGGAGAATTTTGGAATTTTAAGTGGAGGTTTCGTGGTTTACACGTTTATGATTCCGCAATATTTTGCAGGTCAAGCGTCCCCATAGTTCAATGGATAGAACAACTGTTTCCTAAATAGTCGATCCGGGTTCGAGTCCCGGTGGGGGCACCAGGCTTCGCCTCACACTCCTCACTAAACGCGATTTTGATCGGTATCACGATGGCATATATGAGCGTGGGATAGGCGCCCTCGCCTGTCACCCTGTTGGGGCAAACAAACCAGCCAGAGTTGACAGACAAGAGTGTCTGTCTTACGGCTGCGGGAGGATGCACTTCTGACTGCAATCCTAATGGGGATGTCGCGCCGCCTACTTCCTCGGCAGGATGACGCGACGGCGGGGGATGACGCGGCGGCGGTTGTCGTCGTTGTTATTATTATTGGTGATATTTTGCAATCCGGGAGGGAGCACGGGTTGGTTGGCGTTCGCGTTACTCACCGAGGATATTACGGGGAGGGGGGCGTCACTGGCACTCATGAGTGTGAGGCGTTCGGAGCGTCCGTCCATGTTGACCGTGAGGGTGCGCGAGTCGGCGTCGTAGCCGCGCACGCTGATGCCGCCTTCGGCTTGATTGTCGTAGAGCCAGTAGCTCTTTTGCTCGCTCTTGTTGAAGACGCTAAATTGATAGACGCCGTTGAGTTTGACGACGCCGCGAAATTCCACCTCGCGGCTGATCGGGCCGTTTGTTTGCACCACGGGGGCGGGGGCTTCTGGCTTCTTTTCGCCGTAACCCGGGGGGAGGAAGGGGTTGCTGCTTTCCAATGTTTCGGCGCTGAGCGCCGAAACATTGGAAAGCAGAGTGAGAGTGAGAGTGAGAGTGAGAGTGAGCAGACGTAGGGGCTTCACGCTTGTCACGGCGTAGCAACGCGAAGACGGATGTGAAGACCGCAGAGTCCCCGCTTGAGTTCGGCGATCTTCACAAGTGAAGCCCCTACGAAGAGCATTTTTCGCGGTTTGAGCTAAATCTGTGGGGATTTGGTGCATTTCTTTTTTATCAGCGATGTAGGCTAGTCATGAGGCCTAGCCTCGGTTGGGGTAATATTGGTTTGGCTTTTAAGCATATTAATTACATCTCTGGCCAGTTGATTTTGATGAATGGCTTGTCTTTGGCTTCGTTTTTTTCGAATTTACTGCCTTCGAGATAAACGTCGCCGGTCGTGCGTTTTTCAATGTATTCGTTGATGATTTTCTTTTCGGAGGCTCGATCAATGTAATCCTTTGATAAGGTGTCTGCCTGATCCGGATTGTTTAATACTGTGGGGCGAATAAAAATGATGATCTCTGTTCGATTATAATCTTCGGTAGAATTGCCGAAGATACTTCGGATTACGGGCAATCGTCCGATAATCGGGAAGTAGCTGTTGCTGTCGCCGCCGGAGTTTTCTTGAAGTCCTCCCAAGACGATAATTTGGCCATCTTTGACGCTGACGGTCGATGTGGCTTCACGCACACCGATTACAGGTTGGTCATTACCGTCAATTGTGACAGTATCGACGATGTTTTCCACTTTTTGTTCAATGACCATTTGCACGGTGCCGTCGGAGCCTATCAGAGGCGTGACTTTGAGCTGAATACCAATATCTCGGTATTCAACTGTGCTCCGTGAATTGTTGTTACTGTCGAGAGTGCTAGTGGAGGAAGTGATGATCGGCTGCGAACGACTGACGTTAATAACGCCTTCTTCGTTGTGACTAACGACGATGCGTGGGGTTGAGAGCACGCGTGTATCGCCATCGGTGTTGGTCGGGTTAATGGCGGTGGTCAGTTCGAAGTTTGAGGGGTTATCTAAGCTGATGATGCCTTTGCTGAACGAAATGCCACCTGCCGTGCCTGCGGCGATATCGGAGAAGGTGCGAGTCGCTCCGTCGTAAGTGAATCCGAGGCTACTGAGGCCGCTGGTTTGTTTTTCGCTTAGGGTGACCTGCGTGATGATCGCTTCGATCAGCACCTGTGGCAGCGGAATGTCGATTTTCTCAATCAACTCTTTGAGGGTCTTGAGATCCTGCTGAGTGCCGTAGGCGACGATGGCATTGGTGCGCTTATCGGCGGCGAGGCCGACGAAGCTGGAGAATTGGAGGGAGCTGTTGGCTTCGCTGCCACCGCCGGTGCTAGCGGGGACGTTGACCGTGACTTCAGGGATACCGTTGTTCGCATTATTATTGCCGCCCGCATTAGGTGTTTCGTTTTCGCGGGCGACTTTGGCGTCTTCTTCGCGGCCTTTTTCTTGGCCATCGATGATGCCTTTAATGATGGGGACGACTTCTTCGGCTTTAGCTTGGCGGAGTTGGAAGACTTCGCTGCTGGTGAGCGGTGCGGCATCAACATCGACGTTTTCAATGACGTCCATGATGATCTCCAGATTTCCAGGGTGAGTGATGAGAATGAGCTGGTTGGTGCGCTGGTCAGCAGTGACGCTGGTATTGCCTTCGAGGTAGCTGTTCAGGGGGCCTTGGATGAGGTTTTCGAGGCGCTCTTGCATCTCGGAGGCTTGCACGAAGTTGAGTTTTACGAATTTAATTTCTTCACGAACAATCTGCGCACGGTCGGCCTCGTTGAGAATGGTTTCGATGCGCTGCAAGTTGACTAGGGCATCGGAGACCAGGATCGCGTTGGACTTGGGGAAGGGGAGAATGCTGGAGTTTTGCGAAAGGAGGTTTTGCACCAGAGGAGCCGCCGTTTCTGTGGCGTTGAGGTAATCTAGCTTGAAGAGCTTGGCGTAGATTTGCTGGCTGGGGTCGAGCTCGAGAGTGCTGCCGAGGAGCATGATCGGGACTTGGCTGTTTACGTTGGTCGCGCCGACGGCTTTCATGAAGCGGCCGCCCATGTCGGTGAGCATGATGCCGTTGAGGCTGAGCAAACTTTCGGTGACAAGCACGGCTTCGCGCTTGCTGAGGGAGCCACGTGAGTCGAAGGTGAATTTAGTGGCGGGTAGATCTTGACGGCGTAGGATGATCTTACCGGTGAGCATTTCAAAGAAGGTGAGGACTTGTCCTACAGAGTCCTCGCTGAATACGATTTCAACCATCGCTTCGGGCTCTTCGAGATCTGGCTCGACGGGAATGATCTCACCAGTCGGGATTACGGGCTCGGGGAGGGCTCGGGTGCGAGATTCAGGTGTGTCTTGCGCTTGGCTATAGGTGGCGAAGGTCAGCAAGGCGCTGAGGGTGACGATGGAAAGGTGGCGGATCATTACAGGTTCTGGTCTTTGAGATCGAAAGAGTTGATTTCGTAGCGCACGTCGAGTTGCTCGGGGTTACGCTGGTTTTTTTGAATGCGGACGCTCTGTATGTTGATGTAGGGGGTTTCTTGTTTGAGCAGGTTATTCAGGCGGATGAGTTGGGCAATGGAAATACTCTTGAGCCGCACGCGGAGGTTGTGGTCGTTAAAAATCTCGCCCTCGCGGGTGCGCACGGAGTCGATGTCGGCCTGGCCGGAGAGGCCGATCTGGCGCGTGAGGTTATCGACACGACCGGAGAGTTGGGCGGCGGCGTAGGTCTTGGAGGGGTCGACGCGTTCTAGTGCGACGGCGAGCCCTTGGTCAAAGAAGTCGCTACGGTCGAGCCATTCCTGCTGGGTCTGGAGTTCGATGCTAGTGATATTGCGCAGCGCATTCCACTCGGACACGCGGCCCCGCCAATAGTTCGCCCAGAGAAAGAGAATGACTAATATGAAGCAGAGGGAGAGGAGTTTCTCCCGCAGGCTCATGCGCTTATAGAGTTGGCGCGCTTTGTCTTTAAGTGTGCTCATGGTGCGTCGCCTCCTGCATTTTCCGTGGCGTCGCCGCTTGCGGGGGTCTCTATGTGAGCGTTTAACTCTGGCGTTGAGGCCGCCGCGAGCGGCGACGCCACGGTTGTGGCAGCTTTGCGATGGGTGTAGTCCAATGTCACAGTGAAGGTAACTTTTGTTTGGCCGGATCGTTTGAGAGATTTGGGTGCTTCGACGAGCTCAAAAGTTCCGGATTTGCGAAGCGCCTCGGTGTAGGCGTTGAGTTCGTTGATGGTATTGGCCTTGCCTTCGATGGTGAGGCGGTTGCTGCCGTCGATCACGGTTTCGTCGTATTCGATCCCAGTCTGTCCGAGGGTGGTGCGAATTTCGTTAGCGGCGGTGAGGATGGCGATGGGTCGGAGTTCGTTCTGGGCGACTTGCTCCAGCTTGTTCATGAGGCTTTGTTTATCCTCGATGCGGCGCACGTTGGTGGCTTGCGCTTCGACCTTACCCTGGCGGGTGCCCAGCCAGAAACCACCTGCGAAGAGTAGGCCTTCGAGTAAGAGCAGCAGCAGCGCGAAGATCGCCGCGTAGCCCAGGATGCGGGTAATCAAAGCAGTGGTGCGGCGGGCGTTGCGCTCGACGGTCTTAAAATCGGCGGGGCGGATGTCGGCCTGCCAGAGGGCAGCTTCGTCGGGTTCCAGCGGTGACCAGTGGCCGTTGGCGGGCGCGTCGCCGATAGTTTCAAATTGAAAAATGGGGGTGCCTTTTTCGGAAAGCTTGATGGGGTGCAGGCGGAGCCGGATGCTTTGGGTCGCGCTGCTGCGGTGGGCGGACGGGGGAGACGCGACTGGCGTCGCATCGCTACAGGAGAGGCTGCGGATCTGCTCGGGCATGGACTCGCCGCTTGGCAGGCGGCAGGCGGTGTCGTATTGCTCACCTTGCAATATAACTTCGGTGTCGCGGTCAAAGCGTGCGCCGTGGAGGGTGGCGAAGTCGGGCAGTACCCAGGTGTAGGTCTCCAACTCGCCGTGCCCTGCGCGTTTAAGGCGATCTTTGAGCGCGGCGTAGATGAGTAGGCTTTGCCCATTCGGAGCAGTTATAAAGCCCCAGCGCAGTTGTTCCAGCGGGAAGGGGGCGATGGCCTCCATGCTGAGTTCGGCAAAGTCGGCTAATTCATTAGAAGCGAGCGCAGGCGGCACTTCAACCGACTCCACAAAGAAGTATTCGGCAGGCAGCACGAGTACCTCCGGCAGCGGAGTGCTTTCGTTTTCAGGTGCTATGTTGGTTGGATCGCTCACAAGGGTTGTCTCACGGGGGTCAGAATGAATCGCTTTCTTCTCCGATGTCTAGTGCCGAATAGCGAGCGGGCGGGCTAGTCGGTCGCCCTTGGGTATATTCGGAAACTTGCAGGATCTTGAAAGGATAGCCCATAGCGTCTTGTTCACTGGTGGCACCTGTCTTGGGGGCATCCGATGAATCGCTGCCAGGGGCACTACCGCTGGTGCCTTCTTCGGTATCGAAATTGGGCTCGACTAGCGCGCTGACGGTAAACGGCACATTGCCGCGCCAGAGGCTGACGGTGACGCGCAGCAGACTGACTTCGACGCCGCTGCTGCCGCTGTTGGCAGACTCGGGAACTTGCTGGAGGTAGGGTAAATCATCCAGCCCGTCGAAGACATTGTCTCCATCGTAGCCGTCTTGCAGAGCCAGCAAGTCGAGCACGTCCTGTGGGCTGCTGTTAATATTCGCCACGCCCGAATTGATCACCGAGACCATGCTGTCGAGTTTAGCAAAAAGTTCGTTCGGCAGGCCGTTTTCGTCGAAAAACTCATCTTCCCAAACCTCCAAGAGTCGTAACTCTTCTAGGCTTTGCAGCGGGCCATTGGCTGCGCGGTAGGGTGGGTTCCGGCTCAGATAGTCGTCCGACTCTGCGCCGTTGAGGCGACGGCTGTCGTTCGCATCGATCCAATCGAGCAGCATACTGCTGAGTTCGCGAGCGGTGCCGAAGTCTAACTCGAAGCTCTCTTCCAGCATACGATTGAGCAGCTCCTCGCTCATTGTGTTAATGGGTAGCTTGCCGCCCTCGTCGGTGATCTGGATGGTGACCTCCCATCCATTTGGGATGGATATGCCCGCGTAGTTGATGGGGTCCGCCCAGCCCTGCTCGGGTGCGTAGAGCTTGCCGTCGTCGATCAATGCGACTTCGTGGATGGTGGCCAGCGCGACCTCCAGCATACTATAACCAAACGAGCGCACATCGGACGGTTCGTTAAAAATGGCGCGATATTCCAGGTCGTCAATCGCCTCATCGACGAAGCGTGTGATGATGAAAGAGAGCAGCAGCACGATGGCGAGGACGGCGACGAGGACGGAGCCGTCGCGGCGCCTCGAGTTGGGAAGTAGGAAAGTAGGAAGGTGCTTTGTTAAATGCATGTTTAGAATATCAATACGCTCCTCGACGGGACGGGGATCGTGAGGGTGCGCTCTTTGGTTTCACCTTCGTATTCGAAAGTCAGTTTTAAGAAGCGGGGGAGGATAAATTGTTCATCGCCTTCGTCCTCTTTTGGCTCGGTCTCGGTTTCCCATTTTTCAAAGCTTTCGTCCCAGTAGATGTATTCGACTTTCGTCACGAGGTCGCTGATCGGCGTGCGGCGCAGATCGTTGATGTCTTTGGAGTCTTCTTGTAGCGGGGAGTACCAGAGTAGGCTGAGACCTTCGTCCTGTTCGAAGAGGAGAAAAGCTTGGACCCCTACGATGGGCGCGTTATCGGTTTGGATGAGCAGCGGCGGCGTATCCTTGAGCCCGAAGTGGAGCAGCGGGTCTTGATAATCGGCAAAGCCCGGTGGCTTTGACCAGCCGATGGGGTCTTCGGAGACGCGGACGAGGCCGCTGCCTGCTGTGCTTCCGGTGCTGTCCGTATTCGTCGTTCTGCCCGAACCGCCCGAAATGTCGGGGGTGGAAATTTCTGCGGTGATATTGACGGTCTCGCCTGCCTCGCCGCCGTTTGCTTCGCCACCGGATGTCGCGGGGGTGTTGCTTGAATCGTCCGTTGCGTCGCCGAGTGCGATCTCCGTTCCGGCCATGGTAAAGCTGGCTTGGATGAATTCGGTTACGCCATCGACATGATCTTCGAAAAAGTGCCGATCTTGCCGCGTCATCCAGACGTCGGCCACCGAGACGATCAAAGTAGCCGCCGCCGCGAGGAGCGCCCCCGCGATCGTCACTGCGAGAATGACTTCCAATAGGGTGAAGGCGGGCGCGGCTGCGCCGCGAGTGGAGAGTGGGGAGTGGTGACTCTTCATCAGAAATTAAAACCTCCTCGGCTGTCTTCGAGTGCTTGGCGTTTGTCTTCCAGCAGGTCGGAGCGCTCGTCGCTTTCCGACCAGGTGGGGCGTAGCAGGTAGAGCGTCTCGCTATAGTCTCCAGGCAGGCCTTCAGGCGGCTCGCTGAAGCGGATGCTGAGCTGCACTTGAAAGAGGTCGACGACATTGGTCGGCACGATCTGCGCTTCCCAAGAGGCTTCGCCGCTGTGGACGGTTTCGTATTCGCCGCCGTCCTCGGCATCTTCGAGGTTGGGTTCCAGTAGTAGCTGCATGCGCACCGCACGGATGTCGGCGTTGAGTCGGTCGTAACTAGCACTTCGTTCACCTGCCAGTAGGGCGTTGACGAAGGCCGACATCAAGACGGTCGATGCCATCGCGAAGATGGCGACGGCGATGAGCACTTCGGCTAGACTGAAGGCGGCGGCAGCCTTGCGGCTGCAGTGGTGAGTGACGAATGAAGAGTGAGGAGTGAGATTTACCTTCATTTCGGGCTCCTCACTAGGCTGGAAAAGGGGTCGAAGACCAGTCGCTGCGGTGTGCCTTCACCGGTATCGATTTCCACCACGAAGGGGGTCGAGCTGCGATCGGGGGCGAAGCTGACTTCCTTGGCTTCGAGTTGGCTGCTTTCTGCATCAGGGAAGCGCCCCATGCCCTCGGCGGGCGGCACCAGGTAAAAGCGGATTTCGTCCGTCCCGTCTTTAAAGTTGGCTTGGAGTGGGAAACTCTCGCCTCCGCTGACCACGAGCGCGCCAGTTTCCTTGTCGAAACTCAATGTGGCGGGGATACGTTCACTGGCCGCTTGAAAACGTGCGGAGCGGATGGCAGCACGCAAGGTGTCCTCTGGGGCGACTTGATCGTCAAAATTGAGGAAGGTGGTGAAGTTCGCAATGATCACGCTGGCCGATAGCGCAATCAGGGCAAAAACCAGAATGATCTCGAGCAGAGTAAAGCCCGCTTGCGAGCTTTGGCTACGAGAGCATTGGCTGCGGGCGACTCGGTTACTGGCTCGTCCAGTTTCCAATATCATCCCCGCTCTCTACACCGTCTGCACCGAGTGACCAGATATCAAAACTGCGGCTGCCGCTGATGTTGCGAGTGCCAGGGTAGCGGTATTGGTAAGGCTGCCCCCAAGGGTCAATGGCCGCTTCCTTGAAATAGGGGCCTTTCCAGCGTTGCTCTTTGCCGGCTGGGGCTTTGAGCAGGGCGTCCAAGCCTTGTTCGGTGGTGGGGAAATTGCCTACGTCCAGTCGGTAGCGAGTCATCGCCAGTTCGGAGTTGCTCGTCACGAAAAGCCTTGCGGCCTTTTCCTGATTGACCCCAAAAATGTCGGTCAACTGATTCAGGGCAACGCCCGCGAGCAAAGCAACCAGTGCGATCGCGATGAGGATTTCGAGCAAGCTGAAGCCGCTATTTCGATGAGTGGATGTGAGGAGTCTAGATTGTTTCATTTCGTGAGGGAGCTTTTTAAGCGAAGGGCGGGCGCGAGCGCTTAGGCTCTTCCGCGCGGATACGGACGACCTCGTCGTAGATCTCGGGGCTGAAAAATTGCTCATCCTTAGCCACAGCATGGATCGCTTTCTCTAGCTCTTCGAGCCCGGAGATTTTATTAATGAACCCATCGGCATTGCCATGCACCGCGATCTTCACCGTTTGGTAGGAGGTCTTACCTGTAAAAATGAGGATTTTGATTTTAGGAAACTTGCGCTTGAGCAAGTGTAAGATCTCGAGGCCGTTCACTTCTGGCAGCTGAATATCGACGATCACCAGATCAGGTGCCAGTTCGAGGCATTTCTCGACGCCTTCGCCGCCATCACCGGTCATGCCTAGCAGTTCCAGGTCAGGGAAAGTAGTGGCGAAAAATGTGGAAAGTAAATCCCGCAGGATCTCCTCGTCTTCGATTATATAAACGGTCTTCATGCGTGTGGTTTGTGGATGGGGCTCAAATTGAATTAAGTTTTGAGCGCTCGTCGCTGTCGAGCGTTTTTAGCGGGTATTTTGCTGTGTGAAGCGTTCGTAAAAGGGAACGCATTCAATTCAAAAAGTTCTCTACTTATTGCCATCTGGATAAAAGCCTCCTAATTTACCAAATGATGACTGATACCTCTGTAATTCCCGCACCGCGCGCCCTTGAGATGGTGGATCGCCTGCGGACGAATATCGAACGCACCATTCGCGGTAAAACTGAAGCCGTCGATCGAACGATCATCTGTCTCCTTGCGGGCGGGCATCTGCTGATCGAAGATTTGCCTGGTCTGGGAAAGACCACGCTGGCCTACTGTCTCGCGCGCTCCATTGATTGCTCGTTTTCGCGTATTCAGTTTACCAGCGATATGTTGCCTTCAGACATCATCGGTGTTTCGATCTACGATGAGAAGTCGAAGGAGTTTCAGTTTAAGCGAGGCCCGATCTTTGCCAACATCGTGCTGGCCGACGAAATCAATCGCACCACCCCTAAGACGCAGTCCAGTCTGCTCGAGGTGATGGGGCGCGGCAAACTCTCGGTCGATGGGCAGACTTACACTGTGCCGCCCCCCTTTATGGTCATCGCCACACAAAATCCGGTCGACTATGAGGGCACCTTTCCCTTGCCCGAGAGCCAGATGGATCGCTTCCTTATGCGGATGGAGATGGGATACCCGGACTTTAAATACGAGCTCGAGATCCTGAAGGGGGGGCATTTGCACTACGACCACTTGCAGGCGACCCCTGTCGTCACGCGTAAAGATGTGGTCGAGTTGCAGAGCTACACTCGCGAGGTCTTTATCGAAGATACGGTCGCCGAGTATATCGTGAGGCTCGTTGCGGCGACCCGTGAGGAGCCTGCCTTTCGCACTGGCGTGAGCCCCCGTGGCACGCTTTCGCTCAAGGCCGCCGCGCAAGCTAGCGCGCTGGCGCAAGGCCGCGCCTTTGTGCTGCCGGAGGATGTGCAAAGTATGTTGCACCCCGTCTTCTCGCATCGCCTAGCCTTGCGCAAGTCGATGTCCGACCCGATGGAAGAGCGTCGCTCCATCGAAGGCTTGCTCTCGCAGATCGAAGAGCGCGTGGCCGCGCCAGTTTAATACGTAATGTCTAATTCGCAGATAGAAATGCGCCGCTGGCACGACTGGACGGATCCTGACTTTTTCATGGAAGGCCGCCAACGTGAGCGGCGGCTGATCCCGCTGTTTCTAAGGCAGATTCTGCCCCAGCAACTGCAGAAGACCAAGCTTACGCTGACTGGTTGGATGCTCATTGTCGTCTCGATGGGGATCGGCTCCGCCGCCTATAATACATCGAGTAATATCCTCTTTATGACGCTCTCACTGCTGCTCAGTAGTCTCGTGTTGAGCGGATTTCTTTCACTGATTAATTTTCGGAATTTGAGCTGGACACTCAAATCGCCCGAGCACTTGCAAGTCGGCGAGGTGGGGGTGGCAGAAGTGGCCCTGCTAAACGACAAACGCATCTTCCCTTCCATGAGCCTCGTCTTCCAGATCAGTAGCACGGCAGGCCCATTAGGGCAACGGCTCTATTTGAAAAATGCGGTTTCGGCGGGCGAGTCGGCCACGCTGGAGTGGACCTTTGTTCCGAAGCAGCGTGGTCGATTTAATGTCCGTATGCACGGAGTGGAGTCTAAATTCCCCTTTGGTTTTTTGCTCAAAGGCATGGGCCATCTAGTGGAGGAGACTGTTTGGGTATGGCCGGCGCGCGTCGATTACAGCTTTAGTCCGCTTGCTGATGGGCGGCGTTTTCAGGCCGGGGCTTCCAAGCGCAAGGCCGGCGCGGGCAGCGACCTACTCAATTTGCGCAACTATGAACGTGGAGATCCGCCCCGCCTGATTCATTGGAAAGCGACTGCGCGGATGAATAAGTTGATGATCCGCCAGCTGGCACAAGAAGGAGAGGTCGGGTTTCACTTGCGGCTCGATCTTGAAGGCCTAGAATGGAATGCCGCGCAGGTTGAGACCTTATGCTCCGTTACCTGTGCGCTGGCGGAGGATCTTTTTCATGCTGGGCGACTGGAAACCGTGCGCGTCAGCCAAGAGGACTTGATTATGGTGCGCGGCTTACGAGAGCTGCATGAATTTTTTGATCAACTCGCACAGCTGGAGCCGTCTGGTCATACATCACAGCAAAAACGCCCTGAAGTCGAACGCCGGAATTTAATCACCTTTAGACCGTGCGGGGAGAGCGACATTACGATCCATGTCAATGGCGCACAAGCAGGCCAGGCTTAGCACGGAGGAGTTACACGAGCTGAAGCAATTGATGGGAGCGCTGCTTGCGATGCTCTCCTTTTGGTCGCTCGCGTCGTTGGATATCGGGAGTGCGCCGATCTTGTTTCTGGGCGGTATGGTGGCTGCGGTGGCCTTTCTCATGCCGCGTTGGGTGGCGCGTATTCCAGCCGTTGCTTGGCGATGGGCAGGGCCAGTTATGCTTTTTATAATCGGGGCTGATTTCATTCTTCATATTCCAGATTTTATTCCGCCCCTAGTGCGGATGGTGGTCTTGCTTATTATTTATCGGATGCTGGTACCGCGTAACCAGCGCGAAGATATGCAAGTCATTTTGCTCTGTCTCTTCTGTGTGGTCATTTCGGGGGTGTTGACCGTCTCGCTCTTATTCGCATTTCAGATTCTCCTGTTCGCACCCTTAGCAATGGCCCTGCTTTTCGTGATTTGCCTGCTAGATATAGGGAAGGATGCAGCGCCTCACATTATAAATTGGGAGGCATTCGCATGGCCGCGATTCATTCGCCGGGTGTGGCGGGTGGTCGATATTCGGATTATTGCACTGTGCACAGTCATGTTTGCGATGGTGGTGGCCGTATCCAGCTTACTCTTTATTTTGACACCGCGTTTTGATTTTAATCAGTCGATTCCATTTCTGGAGATCAACACCAAGGCGCGCTCCGGTTTCAGTGAAGATGTTGCGCTCGGCGATGTAAGCGAAATTCAAGAAGACAACAGTGAGGCGCTTCGCATCGACGTGCCGTCTTTAGAAGCGATCAGCGCCGTGCCTTATTGGCGCATGTTGGTTCTTGATAAATACGACCAGGGGCGCTTCCGTGTCTCGCAAAGTCTGCGAGTGCGCCCGTTTCGTATCTTCGATAAAGTGAGGGAAGTGCGTTCACCCGCGCTCCCGATGTCAGAGCGGAGTGGTGCGCTATGGACATTCTACATGGAAGGCGGCATTAGTCGTTACTTACCGCTGCCGGGCGATTATGCGGCGTTGCGTTTCGAACAATATAAAAATGTTGAAACGATCCCCGATATTCACGTGTTAGGTCTCGATTCAGTCGGACAGAAAGTATTTTCCTATCAAGTCGAAGACCTGAAATTTAACCTCCGTTTCCCCGTGGGGAATCAAGAGCGGGCGATCCTGGAATCGTTGCCATTGGAAGTCGAAAGTAGCGAGACTTTGACCTATCCTTTGACCACACTTGAGCTAAGTTTATCTGAAGAGTCGAAGCAAGTGCTGCGCGAGATCAATCGCGGCATTCTCGGCGAAGTTGCCATGAGTGCGGTCGATTACAGTCGAGCAGCGACGGATTACCTGTGGCAGCACTTCGGCTATTCCTTGCAGCCGAATGGTGAGCCACGAGGCGCGGAGGATCCCATCGTCGCTTGGTTGGATCATGGCACGCAGGGGCACTGCGAGCTGTTTGCCGGTGCTTTTATCATGCTAGCCCGAGAGGCCGGCTATCCCGCGCGCATGGTGGTGGGCTATGCTGGTGGCACTTGGAATACCCTAGAAGACTATTTAGTGGTGCGGAATCGTGATGCGCACGCGTGGGTCGAGATTTTTGATGCCGAAGATCAGACCTGGCTACGGATCGATCCCACGCCGGGGCGTGGCTCAAGTGACCCCGAAGTGCTGGTGCAGGGCAGTATGACCTTTGACACCGGATGGTCCGCTTGGGTCGATAGCCTGCGCATCCAATGGTATCGTCGCATCGTGAATTTCGAGCAAAAAGATCAAGTCGAGTTGGCGATGACCTTGAAGGATGTGCTGCTGGAATACTATGCGAGTTTTAAGGAGAAACTCAGCGGCTGGGGCATTGCGATTAAGTCTTGGGTGGCGAGCCCGCTCAATGTGAGAGACCTGCGCCCACTGGCCTTACTTTTTGCGCTCGCTGGCTGTGCCTACTTTTTCTGGCGTATGCGCTACCAATGCCTTGGGCTGCTCTATCGGCTCTTGCGCCGTCCCAAGGCGCTCGATCCCGTTCGGCGCCAAGCGAGTCGCTATTTGAAGCGATTCAAAGCCAAAGGAATCGCACCGGAAGTCGTTGTGGAACTAAACGCGTTACGCTTCGGCCCCGAGCAATCAACGAGGGAGGCCACGCCAGTTTTTGCTAAAGCGCGTCGAGCGCTGAAAGGCTAATGATAAAGTCCTCGTTAAGAATAGGCTTGGCCTCTCACATTTTTTAGGACGACCAGAGGTTCGGAGTCTTCCGTCTGAACACGACAAGGTTTTATACTGTGTTTACGGCCCGTTGAGTGCTTCCATGCATCCATATACGAAGCCACAAAATCGTGCGAACCCAGCACAGCCCCTTCAGAGAAGTAACGTATACGGCAGCGTAGCAAAGTCGCGGTAGGTAGTGTCTGGACGGAAA
>Ga0209390_10007589_pt1 | contig 13825 bp, 17 predicted proteins | sample BON01_FD_187212 | JGI IMG/M metagenome (GOLD analysis project Ga0209390, IMG submission 187212) | Freshwater microbial communities from Lake Bonney liftoff mats and glacier meltwater in Antarctica - BON-01 (SPAdes) (version 2) | ecosystem: Environmental > Aquatic > Freshwater > Ice > Glacier... | reverse complement strand
TGTGTTGGCCAAGCCTTCCGCTCCTCTGCCCGTTTCACCCAGCCTTCCCTCCCTTCTTCCGTCCCTCCCTCCCCTCGCAAAACACCTACCTTGGGCGCCGCCTTGACCATGACGACGTAGAACTCCGTCTCCGTCACCCCCGTGGACTCGATGGTGTCGTCGTCCTTCAAGATCTTGCCCTTGTGAATCATCTTCTGACGGGCGGGGTCAGCAGAGTTGTGCTCGGCTTGGAGCTTGGCTTTGAGCTCGCCAACCTTGAGGGAGGGCTCCACCTCGACCACCATTTTCTTGCCCCCCACGTCTGTCACCGTCAGCTTCATCTGTTGCTCTTGTCTGTGTGTGGGTGGGTGGATGGGTGGGTGGGTGAGAGGAGGGAGGGACAGGCATCATTGCAGCAACGACGACGCCGCGCGAAGAAGCAAGGAGAAGTCCGTTTGGGCGAGCTCGAGCTTGAGCTTGTTGATGAAACAACATGGCTGCTTCGATGTGCTCGTAATTTTACTTTTGCTTTTGCTTTTTGCTACGTGTGTGTGTGTGTGCTTTTCCTTTCCTCTACCACCATCTTCACTCCTTTCTCTCTCTTAAAAACATGGTCGTCGTCTTCTGCTTTAGATGTCATGTATTCTCTTCTTCCTCTCCCTTCTCCTTCTACCTTACTCCTCTTCTTCCTTGGTGCCTGGCGCCGTCGTCGTGGGCAACAAGAGCTTCACCATCTCGCATTTAATTTGCTTGTCCGTCTTTTCGCTCACCCGCACTGTCATCAGCACGCCCACGCGGCGCACGTCCTTTTGTTTTGGTAAGAGAGGGAAGAGGGGAGGGGAAGGGAAGGGAAAGGAGGAGGTCAGATCAGTCGCTGTCAATCACTCCGGCTTTTTGGAAAGCACGACAGAGGAGCAGTTTAACAACAATCCTCTAACTTGATTCAATTATTTGTCTCTCGCCACTAGATGAACATTTTTAAGAAGAGAATAACAAGTAAAGACAAGCACGCAAGCATGTACACACACTCCTTGTAAGCCACCCACTCACCCACCCACCCTCTAACTCACCTCCACCGGCACCGACTCGGGGATGCTGCTGTGCGGAAGGAAGGCCGGCACGGGCAGCCCGATGTCGATCAGCAAGGCCGTCCGCAAGAGCTGTGTGTTTGTTTTATATGTGTCAGAGGTCGAGAGCACAAGAAGGGGGTTATAAAAAGTGTGCAGTTATGAGTAGGGGGAAAACGGGCGGACATAAAGGAGTTATAAAAAGTGTGCAGTTATGAGTAGGGGGAAAACGGGCGGACATAAAGGAAAATGAGGAACGTCATTTACAAACACACCCTCCCTCCCTCCCTCTGTCCCTCCCTCTCTGCCTTGACAACTTGCGCCTTCTTCTCCAACCCTTGTACGCCCTCCAGCTTCTTGACCTTATTCTTCTTGCTCAGTTGCCGTTTCTGCCTGCGAGCCACCACCACCTTACCCACCCCTCCCTCCCTCCCTCCCTCTCTATCTACCTACCTTCACAACTTGCGCCTTCTTCTCCAACCCCTCCTCCACGCCCTCCAGTTTTTTGACCTTATTCCTCTTCTTGCTCAATTGCCGTTTCTGCCTGCGAGCCACCACCACTTTTTGCTTATCGACGGTCGGGTCAAGCGTGACCGAAAATCTTCCCGAGTTGGGAAAGACGTCTTTGACATAAACAGACACGTGGATGCCACGACGGATAACGCTAGGATCGGAATCTAGGGGGGTGGCTTCGAGGGCACGCGTGCCAGCGGGAGCGTCGCGGATGAGGGTGGTCCCGGCGGGGACGTCGTGGGGGTGGAGCATGGCGTTGCAGCGCACCAGCTAGGGAGGGAGGGAGAGAGGGAGGGAGGGAGGGACGGTGAGGATTACAGAGGGGTCAGCCTCCAAGCAAAGGTAAAATCTGTGATTGTAGCCTGTTCTCCCCGCCTCTCTCAATTTTGCCTCCATTGCACCAGGACGGAATCACCTTGTCTCCGGGCCTTATCAAAACACATTCACAGCAAGGACACATCAAAGAAAGCGACAAAGTCACCTACTCTTTCCCTCCCTCCCTCTCTTCCTTCCGGTTGCTGCACTCACTCACCTTCCCTCCTGGTCCTTTCCGCACGACCTTCACATCTAAAAAGGCAGCAAAATCCGTCACGCCCACCACCCCGCCATGTAGACGCATGCCCGGCCGCAATTCTTGGAGGAGCGTCACGCTCTGAGCGTGCTTGGATCTGATAAGAGTATGGTCGAGGTTGGGAGACAGAAGTGAGTGTGCGTTCGTCTGAGGAGTGGGAGTGTTTTGTGCGGTCGTGTCAGAGTGTTAAATATGGGGTCTGAAGCATGGGGTTGGGTGCGGGGTGGATGATGATGATGGGAGGGAAGAGTCCTTCCCAGTGCTTCCATTGGCGTACGATCTGAGCTAAGACGAACAGTCAATCGAGGTCAGGACACTCTTGCCTTGTCCTTCCTTGCTGTACGGTAGTGCCTGCTCACGCTAGACCAGTGCTGCGTTTCCCCTCAGCCCTGATTGGATACTGCCCTCTCCATTTGCTTTGCTTACCTGGACGCCTCTGTCTTTGCTGCCTTGCTGTCCGCCTCCACTTCCACCTCCTCCTCCACAGCAGCAGGAGAAAGAGGAGGGACCTCGAGCGTGCTGGTGGTGGACGAAGCGCCTTCCCCTTCCTCCAGCGTCATCATCAGAGGCATATGCTGGGCCCGGGCCATATTGCCAATATTATGACTGGTGGGTGTTGAAGGGAAGAGGAAGGAGGCGACGGGAACAAGGAGGAGGACGAGCAGCGTTGCCGCGAGGGCAGGAGAGTGTCTTCTTTGCAGCATGATTGGCTGTGTTTGTGTTTGTGTGGGTGGATGGTTGTGAGAGGTGGGAAGAAAGAGGTTGGAAGAGCTGTTGTCGGTGGAGGTGGAAGGCAAATTTGCGTGGGGTGGTGTTGCTTCTGGCCCATCCTCTTTCATCAGCTTACAACACACAACCCGCCTCACCAAGTCCTCCTCCTCCTTCATTACTTCATTGCCACACAGGCAAAGCTTATTGGTTCCCGCCTGCCCTCTCTGTGGCCGCCGCAACGCCTCATCCAGCCTCATAAAAAAAACTCACCACCATCATCATGCCAAGCCCTCCTCCTCCTCCTCCTTCCACCACCCTCCTCCTCCTCGCTGCCTTGCTCCTCCTCCTGCTGCTCCAGTCCCTCCTCCCCGTTGCCGCCGCCGCCTCGCCGCTCCCCCCGCCCTTGCCGCTGCTCAATCAAGACGTCCTTGTCCAAGTCTCCCTCCTCCTCACCTCTCCCCCTCCTCCCCCTCACCCTACCCCGCTGGACCTGCGCTTCACGTGCGCATCGACCTCGGCCGCCTTGACACTCAACAGCACCTACACGCTCTTCCCTTCTCCTCCTTCTTCTTCTTCGGTGCGAGGAGACGCGCTGGTATCAAAGCAGCAAAAGAAGGCACAAGCACAGCCGGCGTGGTCATTTGCCGTCGACAGGCATCAGCTCCAAAATCTTCAGCCATGCTGGGTCACGGCGCATGCCACTGACCCGCCTCGTCAGCAACTTGGCTTGAAAGTGGTGTCTCCTCCAGGTACGAAAAGGAAGAAAGGGTGGGTGGGTGCATGATGAAGGAGAGGAAATTGTTTGAGGTTCGCGTGTCGTTCCTTTCTCCCTCCCTCCTCCCTCTCACCTCCTCACACTCTCTTCTCTCTTCCCTCCCATTCCCTCCACTAACCCCACACAGCCACGGCCATGCAACTCTCCATCCTCCTCAAGCTTCACCTCCCCTTTTCCTCCTCTTCCTCCTCCCCCTCCCCTTCTTCTTCCTCGCTCCACACCTCCTGGCTGTCCACGCTCAAGCAACAAACCCACCACGCACACACCCAGCTGCTCGAGCTCCTCATCACACAAGGCTGGCTTCGACGAGGCGAAATCATTGCTGAGGACATGCTCGCTCTGTTTTTGGCAGTGTCTCCCTTCGTTTGTTTCTCTGTTGTGATGGGTGGGGTGATGCTGACATGGGTGCGGGGGAAGGAGGAGAAGGAGGAGGAGGAGGCTGAGGAGGAGAATAAAGCGTCAGCTGGACGAATGAAACGAACTTCGTTGTCATCGTCGTCCTCAACATCATTAGTCCTCGTTCCGGTTAGAGGCAACTCCAACTCCACCCACCGGCGACGCAGCAACAGCAGCAGCAACAACAGCAGCAACAGCAATAATCAACTCATCTCCACTACCACCAGCACCAGCACGAGCAGCAAGAAAAGAGGAAAGACTACTACTACTACTACTACTGCTAATACTACTAGCACTAGTCCTCCAGGAGACTCGTCATCATCCCTCTTCCTCGACGTCCCCTTTTCCAGCCAATGGCAGTGTGTGGTGCACGATCGTCGCGCCTCCCCCACCCTTTTGGCAGACAGAGACCTGGACGCCGTGGCTGCTGCTACTGCTGCTGCTACAACTCGGAAAGACAGGCAGCAGCAGCGGATTCCAGTGGCTAAGGACGTGGTGGCGCGGCTGCTAGTGGACGATCAGAAGCTGCGGGGGGTCGTGTTGTCGGCTACATCTTGAGTGTGTGGAGTGGAGGGGTGGTTGGGTGTGGGATAGAAGGCAACGTGTGTACATGTTCCTGTGTGTGAATGTCTGAATAAGTGAATGTGAACAGGAAAAGCAAACGACACAACAGCAAGAACGACAAAAGAAGAAAGGCAAAGCAAGAAGGAGAGGCAAGCTATCGTAGAAGGAAGGGAGGGGAGGGGGACGGGGGAAGAAGAAGGGGGGTGGGAAGAAACAATGTACATGTTGTATGTGTGAATGTCTGAATAAGTGAATGTCGACATAAAAAAGCAAACGAGACAACGGCAAGAACAACAAAAGAAGAAGAACAAAGCAAGAAGGAGAATGACAATGATAGCTAGCTGCTGCTGCTGTAGAAGCAGGACAATGGATTGGGGAGCCATGTCACGCATTTCAAGCGACGGTTGAGCCCAGCCGTTTAAAGCTCTGTCGTCGTGCGCCTGCTCGTCCTTTGGTCCTTGCTTCTCCCAGCAAGCCTAGTACCACGAAGGCAGAACCGCAACATAAAGTGTGTGTGTGCTGTGTATGTGGGCCTTTGGTGGTGCTGTGTGCGTGGTTTTTGCTTTGCTTGGTTGACTTGCCTTGAGTGTGGGCCGCCAACGTCTTCTTCTTCGTTTCTTCTCTCGTGTGCGTCTCCACCGGAACGGAGCAGCCAGCGCCAAGTGTGACTACTTCGAAACCTATGCACGTGTTATGCCTACGCTCTCCTGCCTCATTTTGCTCACACCACATTGACCATTACACACACGGCACATACGCGAGGAGCGGTGCGCCACAAGCCAAGGCAGCCTTGTCCGGCTCCACGCCCCGCGCCCGCCTCCGATCCACAGGCCTTCGTCTTTTCGTCCTCACGGGGTCCATGCGTGCACCACCACGACCACCACTAACGCACACACCCCACTCCCTTATATAAACACAGGAAAGGAACAGCAGAAGCGTCTCGTTCTTCCTTCTCCTCTTTGGTGCAGGCAGTGCGGAGGCGCAGCGACGACCCCCCACCTCTACACACAGAGCTTGAGACATGGCGCGTCTTCTTAGCACGTCGAGAGTTGCGACCCTGCTCATGGTGCTGGCCCTTCCCGGGTGGACCATTGGGGCAGGCGATCTCTTCAAGGCCTTCTCGGGTCTGGCGCAGGCGGCGGACGCAAGCACGGGCAACCAGCTAGGGGGAACGTTGATGGCAGGGGCCAGCGCCATTGCCAAGAGCTTGGAGGGGAACGGGGGCGGATCGAGCAGCAGCCAGCTCTTGAACACGGTGAGTGGCGGGAACCCCGATGTCGCTGCTGTCTACGGGGAGGAGCTGGCGTTGAACGACGCGGCGGCCGCGGTGGGCGGCAACATGGTGAACAAGGCTTTTGGAGGGATTGGTGGGAGTGGCTCGGGCACGTCTCTCGGGGAGGGATTGGCGTGGAACTTTGGGTCCAAGGGGATGATTGATATGATGACGGGTTTCTTCATGACCTTTATGTCGGGCTCGTCCAACCCGGACAGTGCTTTGAACGTGTACGGCAGCGCGCTGATGAGCCAGGACCCGGTGCAAGTCTCGGCGGCCATGGGCAAGCTTTTGACATCCCTCGACATGTCCTGCGCGTTTCAAATGACGAGCGGCGGAGACGGGGTGGACATGAAGTTCCGTGACGGGAAGGAGGCGTTGCATATCCAGTTTGTGCCCACCACCAGCGCGACGGTCTTCAATTTCAAGGGTGAATTCCCCAAGTCCCGCGCCTTCTCCTACGCCACTTACGCCGTGGCTGACCAGAAGGTGACGTACGTGGACATGATCACCGACACGGACATCGTGGCCGCTACGGGCGTCAACCCCTTTGTGGCTGGCCCCTCCACTACGGGCGCGTCGGGTACTTATGACCTATACGTGACCCCTAACGGCAAGGAGGCCTTCCCTAACGAGCTCAAGGCCTTTGTGGACGGGAAGGCACCCAGCGAGCTTTCGGGCGTGATCATCGTTTATCGTGTTATCATGGCTGATGGGATCCGCGCGGATGGGTGGGGGGGCGTCCCTCCCCCGACTCTGCGCATAAAGGCGTTTAGCTTGCTGGCGACGGGCTTGTGGATTAACATGGCCGCGTGCAATCCCAAGAACGACGCGACCATCCAGCAGTTCCTCAAAGACAAGCTCACCCTGCAAGAGGGCATCTCGGACGTCAAGGTCGAATGTGACGTGTTCAACATGGACAATAACTTTGTCTACTACGACGACGCCCAATACTTCAAAACCCCCGACGAGAATCACATCGTCTCCTGCGCCAACCGGGCCCTCCTCCCCGCCGGCGCCGACCTCATCACCATCATTAGCGGCACCATTCCCCCCGCCTCCGAATCCCGCTACTCCTCCATCAACCTCGTCAATCTCTACCCGCCCGGCAGGAATGTCTACTCCGTCTCCGACCAAGCCCTCCGCAATTTCTACTGGGACCAGGGCAAGTCCGCCGTGAACTACACCATCATCATGGCCAAAAACAAGCTCGCCCTCAACAAGTGCGGCCTCACCAAGCTCCCTTCCAACTGGTACCAAGTCTACTGGTCCGGCTTTTCCGACGCCACCGAGGGCTCCTACCCGGGCATCGTCTACCGTGAGGTCATGACCAACGGCAACGAGCAATCCCTTGAGCAAGTCCGCTACGCCTGCCAAGCCGAGAAAGACTGCTTCAACCCTAAGTTCTTCGAGCAGCAAATGGGCGAGTTCTACCCCCACATATCCTACCTCTCCTGCAGCTCTGCTGGCTTGGCCCCTGCTCCTGTGGGGAATGCTAACTTGACCTTTCCTGAGCCTCGTTTGCCTCAGCCGGAGTCGCAAGGGCTGTGGACTAGCCTTGCTGGGAAGGAAGCCCTTGGCGTGGAGTCGACGCCGAAGGCGAGTGTGTACGTGGCGGCTCTGCAGGGGTCTGATGTGTATGTGAATGGGAAGCTGGCGGGGAGGGCGACTGATAACCCTAAGGTGGTCAGCAAGCAGAGCGCTCATTTTGGATGGTCTCCTATCCAGGCTGTGTTTTACAATCCGGAGAATCCCGTGACTGCCAACCCCGTGGTTAGGTCTTATCTGGACGCGGACGGGACGGAGGTGAAGTTGGAGTTGGTGCCTACCCCTGCTAATTTCATGCCGGACAAGGTGACGCTGGCCATCAAGGTGCCTGTCACGGGGGACGCGAAGGCCTTTTTTGCTACTCATGATGTGTGTGGTACTAGCAAGTCGAGCGCGGCTGGGTGGTACTGCAAGGCGACCACCTACCCCCAGGGGGATACTAACTGGACTCTGGCCACGTTTGATGATTCGGACTGGTTGCCTGCTAAGGCGCTGAATAAGGGGGAGGCGTGTAATGCCATGAAGATGGACTGCACTGCTCTCCCTGCTGATGCTCAGGGGATTTGGGCTGATTCTTGCACGGGCACAGGCGGGCCGAACCAGGGGTTTGTGTATTGCCGCTTGACGGTGCCTCAGACGTGTGATATGTCCGGCGTGTCGGGCTCGGATGATCGGGTCAAGACCTGGTGCCCTGATAAGGCTAATGCGGTGGCGACTGCCCGCTTTGCCTCCCCGACTCTCAATTGGTTGTATGCGAATGGGCAGGAGGTGGGGGGGGATCAGACGATGGTTAACCCTGCGGGAACGACTAGCTTTGGGTTGGACCGAAATGCGTTTACGATTGTGCTGGCGTTTAAGGCGGTGGATGATACGAGGAAGGTGGTCAAGAGCTTCATTAAGGGTCAGTTTAATTTGTGTGGGTATGAATATGTGACGGACGCGTCGTGGAAGTGCGCGCCGACCGAGCCGTTTACGAATGACTGGACCCAGCCGGGGTTTGATGATTCGAAGTGGGATAAGATTCGGATTGTGGATGGGTTTCCTTGGCAGCCGACGCCGTCTGCGGGCATGAGTCCCGAGGCGTCGTGGGTGTGGGCGCAGGAGGGCGCGCAGACGTTCTGCCGGTTGGAGGTGCCGAATCCTGTGTTTGAAGGGATGAGTACGGTGGTGATTGAGTAAGGAGGGTTAGGGAGGGAGGGAGGGAGGGAAGGAGGCGGGGCTGGCTTTGGCTTTTGTATGTATGAATGCTTATGCTTTAGTCAGTTTGTAGGAGGAGGAGGAGGAGGAGGAGGAGGAGGGGGGGGAGTGTGCACTCTTGGGTGCGATTTGAAATGAAGGTGGTGGAGGAGAAGAAGAAGGTCAGGAATCGAAAGTCAATAAACAGAAAATATACGCCAAGAAAAAGGAAAACAAAAAGAGGAGATAGTGTGTGAGGATATAAATGTGTGTGTGCGCGACCAGAGCGAGAGGGAGAGAGGGTTGGACAGCAAAAGGAGGGTTTGTAGGTATCTGGTGGCGGTGGTGGTCAATATAGAAGGAAAAGACGAGAGAAGTGGGTAGGGGAGGGATGCATATCACTTTGTTTTTGTCCGTGAGCGAGCAATCTGTACTATTTCTTTGCGGGTCAACCGGCAAAAGGAAAGCGAGAAAAGAAGAACCAGAAAAGACAACTTGACTGGAGCAGACGATTGAAGTATGGCTACATGTATCTTTTATTTCTTCCTTCTTTCTTGTTTCTTGTCTCGTGTTGCCACTCTCTATCAGTGTGCATTTCTGTCTTCTCACCCACACACGCACAAACTAATGGGAAAAATGCAATGGCGTTCCGTCTTCACGACGCCCTCCTCTTTTCTTTGGTAACTTCCTTCCTCTTTTTTGTCTCCTGCACAAATATGTATGCAACACACAATCAAACAAATGCTACACACACATGCACCATCCCTCTTTCCCACCCTCAAACCCCCTCCTTCTCTCTCCCCTCTCCCCAGCATACACACACACTCTTTTTCCTCCTCTGTTTACTTCGACGACAATTCAGACCAATCCGAGATAATATACGCCGGCGTCGCTGCATCCACGCTCCCCGTCCTCGCCCTCTCCGCAAACGCAGCCTTCATCCCCAACGCCGTCGCCACAGTAGCCAAGTGCGAAAAGTTGCTCTTGCTTGCCTCCCCAAAAGAGCCACTCACACCGCTGCCCTCCCCTTGTTCCTGCAGTCGGCGCGGTTGCTGCTTCCCCCCCCCACTCCCACTCGGTGCCGGGTTGGCTCCCAACAAGATAGCTAGCTCGTTCAATTGCTCCTTGAGCTGGGTGACCTCGTTTCGGAGGGGCGTGAGGGTGGCAGTCGTCTGATGCTGGTGCCGACGCAAGGCCTCCTCAAAACTGTCTGTGAGCTCGTCAAAGGCAATGTCGTTGGCCGCTAGCTTGCCCTCCAACCACCGCAGCTTCTCCTGCACCCTTTCCAAGGCTGCCCCGTTCTCGTTTTCTTGCTCCACGAGTTCCATGACCTCGGCCAAAGCCTTGTGCAGGTCCTCGCGCTCCGCCCGCTCAAGCATTTTCTTCCTTTCCGGACTCAGGACGGCGGCAGCTTTATTGCGGCGACTTGCCAGCTTCCCAAAATGGCTCTGCAGCAGGACGGTCAACGCCGCCACGAGCGCTGCGGTGCTGGCCGCCGTAAGAAGGACGTGCTTGGAGGCTGAAGACATAATTGCAGGTGGCTTGTGTGTCGGAGCTGGGCGGGGTGGGACGTGAGACTTGAAGCTGCTGGCGTCAGCAGTCTCGCGGTGTCGAGCGTCTTGCTTGCCTTTAGACCCGTGGGTTTGTGTAAAAAGGGAGGAGGGCAGGATGTTAGCGTGTGAAAGAGAGCCGGTGGAGTAGCTAGTACTTGGTTTGGACAAGCAAAAGGGGTGGCGTGGCGTAGTCAGCCAGAGCGTCGTCCTCATTTGACGGGAACCCTTCACCGAAATCGCTGTCTTGGCTTTGGAAAGTGGGCCACACTTCTTACCACACCTCCACACCACCACACCACAGGCAGCTACCACACAGGCATGATGTCCCGCAGCAGCACGAGCGCCAGCAGCAGTACCGGCGCAAGCGGACAACGACCCCGTCTCCGCACTCGACCCCGTCCACCATCCCCACCTCCGCCTTCCAGCATCATCGTGAGCACCAGCACGCTTGTCCCCAGCGCCACCGTTTCCGTGACGGCGCTGCAAGACGTTTTGGGAGGCTATCAACACATGAAGCAGCAGTTGGCTCATTTGCGGGAGCAGGTGGTGAGGACGGAGCGCAAGAGTTTGGCAGAGGTGGAGGGGTGGAAAGCCTGGGCGCTGGCGTTGGAAGATTGGGAGGAGGAGAGTCCTAGAAGCAGCAGCAGCGGACGACCGCACCATGACCGAGAATCGGTACCGAAAACGAGAGGGCAAGCGGAGAAGGACGAGGAGGTAACAAGGATGTGCATGCTCAAAGCGGAGGTGGAGGAGATGAGCCAGATGCTAAGACAGCGGGAGGAGGAGCACGAGGAAGAAAAGGCGCGTTTACACGCCTATTGTACGGAGCTGGAGGAGCAAGCAGCCCAGGCGATGGAGGAAACGGTACATGCCCAGGTAAATGATACTTTGAATCGATGGAGTGTATTCCTCTCGCTTGCTTTTGTTTCTGCGTCTACATGGACTCACTCTCTCCACTCTTTCCCCTTCCCACACCCATCAACCTAGGCACAAGCCCAAGCAGCACAAGAAGTGCTCGAACACGACCGGGGAAACTCCCGTCAAGAAGTATTTCGCTTACAACAGCAAATCGAAGACCTAGTCAAAACCCTCAAAACCCAACAAAGACTCATCATGGCACAAAACAAAGAAATTGCCTCCTTGCAAAAAAGGTTGATTGAGACAGCAGCTGATAATGAGGAATATCGTCAACAGTTCAATATTACTAAGGGGTTTGAAGAGGAGGTAGGGAGGTTAAAGAGAGCATTGTTAGAAACAGAGGGAAGACTGGCAGCGATGGAGGAAGGGGCGAGGCAGGCCAAGGAGGAGGAGAGGAGGAGGGTGGTTAGGGAGCAAAGGAACATGATTGAGAAGGAATTGATGCTGGAGATGGAGAGAGTGGAGGAAGATATGGCAGCAGCGGCTGGGGGAGGAAGAGAAGGGGAAGTGGTGTGGTATGATGAGAGAAAATATGGAGGAAGAGAAGAGAGAAGTAAATAAAGTATCTCGTGCATGAAAAGAAAGCGAACAACAAGACGACGCTCGCGAAATTGGTCTTATATCAAGGCTGTGCCTTCCCTACGAGTCAGCATTTCGCATTTTACCCTTCTTCGTTTAACTTAACTGTTTCTTTCTCTCTTTTTCTCATTGTGAAAGCAGATAGAAACACGTTAAAACAATTCTTAAAATTGCAAGACAAAAAGGAAGAAGAAAGACACACATGCATGTAGGAAGAGGAAGTAGAAGCGGCAACAACAAGACTGGAAAGTGACGAGTGGCCTTCGCCCTATTTATTATTACATTCATTGTGCTTTTTTAATTGACCTCGACATATATATGTACATCTGCATAATCACTACTTTGTCGCCGTCTGTCCCCTACCGCTCAATCACGTCCACCATCCCTTCCTCTTCCTCTCTTTCCTTCTCCCCTTTCCTCTTCTCTCCTCTTCAGACCCCCCACCCTCTTCCCGCGGCTTACGCATCAAATAGACAAAATTAAACTCATCGATGTCAAACGAATTGACCCCGGTTCCCCCTTCCTCCCTCCTAAAGCTATTCTACTCCTATTGAGCCTTCTCGCCAGAAGAACACACGATCCCTTGCGTGTCGCGGCTCATTTTGGCCTCCACGCTAACGTATCCAAGCTGGGGCTCTCAGACATACTCGATGTGGCCAGGGGCAAAGAAGGAGAAACAGCGTTTTAGCGGGAAGTGGGTGGCGGCATCGTCCAGGCTGCTGCTTGACCTGCCGTGAATACAGGGGCGGAAGCAATGAGGGCTGAGGTACCGCCCATCCCACCAGCTTGCAGCCGCGAGCCTCCCGTGGCACTGCGGTAGAGGACGTGCAAGAGTGGTGAATATGCTGCTGGTGGTGGTGGTGGTTGTGTTGGTGCTGCTGCTGCTGTTGGTGGTGATGCTCCTGTTGATGCTGCTGAGCGGAGAAGAGCAGGTATGAGTCGAATTGATGGGAGGTCGGCTGCTGCCGCGGATACTGGTACTGGTGGTGTTGCTACGGGTCGGGGTGCTGCAGCGGGTGGGGTGGGTGCTGCTGATGGTGGTCCTGCTGATGCTGCCGACCGGAGACGTACGGGTACGATGTGATGGTGCCGACTGCTGCTGCTGGTACTAGTACTGGTGGTGCTCCCGGGCAGAAGCTGGGGGCCCGGGCGGGGGGGGAGGGCGAGAGCAGGGTGTGGTCGACGAGGGGCGTGTGGTTGTCACAGGGCGCGTTGTCACAGGGCGCATCCCGCTGTGACGGTGGCAAAAGTCGGTCTTGCTTCGCGCCGACTTGTCGCAGCCTGCTTCTTGGCATCGCTTGCCCCCGCCGTGACCCTTGCAAAAGTCGGTCTTGCCTACCGCCGACTTGTCGCAGCCTGGTTTTTGGCATCGCTTGCCCCCGCCGTGACCCACGCAAAAGCCGGTCTTGCCTGCCGCACCACTTGAACAGCCTGGTTCTTCGCATGGTTCTTGGCATCGCTTGCCCCCGCCGTGACCCACGCAAAAGTCGGTCTTGCCTTCCGCACCACTTGAACAGCCTGGTTCTTCGCATGGTTCTTGGCATCGCTTGCCCCCGCCGTGACCCACGCAAAAGTCGGTCTTGCCTTACCGCCGACTTGTCTTGGAGGGCTTTTTCTGGCGCATGCCGAAGCAGGCCTACACTGTACCGTGCAGAGTATCAACCCCCCGTGGGCAGGGTAATCAGGTCATCTGCACTTGAACCATCTCGGGGCATTGTGCGGCTCGTACACATGTATTGCCCGTCCTCGACCATAAAATTGTAGAAATTATGATACGTTCCGATCTCTCTATCAGTCCCGTCTCTAGAAATTGCCCAGATCCCAATTATACTACTCCCAATTATACTTCTAAACTCTCCCTTTGAATGAGATCTCCAAAATGGGCAATGACAAGCCACTCCCCCTGCCCCGTATTTCTCCTACTTCGTCTCGTGGAACTGGACTGGAACTCTGCGAAGAGAGCCCCGAAGAGAGAAGTGGGGAGGTTAGAATAGACGAAGCAGAAGCACACGAGGACGGGCAATACATGTGTAAGAGCCGCACAACGCCCCGAGACTGGTTCAAGTGCACAAGACCTGAGCACCCTGCCCATGGGGGTGTGATGCTCTGCACGGTACAGTGTAGGCCTGCTTCGGCATGCGCCAGAAAAAGCCCTCCCAGAGGGTGCACTCTAAAGAAACAAGACAAGACAAGACAAGACAA